>Ga0315296_10001785_pt1 | contig 18713 bp, 17 predicted proteins | sample YL17G14_18_MG_FD_203921 | JGI IMG/M metagenome (GOLD analysis project Ga0315296, IMG submission 203921) | Sediment microbial communities from Yellowstone Lake, YNP, Wyoming, USA - YL17G14_18 | ecosystem: Environmental > Aquatic > Freshwater > Lake > Sediment | place: USA: Wyoming | collected... | reverse complement strand
GCCACCAGCGTGTCAATCGGCTTAGTGAAAATGAAAGCCAAGTACACGATGGCAAACATCCCAGCCAGCATCGTGGCCAGAATCCACGCGAGGCGTATGAGGTACATGCGCCTCAGTATCCCTCCGACCTCATCCATTTCTCCCCGGATCTGCGCATAGCCGAGGACCCGGTCGCCCTGAATGATGGGAAACTCGATGATGTAAGGCTTCTGCTCGATGCTCGGCTCCACATCAATATCCCGCAACTCCGCCGAGATCTTGATGGGGTTCTGTTTCGCGTCGATTTGCCGCTTCTTGAGTTTGATCTTCTTCCCTACCTGGCTCGGGTTGGTGCTGGCGACGACCTCTCCCGAAGGGGAGGCCAGGGTGACCGAAGACAGCCCGGCGTCTCGGAGCGCCTTCATGTAAGCATCGAGGGCCTGGTTGCGGTCGGCCGTGGCCGGGATGCGTGCCTGCGTGAGCTGGATGATCTGCAAGAAATCTGAGGTTTGACCCGCCACATAAGCCTTTACCTTCTGGTTGTGCTGCACATAGGTCATCATCAGGATGACACTGGTGCATCCCATGGTCAGGAGCATCACCAGTGCTAAGCGAGTGCGAAACCGAAGGTGCAAGGCGAGCTGTGCCAACGCGGGCTTCTTTTCGGAGCCGTTTCTCTTGTGCGATTTCAACTTTGGATTGTATCGGAAGAGGGAGACAGGGCCAACGCGAGGGCTTGAAGGATCGTAGCTCATTTCCGCTCCGGGCCTTATTAGCCTGCACATTCCCAGTCCGGGGTGAGAGGCGCCGCGGCAAATCCGACGAGTCTATCGAGGGGTGGCCCTGCAATTCACTGATTTGCCAGCCCCAAAAAGAGAACCCCCGGCATGTTCGTCCGGGGGTTCGTCTGCGAAGGAAAAGTCTGAAACATAGGGTTTCAGACCCATGCCAGAAGATCTAGGGTTACTGCTTGGGTGCTTCCTCGCCCTTCTTCTCTTTCTTTTCCTTCTTTTCTTTCTTTACCTTCTTCTCCTTCTTTACCTTCTTCTCAGCCTTGGGGGCAGTCGCCTGTCCCGTGGCCTCCTGAGCGAACACCGGCATCGCCAGCGTGTAGGCCAGGACGAAGGTGAGCAGCATCGTGAAGAGTCTCTTCATTGCGGCACAAACCTCCTTTTAGACTTGCTTACGCTAGCATTCAGGGGCACGCCAGCTACCAAAGATCGGTGAAGGTTATTCTGGTGCGTATGGCCTTGAGATTCAATGGCTTAAAGAAGAGAGGCTCGGAAGGTGACCGACCGGCCGGACAGTCCACGTGGACATCTCATGCACGAATTGGTGTGGCGCATACCATCTGGTGTGGCGCCCCGAAGGCAAAAAGAGGGAGCAGCGGGCGTTGCACCCTACTCCTTGGACGTGATCTGAAAGATCTTGGCCTCCACGAAGAGCTGGAAAAGCACGGGGTCGAGGAGCTGGGATTTGACTTCTTGTCCAATAATGTCCAAGGCGCGTTCCAGCGGGACAGCCCGTTTGTAGGGTCGGTCGCGAGCCGTCAAGGCGTCATAGATATCCGAAATGGTCATCATCTTGGCCTGGAACGGGATTTCCTCGGACTTCATGCGGTAGGGGTAGCCGGTGCCGTCCAGCTTCTCGTGGTGGGCTTTGGCGATGAGCGGAATGTTCCTCAACTCCTTGGTCCATGGAATCTGGCTCAAGAAGCGGAAGCTATGGATGACGTGCGACTCGATCTGCACGCGCTCTTCGGGGTCGAGGCTGCCCTTGGGAATGGTGAGGAAACGCAACTCCTCGGGAGTCACCAGAGGTTCGGTGGGCCCGGAGGGGTCCTGGAAGATCCACCCGGCGATCTCCACGAGTTTCTCGGAAGTCTTCTCGGGCAGGACCGTGGGTTCGTTGGCTTGCAGGACGTGCGCCAGAAACTCATCGAGCTGGCGTAGCTCCTCGCTCTGCGCCCCATCGATTTCGCCAAAGAACTGCTCGTAGCTCTGGTTCCCCTGGGCCAGAACGTAGTCCAATTTCTTCCGGTAGGCGTCCAGCTCCAGGACTTTGCGGATGTATTGGAACCGTTTCCTGACGAGTTCCAGCTGGGGAGGATAAAGCTTCTTGGCTTTGACCAGCACCTCCTCGCGCACGCCCACCTTACCGAAATCGTGCAGGATAGAGGCGTAACGAATTTCCCGGATATCCTGCCGGGTGAAATGAATGTGCCGGAAAGGTCCAGTGTCAGCTCGGTCCACCACCTCGGCCAAGCCGACCGTCAACTTCGCCACACGTTCTGAATGGCCGAACGTGGTGGGGTCGCGAGACTCAATCGCGGTGACCGAGGCTTTCACAAAACCTTCGAACAGGTTCTGGATGTCGCCGTAAAGCAGGTTGTTTTCCAGGGCCACCGCGGCCTGGCTGCCCAGCGACGATGCTAGCTCCTGGCTCCGCTGCGAAAACGGGATCACCTCCTGGTGCACCACCTTGACCGAAGTTAGCTTGACCGCCGGATTCCTCTTGGCGTTGATGAGCTGCAGGACTCCGATCACCTCGTCTTTCTGGTTCTTCATCGGAACCACCAGCATCGACTTGGTCCGGTAGCCGAACTTCCGGTCGAAATCGCGATTGTGGCGGAAGGGAAGGTTGCGGATCCGGTAGGCGTCCTTCATATTCAGAACCTTGCCCATGGCGGCCGCATATCCGGCAACGCTGTGCGTGTCAATCAGCAAGGTGAACTGACGGAAAGGAACGGATTGGCTGTCGCACTGCGTGAGGCGGAAGACCAGGTGCTTCTCGCCGCCCGCCCCCTCTTCGACGACATACAGGGAGCCTGCGTCGCAGCAAGTGATTTCTCGGCTCTTGGTCAGAATCAGTTCCAGCAACGCATCCGTGTTGCGCTCACTGGAAAGGGCGACGCCGATCTTGTTGAGCGTTTCGAGTTCCGTGGCCACCAGGTGTAGTTGCTGGCGCGTGCGCTGGCGTTCTTCCTCAAGACGCAAGTTCTCAAAGGCGCTTTCCACCGTCTTCGCCAGAATGGCCCGCGGCACGCCGGGAGGGAGCACCGCGAAGAGCCGATGATCCAGCCGTGTCTTGGGCAGACGCTTACCTTCCACCAGGTAAATCAGACGCCAGCCGTCCGCCTTGGGCGCGAGCCGCTCGATATCCTTCAGGTGGTCCTCGCCCCCGTGCGCGATGAGGACGGCGGGCAACTCCCAGGCTGGACGCCCTTCCACGCCGCGGTCTACAGGTACCAGCCGGTAGAAGCCCGGCAGCCTGGGCAGCACTTTGCCCAATGTGGATGGCCGGAAATAGTAAAGGTTCTTCGCCATGGGCCCTTCACACTTGAAGATATGGTGCCAGGAAGATACTATCCGCGCTCATTATACGTCTTCCCCAGCATGTTCCAAACGCCCCGTCCGCTCTGCCTGGCGTCTGGCTGCGCCAGGAGCCGCCGGGCCCGAATCTGCCCGCACACCCCCGCCCACGGAGAAGCGGGGGACGAGGACGTTCAGTCACCGGGGTGTTCCGCAGGACACAACGCAGACGGAAGGTGACGCAGACTCCCTCAAAAACTGGGCAGCTAAGCCCCGGCTGCCTTCCCGAAGGTGCCGATTGCTTTGGCCTCGTCGTCGTGGACGTCGAAGACGGTATAGAGCTTGGTGATCTGCAAGAGGTCGTGGACCTTCTTGGTGAGGTTCAACAGCTTCAACTGGCCCCCTTGATTGGAGACTGTCGTGAAGGCGCTGACCAGCTCGCCGATCCCGGAGCTGTCGATGTAGGTGATATCCGCGAGGTTGAGCAACAGCTCCTTCTTGCCCTTCCCTAACTGCTCACGCACCAGCTCGCGCAACTGTGTGCATCCCTCACCCAGGGTGATCCTGCCGCTCATGTCAATGACAATGATGGAGTCAACCTGGCGTAGCGTCGCTTTCATGCTCACGGTTCGTTCCTCCTTGATTGGGCTGAATTGTTGGAGTTTAGCCGCTTCACTAGAATTACCTCGGTCCCGCCGCCCGCAATCCCTTCCACCCGGAACTCGTCCATAAAGGTGCGGATGAGGAAAATCCCGCGCCCGGAAACGTTGAGGAGATTTTCCTCCGCCAGAGGGTCCGGCAACTTGCTGGGGTCATAGCCGTTCCCCTGGTCGCGGATCCGGATCTCCAGGCGATCACTGAATATCTGAAACCGCAGCCAGACGTGCTTGCCTGGGTCGTTTTTATTGCCGTGCCAGATCGCATTGATGACGGATTCGTGCACGGCCATATCGATCTTGTGCTGGTCGTCCTCACTGAAGCCCACGGTACCGGAGACGCGCCGCGTGATTTCTTCAGCCACCTCCACGTTCTTGAGGTCACTCTCAAGCTCAACTTCGATGACGCTGGCCTCAGCAGTCATATTAGGCAGGGGTAATACCAGTCCCATCCTTGAAACTACAATAGGGACGGCGGAAAGTCAACGAAAGCGGAAGCGGGAAAGCAAGTGGCAGGTACCAGGTTGCAGACAGCAGACGAGGTAATCGCCCCGGTGGCCCTCCGCCCCCTTAGATCTCGATAATCATCTCCTCGAGCCGCGTAGGATAGCGGTTCAAGCTCTCTCCCCCATCTTTCCTCACCACCACGGTATCGGAGTGGCGGAAGCCGCCGAAATGCGGGTCGTACACCCCGGGCTCGCAACTGAAGGTCATGCCCTCGCGCAGCACCGTCTTGTCGCCCTCGGCGATCCAGGGGGACTCGTGGCCTTCCAGGCCGATGCCATGGCCGGTGCGGTGCCGCAGAAAGGCGCCCAGTCCGGCCTTGCGGATCTGCTCCAGGGCGCGCCGGTCAACCTCTGCGGCGATGGCCCCGGCCTTCATGGCCCGCGTGCCTTCGTCGAAGGCTGCCAGCATGGCCTCATAGAGCCTGCGGGCGTAATCGCTCGGCTGGCCCACTGAGAACGACCGCTCACACTCCACACAGTAGCCGCCCACCTGCGCGCCGTAGCTCAGAATGAGCGCGTCCCCTTTGTTCAAGCGCTCTTTGCTCGGGACGGCGTGGGGAAATGCGGAACGCTTGCCAAACGGCACTAGCCCCCCGAACGGCGCTTCAATCGCAACGCCCACCACGTCCTGCAGTTCGCGCGACAGCTTATCGGCCAGGGCATCGGCGGTGGCCTTGAGAATCTGGTCTTCGGTCACGCGGCCGTGCTGGGCGACGAAATCGCGGCCCGCTTGGACCCCAAACTCGGCGAAGTACATCCCCCGGCGCATGACGGCGATTTCATCCTCGTCCTTGATCCAGCGCAGGTGTTCGATGAGGTCGTCCGCCACCACCAAGCGGGCGTGTGGCGCGCCGAGCTTCATCTGTTTCAGTTTCCCCGGGGTTGGCTCTTCGATCCCAATCCGGCCCCGTGCCAGGCCTCGCTTTGCCACGCGCTCGAAGATCCAGCGGATGCGGTTCACCGGCCCCGGGTAGTCAAAGTACGATTCATAGTCCTTCACCCACCACAGCTTGACCTGATCCACTTCGAGCTCCGGGATGAACAGCGCGGGCTCGCCGGACTTAGGAATCAACGCCGCCAGCGGGCGCTCGGTCGTGAGGTGGAAATAGCCAGTGGTATAGATGATGTTCGTGGCGTTCAAAAGCAGCAGCGCGTCGAGCTTGCGCTTTTCCAGCTCCGCCTGCACCTGCGCGATCTTCTTCTTGTACCATGCGACGGGGAGCCGGTCGGGGCCGTCGGCGCCGGCCACCGTTGCCCGCAAGTTCAAAGCTCGCGCGCCGGCGAACGATTGCACCGAGGAAGTCAGCGTAACCGCCGCGGCACCACCTAATGTCTTCAAGAACTCACGTCGCTGTCCCATGGCTTATGACCGTTGAACCTCTGCAAGGTCTGCGAATAAGAATGAAACCTCACGCATAATTCCGAGACCCGAGAAAACGGCGTAAAGAATAGTTGAAGCCCCTTCCTCCGTCAACAAGCCGATTACCTGCCAAATGCGGCATCAGAGCACCGCTGTCTGGGCGAGTCACAATCCCGTCGCGACCAGGCCCACTGGGGCCCTTTCCAGGGGGAGATAGTCCGCCGGGCCCTACGCGGCTTTCTTGAGAAGCTGGGCGTAGCACTCGCAGTCGCGCTTCAGGAAGCAGACAAAGACAACCTTCTCGATCGTTGTGCTATCCTCAAGGAACTTCCTGATTTCCTCGACGGCGATCGTTGCCGCGCGTTCGTAAGGAAAGCCGTAAGCGCCCGTGCTGATGCAGGGGAAGGCGATGGTCTTGATGCCGTGCTGTTCGGCCAGGGCCAGCGAGTTGCGGTAGCAGGCGGCCAGTAGCTTGTCCTCTGCGCGGCCTCCGCCGTGCCAGACCGGGCCGACCGTGTGAATGATCCATTTGGCGGGCAGGTTGTAGCCCTTGGTGATCCGCGCCTCACCCGTCGGACAGCCGCCGAGGTTCCGGCACTCTTCCAGCAGCTTGGGCCCCGCCGCGCGATGCGCTTGCCGGTGGTGTCCGAGAACCCTGCCCACCTGCTCGCGCCCCGCGCGCTCTAGGGGGCGCTCTTAGCTTTCCACGATCGCCACACCAAGTAAGCCAGAGCCGCGTGGAGCATTAGGAATATGCCCACGGCGGAATAGTCGAAAAGTGTGAAAGGCACCGGCTGGACCATCACTCGGGCTGCTCCGCTTCTCGCATCTTCTAACACGAGCCTCTTGGGTGGGAAGCCGAGGTCCCACACCCGGTAGGCGATGACCGTGTCAAGCGCCAGCGCTACGCCTAAACAAACAGTTAGTAGAGTCCTGAAGCGCCGCATGCTTTCCTCATTGGTTTGGCGCGTCGGCTGGGAAAGCATAATCACGGGGTTCCAGCCCCTCCCGGAACGCGCCCTGGCTGAGGCCGAACGATTGTAAGAAGAGCCTCCTGTCCACATCGTATTCCTTCTGATAATAGTCCCAGGTTCCTTTCTCCGCTAAGTAGCCGTGTCCCAGGAACTGATGGCCAAGTTCGTGTTCGGTCGTGATCATGAAGAACGGATAGAAGTTCCAGCCATGGACATCGTTCAGATTCAGGAAGGTCAACGCGATGTTCGAACGCCGGTCAACGCCGGAAACTCCTGCTGTCGCGGTCGGAGTTGCGTCAGAGACCACGACGTTGAGGTACCCGGCACGCAAGCCCGTTATGGCTGGAGTCCTGTCTGGCCAGGGCCCCACTTCGTACCGACCAGCAGTATAACTCACGTCCAGTTTGATGTTTGAAGTACCGAATTGTTTCTGCGCCTTCTCCAACTGCTCTTTCTCAAACTTCTGCTTCTGCTCGGCCGTGAAGCCTTTTCCTCGATTCACGGTCTGGTCGTAAATTACGTTCACCCTGACCACTATTGTGCATTTCGGATCCTTCGCGCAGGATGACGGCACTTCAAGGCCGGTTGGATCCGTGAGCGTTGTAGGGTTATTCCGCACGTAGGCGCACATGTTCCAGGTCTGGGGGTCGGTGAGGTTGGCGGCTTTCTTCCCCGCCGGGTCCGGGCTGAGCCAACGAAACAGGGTGTTGGCATAGTAGCGGGCGGGGAAGTAGTCCTTGCCGCCTTCCGCTATCGGATCACGTTCTTTGCCGGTGAATTTGTACGTGTTCCCGCTGCTAGAGGTAAAGCACCGTTCCTGGCCGAAGGGGGTGAAGTCGCAATCATCCAGAATAGTCCCGGCCGAGTTCGTCACCACACGTGACGAGCCGAGATGGTCAGAGAGGTAGTAATTCACGTTTCCTGGCGCATCCCGGCGCGCCATCCGCTTCAGGATGCCGCGCACTCCTGCCGCAATCAGTACAGGACCGCGTTCTCACCCTTCTCGGCGATGAGCTTCTGAAAATGCTCCACGATCTTATCGCGCCGCGCCATCACCGCCTCCACCTCCCCTTTGCTGAGCTGCCCCTTGGTTTTCGCCAGCAGTTCCTTCCCGTCCAACTGGCGCAGCTTTTCCAGCAACTTGCGGTCGCAGTTCGTAAGCCCCGCGACCTCTTTCAGATCGTGGTACAGGCGGAAGGCGCGCGTGAAGTCAATCATCCAGAGCTTCCAATCCTCGGTGATTAGCTGGTTTCCGAGGTTTCGGTCGGTATCGTAGACAAGCTCGGTGAACACGCGCACCCTATAGATTTGATTGTTCCAAGCGTCCACATCGGGGGGCGGCAACCTCAGTTTCCGGCGCATCTCCTCGTCCCACTTCCAGGGGATCCACCAGCTCAGAGCCCCCCGTTCACCTTTCCATTTGCGTTCCACCGTCACCGGTACCATGTCGCCCAGACCAAGCAGCTCGGCCAGTTTACGGGCAGCTATGTTGAAGTGGTACGTATCCCGGAAGCCAATCTCGGCGCGTTCATCCGCGCCCTTCCAGTATGGCTTACTAACATTAATGTTCACAAAGGCGGCGTCGTGCGTCAGCGTGCCGTCGCTCAGCGTCAGCCGCCAGGGATGAGTGATGCCTTTGCTGATCTGCACGCTGTTCACCACTTGAGCGTTCAGCAGGAATGCTTCTTTTTGTTCGTCCGTCAGGTTGGGCTCATCGCGCAGGCTTGGTTCCTGCGCCCCCATAACGAAGTTGGCGGCGGCCAAGCAGAGCACTACGCCAAGTACTTGTGAGCATCGCCGGGAGGACATATCACACCTCCTTTGAGATACACTCTCGCCAGCCCCGGCAGTCCGAGTCTGCGCTTTCCGGGTCACGAGGCGCGTGCAACCTAGCCATTTGCTCTTGCCCGTATTTACGGGTGCCTTCCTGGCTGGCGGACTGGCATTCGCGACAACCTCAACAGGCCCGCGGAGTCGGCGCGTCAAGCGCAGAAAAACACAAGAGGAAAGTGGAAATCCCGCTGGACAGCAGCGGGCTCATGATCATGATGGAGGATCTGCGCTGACGTTTGCCTAAAGGTTTTCCCCGCGGCGAGCGAGCACCTTGGACAAAGGCCCCACTATGCCTGGATGATGCCCGCTTCCCCTTGGCGGACGCGCCGTGCACCACGGCTCGGGTTCCCGTCGCCGCGACCACCGGCCAAAAGTCACACCCCCAGCAGGCGCTGGGGTTTCTTAAACACTGCCTCGCTCTCGGCCCCAAGGCGACTCTGCCTTGTCTACCGTTGCAGTCAGCGGTGCACTGGCCTCAGCCACGTCGCCGCCGAGCCTGCAATGGGGGAAAAGCGAAGCCCAATTAATGCCGCAGATCGATGCGCGTGGCGTGGAAATCGCCTTTCTCATCGTACTTGCCCAGGCAGATCACGTCCGAGCCGTCTTTGAATTCCTTCATGTCGACGTCCGTCGTTCCCTTGGTCCACTTGGTGGAACTGTCATAGTAAATCTTTTTCTCGTTAGTTCCCTTGCGGACGTCAAGGCTAGAAGCATCCTTGCTGATCCGGACGAGCGTGCCGTGCCAACGGACTTCCTTGGCAGCGACGGCAGGCTTTTCCTTCTTCTCCTGCGCTTTCACCGTTTGCGCAGCAAATCCTATCGTGGCGAAAACGCCGAGTAAGACTAGGATCAGAATTTTCTTCATGGCATCCTCCATGGGTTCTGCGCCCTGCTGGCGCACAAGAGGCTCCACCGTTGAGGTGTCCTCGCTGGCGCAAAGTATGGGGCCAAACCCCGGCGTTGTAAAGCGGTAGTTAGACATTCCACCCTGGCCTACAGGGTAGGGGCGCAACTGGCTGCGCCCTGGGCGGCTGCCGTCCGCCCCTACGCGGGCTTCTTCCGCAGCGGGAGGCAAATCAGGCAATAAGCGATGACGGCAAAAGCGACGAGCGAAATCCAGCCGCCCCAGGCGGCGACGAAGGGCAGCGTCTCGAGGCCGGTGAGGAGTTTGGTGAGCGAAGAAATGCCTGTCAGGAACAGGGCAGCGAGCAAGATGCCGGTGATGGCTTCGCCGGCGATGAGGCCGGAGGCCAGGAGCGTCCCGCGTTCCTCGAACTTGGCGCTTTCTTCCGGAGAGAGTTTCTGGCGGCGAGCCCACTGGTCGGCGACCCACTTCATCACGCCGCCCACGAAAATCGCCGAGGTGGTTTCGAGGGGCAAATACATCCCCACGGCGATGAGCATGGGCGAAGGTGCCTGAATCATCACCAGGGCTATGCCAAACAGAAGTCCCATGAAGATCAGTCCCCAGGACATCTGTCCCCCGACGATGCCCTGCGCCAGCGAGGCCATCAGCCCGGCCTGCGGCGCGGGCAGTTTCAGACCGCCAATCCCGCCGGTCGCCAGATTGGCCTCGTGCAGCGCGATGATGGGCAGAAGCAGAAAGAAGGACACGGCCGTAACGCTCAAGACCTCAACCAGTTCCATCTTCCACGGCGTCCCGCCCAGCAAGTACCCGGCCTTCAAATCTTGAATCAGGCTGCCGGAGACGCAGCAGGCGCAGCAAACCACCGAAGCCACCCCCAGCACGGCGGCTACGCCCCCCAGCCCCTTCACCCCGATGGCCACCATTACCAGCGCGGCGATGACCAGCGCCGCAAGCGTCAGGCCGGAGACGGGCTGGTTCGAGGAGCCTACCAAGCCGACGAGATAGCCGCCGACCGCGGCCAGGAAAAATCCGCTCAGGGTCATCACCACGGCGGCCAGAATCGCGGCGCCCCAGCTCCGGGCAAAGTGGTAGTAGATGATGGTTATGGGAATCACCAGCCCGGCGATGGAAAGGAGAATCCACTTGATGGGGATGTCGATATCCAGGCGGGTGCGCGGGGCAGCGGTGCCCGCGGCGGAGGAAGCCTGCACGGCGCCGCGGATCGAGCGCAGGATGGGTTCCCGCATGCCGTAAAGCGTATAGACCGCTCCCACGAGCATCGCTCCGACCGCGATGGGACGAACCACGTTGTACCAAACCGTGTAACTGAGCAGGTCCCAGGGGGCGGTGCCTCCCACCGTGCCGCCCAGGCGACGCGGCAGATCTGGGTCGATGAAAAGGATGAGCGGAATCAGCACGAGCCAGGCGATGACACCGCCGGAAAAGTTGATGGCCGCCAAGCGCGGCCCGATGATGTACCCAATGCCGATCAGCGCGGGCGACGCGGAAGGTGTCGCATAGGCGATGCCTCCCGTGTAGGTTACATCGCCGATCGGTTCTTTTTGGAAACCGAAATAGCCGATGAGCGACTTCGGGAAATGCACGAAGAAGCTGACGGAATCCTTGAAGTATTGCAGGCCCTTGTCGTCCTTGAGCACCTGCAAGAGGGCGCCCAAGGCCATTGCCCCGAAGACATATTTGGGCGCATCGGTCGCGCCCTGCTGGCCGGCTTTGACCACTTCGGCGCTGGCCGTGCTTTCGGGGAAAGGCAAATCCGATTCCACGCACAGCGGCCGCCGCAAAATGATGATGAAGAAAATGCCCAGCAGCCCGCCGGCCAGCAGGATCAGCGTCCCCACCCAGAAATGACTGCGCAGGTCGGTCCAGAGACGCTGCCCTCCCACGTTCACCATCATGAAGGCCGGGATGGTGAAGATGGCGCCGGCCACCAAGGCCTCGCCCACCGAGGCGGCGGTGCGCGTCAGGTTCTGCTCCAGGACGCCGCCGCGAAAGAACGGCAAACGGAAAAGGGCGATGGCAATCACCGCGGCGGGAATCGTGGCGGCCACCGTCTGGCCGGCCTTCATGCCCAGGTAGGCGTTGGCCGCCCCAAACACGGCGGCCATCAGGATGCCCGCCAAGACAGCTTTGAGAGTGAACTCAGGCTCGGGCGAATCGTGGGGAACGTAGGGTTTGAATTCGCTCATGGCAAAGGAGTCGACAGTTGACAGTCAACAGTCCACAGCAAGAACGCCACGCCCCCGAACTGTCAACTGTGGACTGTCAACTGTGAACTGCTCTTCGCTACTGCCCCAACAGCTCAAAGTACCGCCCCACCGTCTCAATGCCGCGGTAGAAGTTGGGCAGGTGAAACTTCTCGTTCGGCGCGTGGAGGTTATCGTCGGGCAAGCCGAACCCCATCAGGACACTCGGGATTCCCGCGTGCTTCAAGAAAACGCCGACAATGGGAATCGAACCACCCGAGCGCATGTAAACCGTTTTCTGGTGGAAGACCTGCTCCAAGGCGTTGGCAGCGGCCGCGATATATCGACTCGCGGTCGAGACCACCGACGCGGGCGCCGAACTCAGCACACGCACCGTGGTCTTGATGCCTTTCGGCGTCAGCTTCTTCACGTAATTCGTGTATTGGCGAATGACCTCCCGCGGTCGCATGTCCGGCACCAAGCGCATGCTGATTTTTGCCGTGGCCACCGCCGGGATGACGGTCTTCCCGCCTTCGCCCGTGAACCCGCCGCGAATGCCGTGGACTTCGAGCGTCGGTCGAGCCCAGGTTCGTTCGAGCACCGAGAAGCCCTTCTCGCCCACCAGCGCCGGGGCGCCGACTTCCTTCTTCAGATATTCCTTCTCGTTGAAGGGCAGGCGCTTCCACGCCTGGAGTTCCTTGGCGCTGGGCTTCTTCACGCGCTTATAGAAGCCGGGGATGCGAATCTTGCCGTCGCGGCCTTTGAGCGCGGTGATGATTTCCGCGAGCGTCTGAAACGGGTTGGGTGCGGCCCCGCCATAGACACCCGAATGCAGGTCGTGGCTGGCGCCGCGGGCTTCGATCTCGGTGTAAACCAAGCCCCGCAGGCCCGTGGTGAGCGTGGGCAACTCCGGCGCAAACATCTCTGTATCACAGATGAGCGCGGCGTCGGCTTTCAGCCGGTCGGGATGCGCCGCCACATACTGCTCGATGTGCTCGCCACCCGTTTCCTCTTCGCCTTCGATGAGGAACTTGATGTTGATGGGCAGCTTGCCCTCGGCCTTCAGGAAGCCTTCCACCGCCTTCAGGACGAGGTACGTTTGCCCCTTGTCGTCCACGGCGCCGCGCGCATAGATGTTCTGATCGCGGATGGTGGGCTCAAACGGGGGCGACTTCCATTCTTCCAGCGGGTCGGGAGGCTGGACATCGTAGTGGCCGTAAAGCAGCAGCGTCGGTTTACCCGGTGCCTCTAGCCACTCGGCGTAGACCAGCGGGTTCTGGTTTTGCTTTCCCTCGATGATCTCCACGCTGCGCATGCCCATCTCGCGCAGTTCGTTGGCCACAAACGCCGCCGCGCCTCGGATATCGGCTTTGTGCGCAGGCAGCGTCGAGATGCTCGGAATCTTCAGAAACGTCTTCAATCCCTCCAGAAATCGCTCGCGGTTTGCCTGGTAATAGTCAAAAGTTGTGGTGGCCACGGATTGTTCTCCTGACGGCTATTCGGTCTTCCGGCCTGACTTCGGGGCGGCACGACACCACCGCTTGTCGCTAATCCGGCCGCTTGAGGTGCGTGCGGCAGTCTACACCCTGCCCTGCGCAGCGTCAATTTCGCCTGCCCGCGCCACAGGTCACGCCACCGCGCTTTGCGTGCCTATTCAGAGCTGGAATAGAATCGCCCGCGGAGGCCCCGTGCACGCGCTGAGCCACTCCCGTTCGGCGAACTGGGTGGTGAAGATTGCCCTGGTGGCCACCCTCGCCCTGGTCGCGACGGAATTCGTGGCCGGGATGCTGGCCCACAGCCTGGCCCTGATCAGCGACGGCTGGCACAACTTCACGGACATCCCCACGCTCCGGGCGATTTTCACGTCTACATGCCGGAGCCGGCGTCCACGAAAGACGAGCCAGAGAAATAGCGGCAAGATGCTGCGCAGGAACAATCAGCTTTCCGCGGTCAACCTTGAGCGCAGGCAGGCGTCTACTTGGGGGGGACAAGCCGTTCCAGACCGTCGAGGTAGGGACGCAGTGCTTGGGGAATGACGACGGAGCCGTCGGCCTGCTGGTAGTTTTCAATCACAGCCACCCAGGTTCGTCCGATGGCCAAGCCGCTGCCGTTCAGCGTGTGCAGAAACTCCGTCTTGCCTGCGCCGCGGCGGAAGCGCAGGTTGGCGCGCCGCGCCTGGAAGGCCTCGAAGTTCGAGCAGGAGGAGATTTCCTTGTACTCGCCGCTCGAGGGCAACCAGACCTCCAGGTCGTAGGTCTTCGCCGCGCTGAAACCCATATCAGCCGTGCACAGAACGACGACGCGGTAGGGCAAACCAAGGCGTTGCAGGATGACTTCGGCATCCCGGGTGAGGGATTCCAGCTCGTCGTAAGACTTCTCGGGTAGTGCGAACTTCACCAGTTCAACCTTCTGGAACTGGTGCTGGCGGATGATGCCGCGCGTGTCCTTGCCGTAGGAACCCGCCTCGCTGCGGAAGCACGCCGTCCAGGCGCAGAGCTTAAGCGGGAGCTGCTCGGCCTCCAGCACTTCGTCGCGATAAAGGTTTGTCACGGGAACTTCGGCCGTGGGAATCAGCCAGTAGTCCGTGCCTTCGAGTTTGAAAAGGTCTGCGGCAAACTTGGGCAGGTTCCCGGTCCCATAGAGGCTCGCCGAGTTGACGATGAAGGGCGGCAGGACTTCGGTGTACCCGTGCTCGCGGGTGTGGATGTCGAGCATGAAATTAGCTAGGACGCGCTCGAGCTTGGCGCCCAGCCCCATGTAAACCGCAAAACGCGTCCCCGCAATCTTCGCGGCGCGATCGAAGTCGAGGATGCCCAGCGCCGGGCCTAAGTCCCAGTGGGCCTGGGGCGCGAAATCGAAGCGGCGCGGCTCGCCCCAGCGCCGGACCTCCTGATTGTCCGGCGGACCGCTTCCCACCGGAACGCTCGGGTGAGGAACGTTGGGGATGTTGCGCAAGAGTTCGCGCAACTGGTCGTCGTACGCTTTGGCCTTGGCGTCGAGTTCCTGAATCTCCGCTCCCAGTTGCTTCATCTCGGCAATCAGTGCCGAAGCATCCTGCTTCTGCTTTTTCAGGGCAGCGATTTCATCGGAGACCTTGTTGCGGCGCGCCTTGCGATTTTCGGCTTCGACGAGAAACTTCCGGCGCTCGCGGTCCACGGTCTCGAAGTTCTCCAGGATGTCCGGGAAACCGCGCTCGCGTAGCTTCCGTTTCACCAATTCGAGCTTGTCGCGGATAAACCCAAGATCCAACATGCGAGAAGCCGGCTCCCCCTCCCTAGTAGGGCAGTTCGCAAACTGCCCCTCATCGGAGTTGACGGTCAATCTAAACCAAGCGCTTGGGGCTGTCAAATTGCCCCGCGCTGGACGGACGGTTCGCTCTCTACAGGGTTCACCGTCTGCGCCCGCGCCTGCGAGCGCAGAGACAGATGTGACGTGCTAAGAAGACGAGTGGCGGGATCACGCTGCCGAAGGCGTAGAGCGTCGTTGCTGGAAGCACTCCCGGCAGTACACCGGCCGACCTTGCGTGGGCTTGAAAGGTACGGTGGTTTCCTTGCCGCACTGAGAGCATACGGCGGTGGTCTCAACGCGCTGGTAGCCCTGGCCGCTCAGCATATGGCTCCGCTTGACCTTGCAGGGCTTGCACCGCTTGGGTTCGTTCCTAAAGCCTTTGTCCGCGAAGAAGAGCTGTTCGCCGGCAGTGAAAACGAATTCCGCCCCGCAGTCGATACACTTCAAGGGCTTGTCCCGGTATTCCATGCCTGGCTCCCTTACTCGAACCGGGGTTCACCTCGGGTCCCAGGGGGAGGGTGAAAACAAGCAATCGTTCGCTAATTCCCACCCCCGCCTTACCGGAGCAGGCTTATTCCTGTTCGTGCCTGGCCTTCTTTCGGCTTCGCTTGCGAGCCAAAGCTTCCTTGACTCGGCGCTTTTCCCCGGGTTTGAGGTAGAAGGAGTGTTTCTTAATCTCCTTAATGATATCTTCCTGTTGAACCTTCCGCTTAAAACGGCGGAGAGCGTTTTCTAAAGATTCGCCTTCCTGAAGCCTTACTTCAGCCAACCGTTTAACACCCCCATTTCCGTGTGTGAGTATGAGCGCACACCTGGAGCGACGGTGGAAGGATTTTCGCCTATCCGATTTCCCTAAGTCAAGCGCGTTTTTCTTCAGTCGGGCGGTGCGACGAGGTTGGGCCTGCGGGCTGGTGCCCGGGAGCCAGTCCCGGGCGGCGCCGAAGCGGGTGCTACTAGTGGCGGCAGGTTTGAGGTAAGATAGCGTGGGAGCGTCGGAGCGCCCTGCGGGCCAAAGGAAACCGACCATGGGCGTGCAGCACTTGGCATTCAGCCTTCCCTGCTTGGTTGGGGGGAACAGGAACGAGCCGTCTGCAACTCTCGCGAAGGCTTCGCTTCCTGCTTTCTCGGGGATTGGTTCGCGCCGAACCTGCGCCACCTTCGTCTCGACTCTGGCCGTGGCGGGACTGGTATTCGTTGCGACCCTGAGGCTGAGCGCCGCTCAGGATACTCCGCCCAAGGCAGAGGCGCAGGCCGCGGCAGCTTCTCAGCCCGCAGCCGGTTCCGCCGAGGCTCCTAAGCCCCCCGATCTTCGTAAGATCCGCGTGCGGGTGGAGGTGGTCAACGTCCCTGTGACCGTGGTGAACAAGCGGGGCCGCCCGGTCATCAACCTCAACAAGGAGGACTTTGAGGTTTACGAGGACGGAGTGCGGCAGACCGTCCGCTACTTCAGTCACGAAGTGCGGCCCCCCCTCAGGATTGGCTTAATCCTCGACACCAGCAACAGCGCGCGGCGGGCGCTGGATTTCGAAAAAGACGCGGCCAGCGAATTTGTCTTTAACATGCTCCAGGGCCGGAGCAGCAAGCACCAGATTTTTCTCCAGACCTTCGACGCCACCAGCTCCCTGGTGCAAGACTTCACCAACGAACCCGAACTACTGAACGAAAAAATCCGCGGCCTGAAGGCGGGCGGTGGGAAAGCCCTCTATGACGCCATCTACTTTGCGTGCAAGGAGAAGATGCTCAAGTCGGGCCCGCCGGAGGATATGCGGCGCGTCCTGGTGGTGGTAAGCGATGGCATTGACGTGCAGAGCGAACGCAGTCTGGCGGAAGCCATCTCCATGGCGCACAGGGCCGAGACCATTGTCTATGCCCTCGGGATCGTGGCTTTCGGTTACGAACATCCTGGCAACAAGATCCTCGCGAAGATGGCGGAGGAGACGGGTGGCAAGGCTGAGTTTCCCCGGGAAGAGACGCCGGGCACCGACCTGGGGACGGGCTACTTCTCCCACGGCCAGATCGGCGACACCTCGCAGAACAAGGGCCTGGGCGCTGCGACCGGAATCTACTCCGCCACCCGCCTGGTGCAGCTTGCCGAATCGCTGGAATCCATCGGGCGCGAGCTGAATGAGCAGTACAGTATCGGCTATAGCCCCAAGAAGGATAAGCTGGATGGCACCTATCGGACAATCCGCGTAGAGGCCAAACGCAAGGGTCTCACCGTCCGGGCGAAGCCGGGCTACTTTGCCGCTGCCGAATAGTCCCTCTTTTCCTGGCATTTCATCCCTACTTGCGCGATCACGCCGAAGGAAGCCGGCGTGTACCTTGGGGTTCCTTCCGAGCGGCAGCGGAGCTCGCGCTTCGCAAAGAAGAATCACCAGCTCAATCTCAGACTAGGCCCTGGATGATTGTGTCGAAGTTGCGGCCTGCTGACTTCTACGTTTGCGCTTCGGCCGGCAGGCTTCATCCTTTATACTTCCAGCCGCTAATCGTAACAACACTCCCACACGGAGTTGGACCATGATCGATCTCTCCAGCCTGACTGCGAGTCTGCGCGAGGCCCGGGTGGTTGACTTGAGCCAGGCACTCGAAGAGCACATGCCGCACTATCCGACGCACGGCAAATTCTTCCACAATCTCTACACTTCTTATTGGCATGGTGACCGCGCCTTGAGCTATCAACTCGTGATGCACGAGCACAACGGCACGCACGTGGATGCTCCCGCGCATTTCATCAGCGATGCCAAACCTCCGGCCCACGTCACGATTGACCAAGTCCCGCCGACGCGCTTGATCGCCCGGGGCGTGCATCTGGATTGCCGGAGTTTTAGAGAAAAGGACTACGTTTCCAGGAGTTTTGTTATCGCCTGGGAGGCACAGCACGGCGCTCTTCGGGCGGACGATATTGTGCTGTTTGACTTCGGCTGGTCGGCTTATTGGGGCCTCCGCCCCGACCACCGGCGGTATCTTGCAGACTGGCCGGGCGTCGGCAGAGACGCGGCGGAGTATCTCATCGAAAAGTCCGTTGCTGCCCTCGGGGTCGATACACTTTCGCCGGATCCCCCGGCGGCACTGGCGAAAGATCCGATTCACCCTCTGGTGCTGGAGAAGGGAGTGTTGATTATCGAAAACCTCGCGAACCTGGAGCAGCTCCCGGATTTCTTCCTGTTTGTAGCTTTGCCGCTCAAGATTCGCCAGGGCTCCGGTTCGCCGATCCGCGCCGTCGCCTTGTGCGTTTGAAATGCGACGGCGGCGAGCGTATGATTTCGCTCGCGGCAGAAGAGGAAAGCGCAATATTAAGACTTCAGGAATCATGGAGGTATGTCAGGTATGGGGAAAATGGAGATGAATCGCAGACAGTTTGTGGGCACGGCCCTGGCGGCTACGGCAGGGGTGTTGCAGTCGAAGGCCTTTGGTTCCCCGAGTTTAAGCCCGCAAGAGAAAGGTCCCCAGATGAAGCTTGGCCTTTACAGCATCACTTTCTTGGGGGTTTGGTACCGCGGAGAAGCGCTCCCCCTGGAGGAGGTAGTCAAGCGGGCCAAGAAATATGGTTACGACGGCGTCGAGATCGACGGCAAGCGACCCCACGGCAATCCGCTCGATTGGCCCAAGAGCCGCTGCCAGGAGCTGCGTTCCCTGGCGGAGGGGGAAGGAATTCAGATTTACGGGGTGGCTGCCAACAACGACTTCAGCAGCCCGGTTCCGGAACACCGAGAATGTCAGGTCGCTTACGTGCG
>Ga0315296_10001784_pt1 | contig 18714 bp, 19 predicted proteins | sample YL17G14_18_MG_FD_203921 | JGI IMG/M metagenome (GOLD analysis project Ga0315296, IMG submission 203921) | Sediment microbial communities from Yellowstone Lake, YNP, Wyoming, USA - YL17G14_18 | ecosystem: Environmental > Aquatic > Freshwater > Lake > Sediment | place: USA: Wyoming | collected... | reverse complement strand
CCTACTCTAGGCGTCCCGTCGAAATCGACACTGTAGCTTGCGCCCCCCGTCGGATGGACGATCTCGGCCATCACCGCCATCTTGATCAGCTTATCCTTGTTCGTCTTCATCTCTTTCACCTCCTCAGCCCTAGGTACTTCACCACATTGGCTTCAGGGTCGATCCTGGGCATTATCTTACCCTTCTTCGAAGACGCTATAGCGAAGACGCCAGGCCCATGGCCTGCCTGATCGCTGGCGCCGAAGGCGACGATGCCGACAGTGACCGCACCCCTATAGTAGCCCTTGCCATAGTACATGAGAACATCCCTGCATGCCACCAGGTCACCGAGGCGGAGGGTTTCAAGGCCCAACTCCTCAACTAGCTCCGGCGGGTTTGACTGTATGCACCAGTGGCCGCTCAGCGCAGCACTACCTCCGACGCCTGAGCCCATGGCGTATGCTGGGACCTCCTTCACAACGGGAACCACGAGTTCGTCATTCTTCAACTCAAGCCCAAGGGACTCCATGAAGGAGGGAGACACGCTGAACAACCCGCCGTCAAAGCCCTCGATCTTGAGGCCGACACCCTCCGCCCTGACGCGGACCCGATCCCCAAGTGTGAGCTTCTGCAGGTCCTCATCCGAGAAGTATGCGGTGACGTGCGATCCACCTGTGTAGCCGGCTTTCCCTGTGACCAAGCCCTTGGCGCCTTTTCCCTCCCCGTCCAGCACCTGAACCTCGTTCCCGACACAGCTCAACCCATAGAGCGCAGTTGCGGAGCCGGCAGCGGCGCCGACACCCGGCCTCTCCTCGATCCCCGCTATGGCCACACCGGGCTCCAGATACTCCGTTTCAGGCCATCCGAAGCAGGAGTCCCCCACCTTGACGTTGTACTTTATTCCGCCCGACCCTATGCCCAGTTTGGCTTTGCCGTCCCAAGTGGTTACATAGATGGTTGTCGATGGACTGCCGCTGCTTAACGTAGGAGGGGCAATCCTTCCAAGCAATTCCTGTACGATTATCTTGTCTCTATTCGTCTTAACCAATTTCATCCTATCGAGGATGAAATTCTCAGAATATTTAATATAATGGGCTCTTAAAAGCGTCCAATACAGATGGATATATTTCCTGTCGGTACGTGCGAAGCCCCTTTATATATCGCCGTCTTATCCGACCAATTAATGAAGGAAGAGGGACAAAACACGGGAGAATCGAACAGCAAATTTACTAAATAATGTTAATCATTAATGTGGCTTCTCTAGGCCTTATGGGAGATATACCTTCGAAACTTGAGACATAAAAACTGTCCAATAGACCCGAAGGGGCTTCGGGCGGCTTAGGTGATACCTCGCAGGTATGTGTTATCCTCAGCTCAGGAACTCCGAGACCTGATCGACGGTCATCTTTTTGGGCGGATTCGGAGCTGAGGATGACCATCCTAGAGCGACGGCCGCCACGAGTTTCCAGGGCTTTCCGAGGTGCTTGGCCAGCGCGTCGAGGGTGTAGTATACGTCTCCTATCCAGAGGGAGCCCAGGCCGAGGCTGTAGGCCTTCAGCAGCATGTTCTGAATGGCGGCAGCCACGCTCTGGAGCTCCGCCTCCCAGCCGTGTTCCCCCGTGTTCCACACCATGATGAGGACAGGCGCCTGCTCCATTATGCTACAGGACGAGAAAGAAGACCCCATATTGGGATAGATAAGCTTCGCCGACAGTGCCTGAAGTTCGGACCTGAAGAGGTCTGTGAGCCTCTTCTTTGCTTCGCCTGTCAGCACCGTGAAACGCCACTGCTGCCCATTCTTTGCCGAAGGCGCCCAGGTGCCAGCTTCGAGAACCTCACGGACTAGATCTATTGGCACGGGACGATCCGTGTATCTTCGGATGCTCCGCCTGCCCCTTATTGCCTCATCAAGCTCCATAAACCCTCATCCAGGAGGATAGGGGAAAGCTCCTCGATATAACTCTGAGCATCTGAGTTTTCCCTTCTCCTGTCGCTTTTTATCTCTTTTTAATGAGACAAAAATAGTCAGATGATGCTTTAAACAATCCCTAAACTGCCTCTCCAAGCCTACGATTTAGCTTCCCCTCATATAATTAAAGGCAGGAATACATTGCTGTGCATAGCCGTTCTTTTGCGAACGGATTTTCAAGATAAAAACCCTAGGGGAATTGAACCTGATTTTCCTACTGTTGGGCTCTTTAACGTACTTCTTGTTTATATGACCGAGCACAGTGGATGCAGCAGAAGGTCATTTTGACGCCATCGATGGTCTCGGTGTATCCGCCTTCGTAGATCTTGCATCCGCAGTGGGCGCAGACGTTGAGGCTGGGCTCTATCGCTGTTGACACCAGGTTGGCGAAGCGCTTGAAGAGCTGGTTACAGAGGCCTCTGCCCTTGTCCGTGAGGGCGTAGAGCTTCTTCTCCTTCTCCCCCACGCTCTCGACCGTGTAGACGATCAGGCCTCCCTCCTCCAGCTTCTGAAGGAAGGGATAGACGAGACCCGGGCTGATGTTCTTCCCAACCCTCATCTTGAACTTCCGCAGGATGTCGTATCCGTGGGTAGGTCTCTCGTAGAGCATGGTCAGTATGTAGAACCTCGCGAAGTCGGAGACCAGGTCGCTGAGGTCTTCTGTGTTCACTTGTTTCACCTCTAGATATATCATTTTGAGATATATTTATATTTAACTGAATTCATAATAGCCCACGGAAAACCAACCCTAAGGAGGAGGCAGAATGGCGAAGAGAGAAAGGCGCGTCAGGCATGAGGAGAAGGAGCTGGGAGTTCAAAAGGTTCTGATCCCTATCAACGGCATGCACTGCGTGATGTGTGCCCAGTCCATCGAGAGCGCGCTGAAAGAGGCCGACGGAGTGATCGAAGCCAACGTCAACTTCGCCACCGAGAAGGCCGTTGTGACCTATGACCCCAGCAAGATAAGCCTAGACGAGATAGGGAAGGTCATCCAGGACACGGGGTACGAGCCCGTGATTATCCACAAGGAGGCTGAGCGAAGAGAGGTCATAATGCAGATCGTCGGGATGCACTGCGCCGCCTGCGCCACAACCGTCGAAAAAGCCCTCAAATCGCTGAACGGCGTCCAATCCGCCGTCGTCAACCTGGCAACCGAGAAGGCTAGAGTTGCATACGACCCTGGCGTCGTATCCATCTTGGACCTAAGACAAGCGGTGAAAGAATCTGGCTACGAGGTTCAGACAGAGGAGGAAGTTGATAGATCGGTGGAGGAGATGGAGGAGAGCCACAGGAGAATGCTCCTTTCATGGGCCCTCACGATTCCAATCGTCGTATGGATGATGCCTGACATGCTCCTGAGCATGCCTTGGCCCAATGACACAGTCTTCAACATCGGCATAATCATCCTAGCCGTGCCGGTACTATTCGGGTTTGGCCTTCCCACTTATAGGTCAGCGCTGAAGGTTGTCTCGCATCGGAACGTGAATATGGATGTCCTCATAACCATGGGAACTCTGATCTCCTTCCTCACTGGACCCGCGTACTTCTTGACGCCGCTCTTCAACTATGCAGGCGTTGGCGCCATGATCATGTCCTTCCACCTAACCGGCAGGTACTTTGAAGCCAAGGCGAAGGGCCGAGCCTCACAGGCGATCCGACGATTGCTTAAGCTGGAGGCTAAGTCGGCGAGAGTCCTCGTTGAGGGCGTTGAGAGGGAGGTGCCGATCCAGGAGGTAAACCTGGGTGACGTGATGATTGTTCGCCCAGGCGAGAAGATACCGACCGACGGTGTAGTCGTGGATGGAGAGAGTTCCGTTGACGAGTCAATGGCTACTGGTGAATCGATGCCTGTGGCGAAGGCGCATGGCGATGAGGTCATAGGCGCAACCGTGAACCAGGAGGGACTGCTCAAGGTTGAGGCGACGAAGATTGGGAAAGACACCTTCCTTTCGCAGGTCATCAAGCTGGTTGAGGAGGCTCAGGGGACGAAGGTGCCCATTCAGGAGTTCGCCGACAGGGTTACGAGATACTTCGTTCCAACCGTGCTCCTCATCTCTCTGTCAACCTTCATACTATGGATGCTCTTCCCTTCAAGCCTCTCAGCTGTAGCTAGGTGGGCTAGCCCGTTTCTGCCTTGGGTAAACCTGAACCTGCCGGTGATCATCTTAGCCCTCTCCGCAGCAATCGCCACGCTGGTCATAGCCTGCCCGTGCTCTCTGGGCCTGGCCACGCCGACTGCGTTGATGGTTGGAACAGGGATGGGCGCCGAACAGGGCATACTCATCAGAAAGGGCGAGGCGATCCAAACGCTCAAGGAGGTTAAAGCGATCATACTCGACAAAACAGGCACGCTGACGAAGGGGAAGCCGGAGGTGACAGATATCATTTCCCTCGGTTCAGATGAAAAGGACATTCTGTTCTACGCGGCCAGTGTGGAGCAAGGTTCCGAACATCCTCTCGGCCAAGCCGTAATAAGGAGAGCCATCGAGAAGGAAATCCAACTGGAATCGCCGGTATCCTTCACGGCGATCAAGGGGAGAGGCGTCGAAGGAGTTGTCGGAGGCTTAAAGGTTGCTGTAGGGAAACCAGACCTATTTGCCTCAGGCGCATTGAGCAAGGCTGCCCAGGAGACCTTCAGGGAGCTGCAGGAACAAGCTAAAACCGTCATGGTAGTGGGCGTAGACGCCAAGCCGATCGGGATCGTTGCTGTGGCTGACACCTTGAAGGAGGACAGCATCGACGCCGTAAGGGAACTGGAAAGTATGGGTCTCAGGACAATCATGCTCACAGGCGATAACAGGGAAACCGCTCAAGCCATAGCGGAGAAGCTGGGCATAAGCGAGGTCTATGCAGAGGTGATGCCCGACGAAAAGGTCGAGGTCGTGAAGCAGGCGCAGCAGAAGTACAAGTTGGTCGCCATGGTGGGCGACGGCATAAACGATGCCCCAGCCCTGAGCCAGGCAAACGTCGGCGTAGCCATTGGCACTGGCACAGACATCGCCATCGAGTCCGGGGACATAATCCTCGTGAGAGGAGACGTCTCAGGGCTGGTGAGCGCCATAAAGCTTTCAAATGCGACATTCCGAAAGATCAGGCAGAACCTGTTCTGGGCATTCTTCTACAACACAGTGGCAATCCCCCTAGCCATCTTCGGCCTACTACACCCCGTCATCGCAGAAGCCTGCATGGCAACGAGCTCTGTTTCGGTCGTCACAAACGCCAACCTGCTGAGAAGAGCCGACATTTTCCCCTACTCTCCAAAAGCAGATTAAAATTACTTTAATCCAATATTCCAAAAAATTTAGACTATTGAAAAATAGAAATGTCGGCTATTAAAGGACCCAGAGATGTGATGCTAACTCTGGATGATACCACTTCCTTGACCCCCTTTCTTAACTATGTACCATTTACCTAAATCCAATTTGGCAAGTCAATAGAAAACTGGGGAAGTGTTAATAACTTTCTGGAGCATTAAGCATGGAGGAGCTGACTCATCTTTGGAGGAACGGCTTAAGATTCTGGAGACACCAGCGATCGAAGAAGCCCTCAACGCCGTTCGTGAAGGAATCTCTAGGCACAGAAACATCATGATCGTGGGCAACTGCTGGGTGGACTACCTCGGCAGGGCGAGTTCCAAGCTCGAGCCCGGGGAGAGGATCGTGCTCATCAAGGGCGACGGTTCAACCCTTATTCACAGGCCTCGGGACTATGCCCCCGTGAACTGGCAGCCACCTGGTTCTCTCTTCAGAACAAGAGTTAAAGAGGATCACCTCTCCATCAGGGTTTTCAGGCAGAAGGAGCGTGAATCGCTGGAGCTGACCTTTGATAGGTTGTACTTGGTCGCTGTCCTTCGGTTAGTTGATCTCGGTGAGTTTCACCTCTACGCCAGCGAGCAGGATATGCGTGACGCCATCTTGGCAGAGCCTTCGCTGGTCGAGGAGGGATTCCGCCCCGCGACCATTGAGCGGCCCATTGAAACTGGCTTCGTGGACATCCTCGGCTTTGACGCATCAGGCAGGTTAACCATCATCGAAATCAAGAGGAAGGATGTGGGCAGGGAAGCCGTGCTCCAGCTAGAAAGGTATGTCGAAGCCCTGAGGAAGAACGCTGGCCGTGAGGTGAGAGGCATTCTCGTCGGTCCAGCCGCCTCCAAGGGGGTTCAGGGACTGCTCGCCACATTTAACCTAGAGTTTAAGCCGCTCTCTCCCAAGAGGTGTGCCGAGGTTCTTAGTAAGAGGGACAGAAAGATCAACGAGTTTTCCCTATAGAGGAAAAGGAGGGAAGCTTGCGCCGAAACCTTTGTCTCGTTTTAACGAGACATATCAGAGTTGTATGACGCCATCAGTTTCAAAGCCGATAGAAGATGTGTGCTAGATGAAGAAGGAAGTACGAAGAGCATACAATGAGCTCGGGGGGAAGCTCTACGATCTAAGATACAGTGAGGAGCAGGAAAGAAAGTTCGAGGCGTTTCTCAGTCAGATCTCCATATCACGGGACGATCTGATTCTGGATCTGGGCTGCGGAACGGGTCTACTCCTCGAGAGAATTAGCGGAGCCATGGGATTTACGGTGGGGCTGGACATCTCGGAGGGGCTCCTGTCCTGGGCACGCTCAAAACTCAGGGGAACTCAGGCTGCTCTCATCCTGTCGGACGCTGACTACCTGCCCTTCAGACTGGAAGCCTTCGACAAGGTCTTCGCTATAACGCTTCTCCAGAACCTGCCAGAACCGAGAAGAGCCCTATCAGAAGCTAAGGCCGTAGCCAAGCCGGCGGCTACAATAATCCTTTCGGGGTTGAAGAAGAAGTACAGCAGGGAAGAGTTCCTGGCTCTCCTCAGTTCTGTTGAGTTGAGAGCAGAGGAAGTTATGGACGTAGAGCTGAAAGACTATTTGGCGATCTGTAGGAAAGCGTAGTCCTTTAAAGGGAGTAAAGGTTTATAACAAGATAAGCGATAAGTTGCTAGTACTGGGTGTGAAAGGTGTATGGAGCCTAGTAAGAAGCCGTTGAACGTCCTCACGAAGAGCGTTGGAAACAACGTGACCATAGCCCTGAAGAACAGAGTCGATTACTGGGGGCGAATGGTACGCTGCGATGGCTACATGAACATACTCCTCACAAACGCGAAGGAGTACAACGACTATGGCCTAGTGGCCAACTACGGCGACGTCTTCATCAGGGGAAACAATATACTCTACATCAGCCTAGACGCCAAGACGCCTCCGATGCCTCGGATTAGAGAGGAAAAGAAAGAGAAGGAAGGGGAAGAGGAAGAGGAGGACGAGCCACCCAATTAAAACTCCAAGAGATTCTATCATCGCCTCTTTGAGACAGGCTACATGCTTTAAGTGGTGGAGGAGAGCGTCAAGCAGATTTCTAGGCCTCGAGCTTGAGCTCCCTGCCGAGCTGCTCAAGGTATCTGACCATGAACTCCTTCCTTTGAAGCGCCATCTCCCTTGCAGGCGAGGTATACAGGAGGTCAGGGAGCTTAAGGAGCTTCTCGTGGAAATGGTTGATAAAGTCTCCCAAACTTCGACCCTCTTCACTGGTATAGGCAGCCGCCCTATAGACACCCACAGCTCCCAAGGCATCGAGCTTATCGGCATCCGAGAGTATCTCAGCTTCCAAGGAGCCCGGCCTCTGGTCTCCGCTGAAGCTGTGAGTCCTGATCACCTCGGCTATCGGCTTGATCCTCGGCTCTTCGAAGCCAAGGTCCCCCAGCACTTTTTCGGCCAGCCTTGCGCTCTCCTCCGCGTGATTGGCAACCTCTCGGCGTCTGCCGATGTCGTGGAGCATCGCCGCCGGCGATAGAACCCCTAGGTCTGCCCCGAGCTTTTCTCCCAGGAAGAGGCAGATCTGGTGAACACGTCTAGTGTGCTCGATACTGTGGCTCCCTGATCCAGGCAAAAGGCTTTCAACGGCCTCCCAGAGGCGGCTCACTTCTCGGCTATACATCAGAAACCACTCCCCTTCTATTCCATCTTCCTTATCTCTGCGCCTCTGCCAGCGTTTATCCTTTTTTCGCCCTTGAAGGAGGAGACGAAGCAGTTTCTCACCTCGACTACATCACCCGGCTTTATGCTCGTCAGGGCATCTATCTGTTCGTTCCAGAAGGTGATAGGTATCTGCCCAGATTCGTCCTCTGCCAATCCATCCACAAGCCTGTGTAACCGACCGATCTTCGTTTTGACCTCTCTGGGGGGCTGTATCTGAAGAATCCTGACGCGGAGGGTTAATCCCTCCATGCCGGGCTTTAGGTCCTTGACCTTTGCTGTTCTCTCCTCCAAGGCGATCTTCAGGAATGGCAGGGGAGGGAGCTCTATAAAAGATTGTTGCACTGATTAAAGGTTTAAGACCTAGTAGTTGAAATGGATACTTTGAAGGAAATGGCGCCGCAGCAGTCGCTCGCCTGTAGGAGATGTGGGAGAGGGTTTGAGCCGGAGCCCAGAGTTAGATGTCCAGACTGCGGAGGGCTCCTCGAGTACAGGTACGACGAGGATTACCTGAAGAGCCTTAGGTTTGCAGGTGCCTTAACTTTCTGGCGTTACCGAGCTGCACTGCCCAGTGTTGAACACGTCATCAGCCTCGGAGAAGGGGGAACCCCCATCCATGAGTCAAGGCGACTAGGGGAGGCCATAGGCTTAGGGAAGCTCTATCTTAAGGACGAGTCACAGAACCCGACGAGCTCCTTCAGGGATCGATGCGCCTCCCTCATCGTCTCGAATGCCGTAGACCTGGGATGCGACGCGCTGGTTGCGGCTACCGCTGGAAACCTCGGCTCCTCTTTGGCTGCCTACTCAGCTAAGGCGGACCTGCGATGCAACCTTGTAGTTCCCAAGGCGATCGACATGGGGAAGCTGGCTCAGATGATCGCCTACAATGCCTCGATCGAGGAGCACGGGGAGACCGTTGACGACTCTATAACGCGCGCCGAAAAGCTGGGGATGGAGACAGGCTGGTATCAAGCCACCTTTGAGCTGAATCTTCTAGCTGTAGAGGCCCTTAAGACCGTGGCCTTCGAGGTGTCTGAGCAGATCGGCGTCCCCGACTGGGTTGTTGTACCAATGGGAAGCGGAGGAACCCTCTATGCTCTGTGGAAGGGGTTTAAGGAGCTGGAAGCCTCCGGGAAGACCGACTCCCTGCCGAGGCTCGTCGGCGTTCAGGCTGAGGGTTGCTCACCCATAGTGGGTGCCTTTAGGCTGAAGAAGGATCAGCCATTGGAGGTCGCAGAAGTCGTCACGAGGGCTCTTGCGATCTGTGTGAAGAGGCCTGTTTACGGTGAGGCCGCTCTCGCAGCCTTGAAGGAGTCGGAGGGCGTGGCTGTCTCGGTTGGGGATGGGGAGATGTTTAAGATGGAGAGGACCTTAGCCCAGCTGGAGGGCATCTTCGCCGAGCCAGCTAGCTCCGCCACAATCGCTTGTCTAAAGGATCTTCTCGACCAAGGCGTCTTGGACCCATCGGATAGTGTTGTCTGTCTCATCACGAGCAGCGGGCTCAAGACAACGGACATCCTGAACACTCTGGATAAGCGGAGTAAGAGCCTTGGACTGGGCTACAGGCTGGCGACGAAGGAGAGGATTCTGAGGATTATAGAGGTGGGAAGAGGTAAGACCTACGGGTACGACATCTGGAAGAGAATGGAGAAGGGGATGACCCTGGGCGCCGTCTATCAGCACCTCTCGGAGCTAGAGGAGCGTGGACTCATCTCATCCTTTGTCGAAGGGAAGCGGAGATACTTCGAGATCACAACCCGCGGCATCAACGTCCTCAAAGCTCTTGACGATCTAAAAAGCCTCCTTTAAGACCTAAATCTTAAATATCATAGTTATAACTATAAGTAGATGAAATCCTTTGGAACAAAGCAGATAGCTGCTTCAGGAATCATGGCCGCCTTAGTCTGCGTGACCACCCTCTTCATCGTCTTTCCCATCCCTGCAACACAGGGATACTTCAACGTCGGAGACGCCATGGTTATGGTCGCAGCCCTCACCTTCGGACCTCTCGTTGGAGCCTTCGCAGGAGGCGTTGGCGCCGGGCTCGCCGATGTGCTCGGGGGCTATTCCTATTTTGCTCCCTACACCTTCTTCATCAAAGGGATCGAAGGACTTCTCGCTGGCTTGATCGTCGCCCGTGGCAGAAGACAGAGCTCACTGAAAATCGTCTTAGCATGGCTTGTCGGTGGGTTTGAGATGGTTACAGGATACCTTGTCGCTGAATACTTCTTCCTCGGCTATGGTGCCTTTGCCTTCGTAGAGATTCCCTTCAACTTCGTCCAGATGTCTGTCGCGGGGCTGGTGGGCATCCCAATATCATTAGCCCTGAGGAGAACCCGAATAGGAGCAGCTTGATACATCTCCCTTTTTAATACGTTCCGCTAAGCATTAAAGTGGATGTCCTCCGTGGATCTGGCTGTCTCCATCGTGCGGAAGCTGGAAGGCGAAGACTTCCGTGTGCTCCAAGCCCTGGAGCTCAGCATGAGTCAGCACAGGTTCGTTCCCCTGGAAGAGGTTGTGAAGTACTCAGGCTTATCCCCTTCGGAGGTCGAGTTCAGGATTGCAGGTCTCCATAAGGAGGGTCTAATCCACCGCCGAAGCGGCTCCTACGTAGGGTACATCCTGAATAACGCGGGATACGACTGCCTAGCCATCAACGCCTTGGTGAAGGGGGATGTTCTCGAAGCCTTCGGCAAGTCCCTGGGAGTCGGGAAAGAGGCTGACGTGTACGACGCCCTGACCCCTGAGGGAGAGCGTGTGGCAGTCAAGTTCCATCGGATCGGGAGAACAAGCTTCAGGGACACACGGCGTAAGAGAGGCTACAAGGAGGATCGTGGCGTCTCTTGGCTCTACAGGTCAAGGTTGTCAGCGGAGAAGGAGTTCGAAGCCTTGGGAAGGCTTTACCCGGCGGGCGTGGCTGTTCCCAGGCCGATAAAGCAGAACAGGCACGTGGTCGTCATGGGGCTCATCGAGGGCAGCGAATTGGGCGAGGCAGGTGAGCTCGAGGACGCAACCTCGGTGCTCGACGAGGTTCTGGTGAACGTGGGGCTTGCTTACCAAAGGGCAGGGGTCATCCACGCCGATCTCAGCGAATACAACATCATCCTTCAGCCCGATAGGCACATCCTCCTCATAGACTGGCCTCAGTACGTCACAAGGGAGCACCCCAACGCCGAGGAACTGCTGGAGAGAGACGTAGCGAACGTCCTCAAGTTCTTCAGGCGAAAGTTCAGGGTCGAGAGGAACCTGGGTGAGGAACTCGCGAAGATCAAGGGTTCTAAGGTCTCCACCCCTCCAAGAGGAGCAGGTATATAGACGCTGCAGTGAGGTCTGCTGTTGTCCCAGGGTTGAGGTCTCCGCCAGCCCCGTGAAGCGTCTCATCCATTTCGAGGACAGCTCTCCTGCCCTCAGGGTCGATGAGTCCCCCTCTCTTCAGCGCATCTGAAGCCATTCTGCTTACCTCCAAAGCTGCTTCTCGTCCGCTCTTCCGCTCGATAAGCGAGTCAGGTACCTCCGATAGTATGCGGAGAAACGCATGAACCACCGCAGTGTTGATGTCCCCGCTCCTCTGGAGAGCCTCCTTGAGGGCTGGATAGCCCAGGGTGAAGGTCGTCGAGAAGCTCGTCACCCACTCCCCGCAGATAGAGTCCCTTCCTCGGCACTCCTCAAAGACCTGCAAGGGCGCCAACATCTCCTCCCTGATCCTGTCAAACGCCGCGTCGTCCAACACGTCCAACTCCTCAACTCTACCGAGAACCCTCGGGGGAACCGCAGCTCGGATAGCTCGATAGATCCCTACAGAGTCCTCAGGCACGGCCCCTTTGATGGCAGTCTCAAGGGTTTGCCTTAGCTGAGGAAGGTCAACATGCCTGCTCTTGGAGAGGCAGAGACCTGAAGCGGCAGCCAGGGGAGCAAGGAGCAAGACAACGCCAAGGTTCACGTTGCCCCCCCTCTGCCAGGACAAACCGTCCTGAGCGGCTCTTAGAATCTGAGGACCCAGCCCGATCTGACTGATGTCCAAACGGCCAGTCCCAGCATCGTGCCCCCTCTCCGCCAGCGTCCTCATCGCGGAGTCGATGGCGACGCCGCCCGCGAGGAAGTGCTCAAACCTCGTTTGGGCTGAGTCCCTCGTCCTGTGAACGTTCCCTGGCTTAGGATACCCAGACACTTCTAACAGGGCCGCCAAGACGGTGCACCGTTCAACAAGTTCTCCAGCCTCCTCCCTTGATAGAGCAGAGGACATCAAGCATCCACCTTGATATGTGATAGTGTCCTAAACTTAATGAAGGTTGAGGGTGAGGATAGGTAGGGAGAAGAATGACTCTCCGTGAGGGCGACTACGTTGAGACGGTGGAGCACCTGGTCTTCGCCGTTAAGGGACTGTCCCATCCAAAGGATAGAACCATCGCCTACCTACGCTACACACCAGAGTCGCAGGGCGAGCGAATTAGAAGAGACGGCATGAGATTCACGAGGATCTACGACCTCGGACAGAGCACGGAGTACCTGAGAACAAACTTCCCAAGATACCTCTACTTCGACGAGAAACGGCAGATGCTAGTCCAAGCGGTCCCTGACACAGCGGTTCTGAAGACGTATCGACCAGAGGAGGGCTTAGCAGAGATGAAGCAGAACCCTGACAACGAGTTAGAAGAGGCAGCCGTAAGATTCGCTGAGGCGATCTCAAAGAAGGCGGGGATCACTCTCAAAAGCATCGGTGTCTCAGGCTCCCTCCTCCTCGGACTGGCAGCCGCCTCCTCCGACATCGACCTAACGGTCTACGGCGAGCGTAATTGTCGTCAGGCCTATGAAGTTCTCAAAGAGATGAGGGTGGAACGCCTGATTTCAGCTTACGACACACCGCAGGCGATAAAGGTTACGAAGGAGAGGTGGAGTGAGACGGGTCTTGACCTCAGCAGACTGGTCGAGATCGAGAAGGCGAAGCTCCTCCACGGCCTCTTCGGGGAGAGGGACTATTTTATCAGGCTTGTGAAAGAATCCGAGGAGAGGGAAGCTGTTTATACGCCCCTGGGCGAAGCCGTGGTCCACGCCAGAATTCGAGACAACCGTGACTCGATCTTCACTCCGTGCAGCTATCTCGTGGACTGCCTCGAAGAGCCCATCCAAGGAAGGGTTGAGGAGCTGGCGAGCTTCAGAGGCAAATTCACGGAGCAGACTCACAGGGGGCAGCTCGTCGAGGCACGGGGAAAACTGGAGAAGGTTAATGAGGAGAGAGGCAGTTACCTGAGGCTTCTGCTAGGTGACCCAGGCGACTACCTGATCCCAGTGGGGTGATAAAATGTTTCGGGAAGACGAAGAGGTGCAGAGAATTCTCGACCGACTGGGCTTTCAACTCGGTGAGATCGTTGAGACCATCGTGACCAGTCGGGGCCTAGGAGGCGAACCGAACGCGGCTCCCATGGGCATCTCAAGGGCAGGCCCTCGAACAGTTGAGGTTAAACCCTTTCTCGACACGACGACCTATGCCAACCTGAGGGACACGGGTAGAGGTTTGGCGAACGTCACCTACGACGTGAGGCTCTTCCTGGAGACTGCCTTCAAAGAGTCAGGCGCAAGGCTCGAATGGTTCGAGGAAGATGAAGACCCCTCACGCCTCAAAGGGGCGGAGGCCCTCATATCCCTCTCAGTCCTGGATGAGACCATTGTTTCGGACAGAAGAGCCATCTTCCTCTGCCAAGTTGAACGGGTCCAGGTTCTCAACCCTGTTCCAAGGGTTTTCAGCAGGGGCTTCGCCGCCGCCGTTGAGGCTATTATCTATGCCACGAGGATAGAGGCTTTTATAAGGAAAGGGCGACGGGATGAAGCTGAGGAACAACTCCGAAGGTTCGATGAGTGCAGGGAGATCGTTGAAAGGGTCTCTCCCGAGGGTTCGCCGAACAGGCTGGTCATAAGGGCATTGAAGGAGAAGCTGAGGGAATGGAAGTAACGGTGAGGACGCCTGCCAGGCTCCACTTCGGAATCATCGACATGAGGGGAGACCTGGGCAGGATCTACTGCAGCGTCGGCGTCGCCATAGACAGGCCCAACATCGTCCTGAGGGCGAAGCCCGCTGAGAAGATCACCGCCTCGGGATCCAGGGCTGATAGGGTTAAGGAGTACGCAGAGAAGATCCTCGAAGGGATCAGCCAGGGGGCTCAGCTCGAGGTCCTGAAGGACATACCTCAACATGTCGGCTTCGGCTCAGGGACACAGCTCGCCCTGGCAACAGGCTCAGCCCTCTCCAGGCTCTTCAACCTACGCCTCACCACTGAGGAGATCGCCGAGAAACTGCAGAGGGGTCAGAGATCCGGGGTCGGAACCTACGCCTTCAAGACAGGCGGCTTCATCGTGGACGGTGGCCACTCCACGGAGCATCCTCAGGGTGTTCCTCCTCTCATCTTCAAAGCTGATGTACCTGAGGACTGGCTCTTCGTCGTCGGCCTACCCAACCTGAGTCAAAGGATAAGCGGGGAGAGGGAGAACGAAGCCTTTACGCAGATGCCTAGACCGCCGCCGGAGGTTGTGGGAAAGGCTGCCAGGACTGTTCTCGTCCAGATGCTTCCCTCCATCCTAGAGAGAGACATCAAGGTCTTCGGCGACGCCATGACTGTGCTGGACTCCACTTTCGGCGAGAGCTGGGTGACGGTGCAGGGAGGAAAGTACAGCCACCCATTGGTTGAGGCTGGTGTAAATCGTCTCCTCGACGAGGGAGCCTACGGCGTCGGTCAGAGCTCCTGGGGACCCGCCTTCTATGGCCTCGTCGAGGGCGAAGCCGAGGCGGAGAGAGTCAGCCAGAGGCTGCAGGAGTTTTTGGACGAGAATGGTGGGGGAGACGCCTTCTACGCAAAGGCTAACAACCATGGATCTGAGATAACCGTCAGGAGATAAGCCTTGAAAGAGTTGAGGGAAAATGTTCTTAGCTTGGGGCATCACAGGTGCAGGCCACCTTCTTCCCGAGATCATCAGCCTAATGAAAGAGGTGGCGAAGATCCCGGACGTGAAGGTGACAACCTTCTTGACGAGGGCAGGTGAGGAGGTCGTCAAGAGATACGGCCTCTGGGACACCCTTAGAGAGGTCTCCGACGGCAACTATTATTCGGAGGTTCTGACCGAGGAAGCAGAGGGGGCGAGCTCCCCGACGGCTGGACGCTTGACGAGAGGCGCCTACCGAGGCCTCATAGTTGCTCCTGCCTCTGCCAACACCGTGGCGAAGATCAGGTTCGGCATAGCCGACACCCTGGTCACGAACGCCGTGGCCCAAGCCATGAAGTCATGCACCCCTGTTCTGATCCTGCCCACGGACCAGACCCTCGAGGAGGTTGAGACACGCCTCCCTGCAAGGGTTGATAGAACTGTCTGTAGGGGCTGTCTGCCCTGTCCCTCTGAGGAGTCCTGCCCCACAGGAGCCCTGAAACGAGTGGAAGACAAGATGAGGGTGGAGCCTTCTCTCTGCGTGGGTTGCGGCCGCTGCGTGCAGGCATGCTCCTTTGAGGCAGTTAAGTTCGGAGAGGTGATAAAGGTGAAGCCGAGGAGGGTCGATGTAGAGAACGTTGAGGCCCTGAAGCAGATGGAGGGGCTACAGGTGGCGGCTAGTCCCGAGGATCTCAAGAAATCTATCAACCGTCTCTTTGGGGGCTTCCGGCATTGAGGGTTCTCCTCATAACAGGCTTAATGGCTAGGGAGACCGTGGAACGCTACGCGAAGGAGAGCAGCCTTGAGACCACGGTTCTGCCTCTCCCGGTCTCCATAGCAGCCTTCCTCACACCCGTCTTCGTCGCAGAGAAACTGAGGGGAAGAGACCTCAGCGGATACGATATGATCCTTCTGCCCGGAGCCGTTAGGGGAGATGTCTCAGTGGTTGAGGCCGCGACGGGAGTTCCAACCTTCAAGGGACCCGTCTATGCAGCCGATATTCCCTCTGTCCTGATGTTCCTCGGAGAAGTCGAGCTCTCGAAGACCGTCGCCGCCTCAGAGCTCCTCAGAGAGAGGCTGAGGGAAGACGCGCTGAGGGACATGGAGGCGGCTGAGAAGGATTGGAGGATGTTGGTGGAGGAGGGTGGAGGCTTCCGCATAGGAAGAGGCGTTCGAGGGGTTGCCGTGGGGCGCCTGGTCCCCATGAGGGTGGTCGCTGAGATCGTGGATGCGCCTAGGCTGACCGACGAGGAGATCGCTAGGAGAGCCATCTACTACCAGAGATCGGGGGCCGACATCATCGACCTGGGGATGATGGTGGGAAGCCCTCGACCAGAGGAGGTGAAGAGGATCGTCGAGGCCGTGAGGAGCGTTGTTGAGATGCCCGTCAGCATAGACACCCTTGATCCTTCCGAGATACGAGCGGCGGTCAAGGCGGAGATAGACCTCGTCCTGAGCTTGGACAGGGGAAACATCGAAGAGGTCGCGCCCCTCCTTCAGGAGACACCAGCCGTCGTGTTACCCACGGACACCCGAAAAGGAGAGTTCCCCCGCGGAGCAGCGGAGCGAGTCACCGTGCTAGAGAAGACCATTAAGGAGACTAGGGGGCTGGGGGTCGAGAAGATCATCGCAGATCCCGTGTTGGAGCCAGCGGTGAATCCGGGCCTCTCAGAGTCCCTAGCGGCTTACCGCCTCTTCGCCCAGAGAAACCCTAGAGTGCCCATGCTCTTCGGAGTTGGGAACGTGACGGAATTGATGGATGTGGATTCCGTCGGCGTGAATGGTCTCCTTGCAGCTATCGCCGCGGAACTCGGTGCAAGCCTCCTCTTCACGCCTGAGCACAGCGACAAGGCTAAGGGAAGCGTGAGGGAGCTGGCAGCGGCGTCGAAGATGATGTTCCTCTCGGCGAAAAGGAAGTCCATCCCAAAGGACCTCGGAGTTGACCTCCTCGTACTGAAGGATAAGAGGTTCAGGGAAGAGGAGTACGACAAGAGCATCGTGCAAGGCGTCGAGGTCTTGGAGCCCAGAGAGGCAGAGGGCTTTCAGGAAGACGAGAGGGGCTGGTTTAAGGTTCTTATTGACAGGGATGAGGGGCGGATCGTCCTACTCCACTTCTCCGGCAGAGAAGCGACTAGACCTGACCTCGTGTTAAAGGGGGCGAGGGCAACTCCCCTTTACCTTGCCGCCGTTGAGCGGGGACTGGTTTCGAGGCTTGACCACGCGTCCTATCTGGGCAGAGAGCTGGCTAAGGCTGAGGTCGCCCTCAGAACGGGAAAGGCATACATCCAGGATGCTCCGCTCTTCCCAAAGGATTAGGCCCCTGATGCGGCTTCTCCCTGCTTCCACTTGGTGTAGTCGTCCATGATCCTCTTCAAATCCACATGCTCGCCGACGATCTCCCTGGTCAGCCTGATCTTCTTTTGGGAGGAGAGTGAAGCGGTGATTCTGCCGCTGATCTCCTCCAAGTGCCGCACCGTGGTGTAGGTATCCTGTGGAACAAGGATTATGGGCATGCCCTTCTCCTTAGCCCTGGTTAAGACGCTTAGGGCGGGGTAGAGATTGCCTGTGAGGATGATGACGCTCATGTCGGCCTCGAGGGCTGTCAGTATCAGGTCTGTGCGGTCTCCCCCGGTGACGAGGGCGCTACCCGCGCTTCTTCTCAGCCAGTTCAGGGCCGATTCAGGTGTCATGGCTCCAACGAGAACTCCCTCTACCAGGCGGTCGAAGTGCTCGCGTCCTGTCAGAACCTCTGCATTCAGCTCCGTCACAACGTCCTCCACGGTGGGCAGGCTCAACTCCCTCCTGTCAGGTACTACACCCATAGAGGCAGCGTTGCATCGGTTCAGAGCAGGGAGGAGGACTCCTTTGACGCGTTCGATAACCTGACGGGGAACGAAGTTGAAGATGACACCCATCAGTTCGCCGCCGCTAGCCTCGATGAAGTGCTTGTAGAGGATCGCCTCCTCAGCGACCTCGTCTCCACTCCCCTTCACAACCAAGATAACCTTTGCACCCAGTTCCCTTGAGAGGTTCGAAACATCACATTGACGACAGGTGAGCGTCTCAGGCTTCGGCGGGCCCTCTATGAGGACAATGTCCTTTCCTTCACTCAGTTCCTTGTAGGCCCCCATTATCTTCTCGAACAAAAGCGGCGGCTCCGAGAGAAGATCCAAGTACCATCTGCCGAGGACTATCGGTGTTATGACCTCCAGGGGCTCCTTGAGCGCCATAATCTCCTTCATCAGAAGGGCGTCTGGGTCTACGCGGTGCTCCTCTATAGTTTTGAGGCCGACGCCAATGGGCTTGAAGTAGCCGACTCTGAGACCCATCTCCTGGAGCTTCTGGAATAGACCCAGGCAGATAGCCGTCTTTCCGCTGAAAGCAGTTCCACAGACGATTAGGGGATATACCATTTCACTCAACCTCTTGACAGGGTTATCTTAACATCTATCGCGACACAGCCCTTCCCCGCCTCGTAGGCGAAGAGCGGGTTAATGTCCATCTCAACGATCTCGGGGAAGTCCATCACCAACTGGCTGACCCTTAGGAGAATGTCCAAAAGAGCATCGATATCCGAGGGCGGCTCCCCCCGGACACCCTTAAGGAGCATGTAGGCCTTCGTCTCCCCCACCATCTCCTGAGCCTCTTCTGCAGAGAGTGGAGCCAGTCTGAAGGCGACATCCCTCAGGAAGTCTACGTAGATGCCTCCGAGCCCGAACATGATGAGTGACCCGAACTGGACATCACGATTGACACCCACGATAAGTTCCTTACCCTGGGGAAACATCCTGGTGACTAGGATTCCGTAGATCTGCGCCCTCGGCATATACCTCGAGACGCTGGTGAGTATCGCAGCATAGGCT
>Ga0315296_10001783_pt1 | contig 18715 bp, 21 predicted proteins | sample YL17G14_18_MG_FD_203921 | JGI IMG/M metagenome (GOLD analysis project Ga0315296, IMG submission 203921) | Sediment microbial communities from Yellowstone Lake, YNP, Wyoming, USA - YL17G14_18 | ecosystem: Environmental > Aquatic > Freshwater > Lake > Sediment | place: USA: Wyoming | collected... | reverse complement strand
GCCTCAGGATGAAGTCCCTGATCTTCTCTGAAGTCTTGAGCTTGTAGCAGACGGAGGTTATTGAGTCGACCACGAGTCTCTTCGTCCCCAGCTCCTTGGCTAAACCGCTGATGGCGGCCACGAGGAGGTCGATCTCTTCCATGCTCAGCTCCGGCTTGGTCATGCCGAGGCGCTCATACATGATCGGGAGGTCGACGAAGACCAGCTTGCCGGACTTGACCAGGTTCCTGTCGAAGAAATCGTACGGGATGAGGTTCTGGAGCAGCTTATCCGAGTTCTCAGTCACGGAGACGAAGAGAGAGTTCTCCCCCTTGATGGCCCCATGTATGAGGAACTCCAAGGCGAGGGATGTCTTGCCCGTTCCGCAGCTTCCAGTAAGGAGGACCGTATTGGATCGAGGGATCCCTCCGTACAGTATCGTGTCGAGACCCTCGAGCCCTGTGGCGCACCTGTCCCTGTCGCCCGTCTTCTGCGCCATCATTCTTTCATAATACTATGGAACGCATATTATTGTTTCTTACGGCGTTTTTGTGGCGACAGGAGCGGAACGACCGCTCTCGGCGACGCAGTCAGTGAATCCGTTCGACACCTTTTTATGAGCGCAGTGATGTCTTCGAGTCCGATGAGGCCGGTACTTCAGGTAGCTCTCGACCTGGTGCACGGGGAGCGTGCGATCCCCATCGCAACAGATGCGGTGAAGGGAGGGGCTGACTGGATAGAGGCTGGAACTCCCCTGATCAAGAGCGAGGGCATGGATATCATCCGAAAGCTCAAGAAGGCCTTCCCGAAGCACACGATCGTCGCGGACATGAAGACCATAGACGTGGGCGGAGCCGAGGTCGAGATAGCGGCCAAGTCAGGCGCAGATGTGGTCGTGATACTGGGAATCTCATCCGACCCCACCATCACGGAGGCGGTCCTGAGCGCCAGACAGTACGGCGCCAGAGTGATGGTGGACCTGTTCAATGTGAAGGATAAAGTGGCCAGGGCCCGCGAGGTCGAGCGCATGGGCGCCGACTATGTCTGCATCCATGTGGGCGTTGACGAGCAGATGGTCGGAGGCTCTCCGCTGTCCGAGCTCAAGGGCCTCGCAAAAGCGGTGAGGATTCCCGTCGCCGCTGCAGGAGGGATAAACAGCGAGACCGCACCGAGCGTTGTGAAGGCTGGCGCCTCGATCGTGATTGTCGGCGGGGCGATAATCAAGGCCAAGGATGTCGTCAAGGCGGCGAGGGCCGTCAAGAAGGCCATATCCACCGGAAAGAAGGTGAAGACCGAGCTGTTCAAGAAGTACACCGAGGACGAGCTCTACATCGCATTCTCGAAAGTCTCTTCTCCCAACGTGGCGGACGCTCAGCACAAGAAGGGCGCCATGAAGGGCATCCACCCGAGGATAACCCACGGCACCAAGATGGTCGGCAGGGCGCTGACCGTGCACACAGTAAATGGCGATTGGGCCAAGCCCGTGGAGGCGATCGACAAAGCCAGGCCAGGCGATGTCATCGTCGTCGATGCCTGCGGCGGGGAGATCGCTGTCTGGGGAGAGCTCGCCTCGTGGAGCTGCAAGACGAAGCGCGTTGCAGGCGTTGTGATCGATGGCGCCGCGAGGGACATAGATTCCATAATCGAGATGGGGTTCCCCTGCTTCTCCCGTCATGTAGCATCGAATGCGGGCGAGCCAAAAGGATACGGTGGCATCGGGCACGAAATCGTCTGCGGAGGAGTCCCCGTCAAAACGGGCGACTGGATAATAGGCGATGAGAGCGGAGTCGTCGTCATACCGCAGGAGAACGCGGTCGAGGTGGCCAACCGATCCCTTGACGTGATGGAAAGGGAGAACCGATTGCGTGAGGAAATCAAGAAAGGCAGCACGCTCTCAAGTGTTATGAAGCTCGAGAAATGGGAGAAGGTCGGCTGAAAGGAAGAACACAAGTTTCTTGAACTGGCCAGGGTTACTGCACAGCGTGACAAAGCACAGGTTCACCGCGAGAGATGGAACGAGCGTCGTCTTCAGAGAACCCAGACCATCGGATGCGAAGCTGCTGATGGATTTCATCAATGCATTTGTCGCGGAGCCGATGTCAGGTTTGCTAATCAACAAGAGAGTTCGCCTAAAGGAGGAGCAGGCGTGGCTCAGAGGGTGGCTCGCAGATATCAAGAACAGGAAAGGCGTGATGCTCCTCGTGGAGGCGGATGGGAGGATCAAAGGCAACTGCACCGTCAGCCGCCTTGTCTGGAAGAGCTCGCACATGGCGGACGCTGGAATAGCGCTTAGCAAGGACGTCAGGGGCAGGGGGATCGGCGAGGCTCTGATGAAAGAGACCATCGAACTCGCCAGGAAACGCATGCGCGGGCTTGAGATGATCCAGCTCAAGGCGTTCGGCTACAATGAAAGGGCCTTGGAGCTCTACGAGAAGCTGGGCTTTGGCGTTGTGGGGCGCATCCCCCGCGCGAACAAGGAAGGCAAGGACTATTACGACGACGTGTTGATGGTAAAATACCTGTAGGAATTCGAGAAGACTGAAAATGGTTTTCGTGATCAGCCGATGTAGCCGGTCTGTTCCGCAAGAGCCTCGAGTCTCCTGACCCTGGCCGCAACCGGCGGGTGGGTCATGAAGAGTGTCACGAAGCTTCCTCCGCGGAAAGGATTGACGATGAACAGCGAGGATGTTGCCGGGCTGCCCCTGTCCATCGGCCTCCGTCTGTTCCCTTCCTCCAGCTTCTCCAACGCACGCGCGAGGGCCAGAGGCCTTTGGATCATAAGTGCGCCTTCCTTGTCCGCTTTGTACTCTCGGCTTCGCGATATCGCCAACCGAAGAAGCAAGGCTGCAATCGGCGCGGTGATCGCCACAAGGAGCAGTAGCAACCCGTTGCCGTTGCCTCTCCTGCTCCCAAGAGAGCTCCAGAGCGCCATGCGAGCTGCAAACGATATCGCGCCTGCGATCGTCGCCGCGACGGACATCACCAATATGTCCCTGTCCTTGACGTGTGCCATCTCATGGGCTAGAACGCCCTCGAGCTCGTCGTCGCTCAGAAGGGAGAGTATGCCCTCAGTGACCGCAACAACCGCCCGATCCTTGTTCCTTCCCGTGGCGAACGCGTTCGGAGTCTGGGTCGCAACGATCGCTATCTTCGGCATCGGCAGGTTCGCCTTCAAACAGACCTTGTTGACGATGTTGTAGAGCCTCGGCTGCTCCGCCCGAGATACGATCTTCGCCCGATATGACCACAGGACTATCTTGTCGCTCCAGAAGTAGCTGACGAAATTCATCAGTCCTGCGAATATCAGGAACATCACAGAGCCGAGTATCCAATCGTTGAAGAACAACGCGCCGATCACGTAGCCAATGACCACGAAGATCAGCGTTAGCGCGCCAAAGAGCGCTAGCATTCTGAAAGTGCCTGCCATGTACTATACCCCCTCTCCCGGCGCATGAGCGCCGTATGTGGACAACCAATCACTACCAGGCGGGATAAAAGGGTTTCGACGTGTGTCTTGTCGGGGTTGCCGAAAGCATAACACGGGGGGCGGGCAATCAGATGCGCGACGTAAAGACTTATTGGGAATGAGAGCTTACATGAGCGGGGGAGGACTCTCAGCCCTCGCGTTCATCCATCCCAGCAGGTGTTCACTATGGAGACCACAGATGACAAGATGGAAAGGAGACTGTACAGCCACGACCTTGCACCGCTTCCGAAGGAGATGGACCTGATTTTCAAGACCATGCCCGACCAAGTTGTCAGGCCCGCATACACAGAGGAAGTCGTTCAGATCGTGAGAAAAGCGATTGCCACGAACAAGCCGATCGTGCCCAGGGGCGCCGGTTCTTGGGGTCTCGGCGGGTCCGTCCCTGTGAAGGGCGGCATAACCATCGACATGACTGGCATGAGCAGGATCATCTCGATCGACGAGGCGAACCTCGTCGTTACGGTTCAACCGGGGATAACATGGAACGCGCTCTCAGAGGCGCTCGACGCAAAGGGCTTGTTCCTTCCATGCTACCCGAGCAGCGCCCCGTCTGCGACTCTTGGCGGCTGGATAGCCACCGGTGGGACTGGCATAGGTGCGTTCAAGTATGGCAGCGCCGGGGACCTCATCAGGGACATGGAGGTCGTCCTGCCTACAGGAATCGTAGTCCACACGGGCGACAAGCTCGTACCACAGAACGGCGGCGGCCCGAATCTCAATTGGCTGTTCGTTGGCTCAGAAGGCACTATGGGGATAGTCACCGAGGTTACTTTCTCAGTGCTTCCCAAGCCCGAGGAGCTCAGGCCCGTAAGCTACTCGCTGGACGCTCTCACGACTTTCCAGCCAGCTCTGAAGAAACTCGTAAGGAGCGGAGTAGCACCGATGCACATCATGTTCGGCGACAGACTGCACTTCGACTACTTGAGAGCCATCGGCAAGCACGTTCCCGAAGTCGGTTGCCTGATCACTATGGCGCTTACTGGCACCAAGGCCTACGTCGACATGGAAGAGAAGGTCATCGACGACATCATGGCCTCCGTCGGTGCGAAGAAGGAATCGAAAGAGACCGCACAACACGAGTGGTCCGAGAGAAGCTACGAGTTCAGAGTGCGCGAGCTGGGCGTGGGAGCCATCCCAGGCGAGATACTCGTCCCGATCGACAGGATGAATGTCGTTCTCGAGGGGACTGCGAAGCTGATCAAGCAACTCAAGATGAACGCGCCCATCATCGGGACTGTGGCGGACAACAACACGATCATGCTCATGCCCTATTATCTGACTGACGAGCACAAGCTCGTGGCCTCGACCGCGGCGATGGGGTTCGCGAAGAGGCTCGGAGACCTCGCGTTCGAGAACGGCGGAAGACCGGTCGGACTCGGGATATTCTTCGCATGCAATTTGGCCAAATACCGCGGGAAGGAAGGCGCTCACCTGATCCGGAACCTGAAGGACATGCTGGACCCGTACGGCATAATGAATCCCGGAAAGATGGTGGAGACGGGTACGAGATACGGGATTTCTATGCCTGCGTTCCTGATGAACTTCGGGATGCACATGATGGGCTCTGTCAAGAGGATCCTCCCAAGGGACAGGATCGGGGAGAAAGAGCTCTCTAAGCTGAAGAAGTGATTCGGCTCATGGCTTCGCCAGCGCAGGGTACGACTTGCTGACGTAATGCGACAGCAGAGCACCTATCGTCCCGCCGACAGTCACCTGCACGATGTTGCCAACGGCCTCTGTCAGAGCCGGACCCCAGCCGACATTGAGAATGAGCAGCTCGCTCAGAAAATACGTCAGGACCATGCACGCTCCGCCGGCGGCTATGCCCAACACCACTGCCCATTTCTTGCCCTTGTTGGTCCTGCCCACGAGCCCCGAGACCAGCCCCTCGGAACCCTTTGCGACAAGTGTATAGGGTGCGAAATACCCTGAACCCAACAAGATGTCCGCTGCGGCAGACCCGATCCCTCCGCATATTGCGCCCGCGCGCCATCCGAATGACAGCCCGGAGAAGAACACCATCGCATCGCCGAGATTGAAGTATCCTTTAGTGGGCGCGAACGGGACGAAAGTCGCCATCGTTATCGCGGCCGTGAGCGCCGTGAGAGTGCCGTACAAGGCGACGGTCTTAGGTGAGACGAACTTGACCCGTTTGGTCTTGCCCGGTTTTGGCGTTGCGCTCTGAGCTGGCTCCATGCTCATTCGATCGGCTTGCCAAAGGGTGGGGTCGTACTTAAACCCGATGACAGAAAGGGAACTATTAGAGGGGCACGGAGAAGAAGTACTTGGCGACCAGGGGCACGACCAGGAGGCCCAGTACCACTGAGAGTGCCGCGTAGTCCGTGCCCCTCATCTTGATCTCCGTCAAGAAGGTTCTGTCTGACCTCGCACCATATGCCCTCGACTGTAGCGCGAGCGCGAGAGTGTCCGCGGTCCTCAGGGCGGAGACGATGGCGGGGACGAGCACCGACACATAGTTCTTCGACCGCTTGAACAGCCTGCCGCGCCCCAGCTCCATCCCGCGAGCGCGCTGGGCGTCCGTGATCGAGTCTATCGTCGATATGAATGTCGGGAAGAACCTGAGGGATATGGCGAGCGTGAGCCCGAAATCGAACCTCAGCCCCAGCTTCACAAGCGCCCTCACGAGGTCCCTCTGGGAGGTCGTGAACATGAGTATGTACCAGACCGTGGCGAGGCATCCCACCCTGACGGCCGAAGTGAGCCCTCTCACGATTGCCGGTACAGTTATCTTGACCGGCCCTAGAGAGGCAAGTACTGGGGTCCCCGAGGGATCGAACAGAGGCCACAGCACGATGATGAGGACCATGAGCCTCAGGACAAACTTGAGGGCGAACATCGTCCGGGACATTGTCGCCTTGGCAAGGTACGTCAGCAGGAAGATGAATGCCAGCAGCACGAGGAGATAGTAGAGCGATGACAGGAGGAATGCCAGGATGCTCAGCAGGAGCACTGCGGCTATCTTGACCCGGGGGTCCATCCTGTGAAGGAATGTGTCGGCCTCAGTGTAGAGATCCACAAAGCCCGTCATCGAATATCACCTCCAGCCCTCATCAGATGGAAAACGAGCTCCTCCGGAGACACGATGTCGCGCGGTATGTCGTATGCCGAGAGCCTGTGTGCGAGTTGAGTCACGGCGGGCGGTTCGAGACTGCTCTGGCGCAGGATCTCGAGATCCGAGAACGCTCCTCTGGCGTCGGTATCCAAGAGCACTTTCCCCCGAGCCATAACGACAACACGCTTGGCGTGCTCAGCGACCAGCTTCATGTCGTGCGTTATGAGAATGATCGTCTTGCCCTCGTCGTTCAGGCGCTTCAGCCTGTGCATGAGTTCTGCGCTCTCCCCAGCGTCCAGGCCTGTCGTAGGCTCGTCCAGGATGAGTACCTGAGGGTCCATAGCGATGACAGAGGCGATCGAGACCCTTCTCCGCTCTCCCAGCCTCAGTGTCAGAGGCGGGAGCTTTCGAAATTGCCCGAGGTTCATCGCTTCAATCGCCTTCTCGACTTTGTCGCGGATGGCCTCATCAGGATAACCCAGGTTCGTCGGGCCGAAGCGGACTTCCTCCTCTACTGACGAGCAGAACAGTTGATGGTCAGGATTCTGGAAAGCGTACCCAACAATCTTCGCGAGCGCGGCGACCTTCTGCTCGCTCGTTGGTTTGTCCATGACAGCTACCGAGCCGCCGGTCGGTCTGAGGAGCCCGTTCATGTTCTTTGCGAGTGTGGTTTTGCCGGAGCCGTTCCCGCCAACAATCGCGATATACTCGCCATACCTAATGTCTAGATTGACGTCGCGGATCGCCTCTACTCCACCTTCATAGGTGAACTTCAGCCCCCTTATGGAGACGATCTTCTCCCTCGTCATCGATGAGGGCGCGCTCGGGATCATTGCCTTCCCCCAGGCTTGAGAGCCAGAACCTCATCGACAATCGCCTTCTCGGCTTCGTCAACATTGAGAAAAGAGAATCTTGATATCATCAAGCGCGTGTTGAGAAGGGACGCCACCTCGGCGACTTGCGGCGGGTTGACCCCGATTGCACGCAAGTCCTCAGGATCCCTGAGCATCAACCGTGGGGGGCCGGATTCAATGATTCTTCCTCCTTTCATCAATACAAGCCTGTCCGAGAACGCAGCTGCTTCTTCCGCATCCCTCTCCGCCAAGAGAACCGTCATACCGTGCTTCTCTTTCAGATCCTTCAGCACAGAGTAGAGTCCGATGCGTCCGATCGGATCGAGCGCATAAGCAGGCTCGTCGAGGACCAGCATCTCTGGCCTCATGGACAAGGCCGCAGCTATCGCAACGCGTTGCTTCTCTCCGCCTGAGAGGCTGAACGGGGAGCGGTCGTTGTATCCCTTCATGCCGACGAGCTCGAGAGCCCACTCGACCCTTTCCCTGATCTCATCCCTTGGGACTGCCAGGTTCTCAGGTCCGAAGGCCACCTCTTCCTCAACGCTCATGCAGAACAGCTGGCTCTCGGGCTCCTGGAACACCATCCCGACCTTGGTCGTGAACTCCGCGATTTCGTGCTCCTTGACATCGAGCCCGAATATCCTCACAATTCCCTCGAGATCGCCCTGGATGGCGTGTGGGATCAGGCCGTTCGCGAGCATACAGATAGTGGACTTGCCTGACCCATTGGCGCCCAGGACAGTGACGAACTCGCCTTTCTCGACTTCCAAGGATACATTGTCCAGGGCCGGCACGTCTGAGCCGCGATAACTGAACTTGACATTCCTCAAATCGAGTGCGCGCAAGAGTCCCCTCTCCGACTGCCGCTCAATCGAACGGTTCTGTATTAAACCTTTGGAGAAATGGCCAGCGCATCACGTACCTGCGGGACTCAAACGCGATAGTAGAACTCCTTCTTTCCCTTGTGATCTCTGCGTATTCTGTTGTTCTCTGTTAGCTTGGTGACTGCGGTCTTGAACTGCGCACGCGGGAGCTGGGCGGTCCTCAGAAGATCCTTCGCAGATATCCCGTCCACCGTGACGGCGTAGTAGACCCTGCTTTCTGCATCTTGATCGTCGCTTGCCGGGACGATCTTCAGGGTTTTCCTAACATTCGGGGCCGGAGGTGGAACCAGAACGAAGAGCTCCTTGGAACCCCTCTGCGTCCTCACGGCGCAGCCAGCAGATATCAGGCGACCGAGCGCGACTGTGACTTGATCCTCAGAGAGACCGGTGGCCCCTTTGATCTCCGCCATCATCTTGCCTTCTTCATCGAGCTCCGCGAGAACCTCGCCATCCACCTGGCTCTCCGGTTTCCGGTCCGTCACCAGAGATATCCTGTCCAGGTGCGTCCTCAGGAACTCCTTGCTCGCAGTTTTGAAGTGATCCATATCATTGTCGAGGAGGGGCTCTAGCTCGGCAACGTCAAGACCCATCTCCCTCCATCGCTCCAACTTCGCCTTGTAGAGAGATTTTCTGAGTTCAAGGGGTTTCTGATCCACATAATGCGTTATCTCGTGCCTGCTCTTCGCGAGGGTCGCGGCCTCGGCTCCCGTGAGTGTTGTCAGCGTGTAACGCACATTCGCGCCACGAAGGGCGTGATGTATCTCCTCGAGCTTGTCGAACAGGCGTTCGTCGTCATCGAGAGACAGCTCGAAGTCGTAGTCACCGATTATCGGCACGGCGCCGACCTTCCTCATGCGCTCGATGACCTGCTTTGGCGACTCGCCTTCCCCTGCAAGCTCCACGCGGATATATGTCCTGATCATCCAGCTTCCCAGACTTGGTCCGTTGATGGGGCTTGAGGTTATTTATGGTTTCTAGCTGTCACCTACACGCAGCAGTCGAGCAGATGTGAGCTTAATATACGAGTCAGTGGAATGACTCGAAAGGATGCCCTCGGACGAGTCGAGCCGCTTCATCATGAACATGTTCTCGAAGCACTACAGAGAAGCCTCGCTCACGATGCCCGAGAGGTTCTCGAAGAGGGAATTCGGATTCATGTTCTTCGATAGGCAGGGCATGGTGAGACACGTGGGATTTCCTACTCGCGCAGCGCTGAAGAGGTACTTGGTCGAGCAGATGCCGGCGCATGTGTACTACTCGTGTGCGTACTATGAAACGCCCGACGCCCCCACGATGGCCGAGAAGAAGTGGCAGGGCGCTGACCTCATATTCGACCTTGATGCGGACCATGTGGAAGGCGCTCAGTCTCTTCCGTATGAGAAGATGCTCATCAGAGTGAAGGAGGAAGTGATCCGCCTGATCGACGAGTTTCTCCTGGGAGATCTCGGGTTCGAGACCGAGGATCTGAGAATCGTGTTCTCAGGAGGGAGAGGTTATCACGTACACATCAACAATCCACGCGTGATAAAACTCAGCAGCCATGAGAGGCGGGAGATAGTCGACTATGTGACTGGGACCGACCTGGACATGGAGTGGGTGTTCCCGTCGACCACCTTCGAGGTCGGGAGATTCAAGGACCGGATCGACTCCGAGCACAAGAGGAGCATGCCCTCCGGAAAGGACGGAGGCTGGAGGGCGAGGATCAGGAAGGGGATTGACGAGCTCATGGACGAGCTTGAGAAGGTCTCCGCCGGCGAGGCTGAGAAGAGGCTTGGAGAGATGCTTTCCGAGTCCAAAAGGGATATCGGCAAGAAGACCCTCAACGGGCTCTACAAAGACCTGTTTGTGGGCAAGGAGGGGCGGAGGGGCGTCGACCGAATCAGGTCTGAGAACACCTTTGAGGTGTTCTCGGAGAAGAGACATGCGGACGCCTTCTTGGAGATCGTAGAGCTGAAGGTCAAGGGCAGGATGAAGGGCGAGACGGATGAGCCTGTCACATCCGACATCAAGAGGCTGATTCGACTCCCCAGCTCGCTTCACGGCAAGACCGGTTTCGAGGTCGTGCCGCTGGAGAGAGACGAACTCGAAAACTTCGATCCTTTCAGAGACGCTGTACCGAAGGCGTTCGGGAAGGAGGAGATCCGGATAGTGTGCGACAAACCGATCTCATTGGTGTTACGAGACGAGAGCTTCTCGTTAGACGTGGGCGCACGCAAAGTTCCCGAGTTCGTTGCGGTACACCTGCTGTGCAGACGACTGGCTCATATCGAGAATCAATAGCAAAACTATTTTCAAGGCCGAAATCGCGGTGATAAACTAGGTCTCCACGGCCGGAGCTTGCTGAGTCGAGCGTTGCAGCCTGACCTTCTCCATCTGTGTCGCTAGCTCCATCGTGCCTAGCTGCCCTGCTAGGTAGGCGCTCACGAGGCTCACTACCTCCTTGGACAGGCCTCCCTCAAGCTCCACCGTCGGCGGTTCGAGAAGCCCCAGCGGTCCGTAGGGTAGTCGGGCAGCCTGCTCGTCGAATACATCCTGGAGCTGAGGGGAGTCGTACCAATCTCTCATAGCTCCGCCCTGCGTCGCGTCGTGGCCCATCAGGTAGGCCGTAGCCTGCTTGCTGAGTCCGGCCCGTCTCGAAGTCGTAGCTACCCAGTGGCGCAGATGATTTGGGCAGAGATGAGGCAGTTGCCACTTTCTCTCCAGCCGCTGCCAATGCGCGACGAATGCTCCATGCGTTTGACCTCTCGAACACATCAACCGGCCTTTGACACTCATCCAGGGCAGGACCGGCCCGTCGGGAGAGACCATCTCGGCCTTCTCCCTCCACTGTTCCAGTGCCTCTACAACATCAGGAGCTAATCGCGCAGCCACAGGAGAGCAGGTCTTGAACGACTCCTGCACCCCGTCGGCTACGATCGCCACGGGCTTCCCCTGGTCGTCGTACTGGACATTCCTCCACTTCAACCGGCAGACATGGCTAGGTCGCCAGCCGTGCTGTGCCAGCAGTAGCCATATAAGACGAAGGTACGGGTCTCTCTCATTCGCCAACGCCTTGGCCCATGTCTTGACCTGAGCATCGGGCGGGCTCTGCCCCCGTCTCACTCTGGGAAGCTTTGGCAAGTCCCGCTTGCTGTCAATCGGCCAAGGCAAATTCATGCCGTAGGTCCACACGGGTTTCAGGGCCGCCACGACCCAACGCCATGAAGGCGTGGGGAGCTTGTCCAGATGAGCCAATATCAGCATCCTACCTTTGGGACCACTCAGTTGTCTGCGCGTGTAGGATTCGAGGTCCGCGTTCTTGGCAAACCGCCTGAAGGCCCGTAGGTACTCCTTCTGCGAATCGGCCTTGAGCCTAGTTCTGGTCTGTTGTCGGAAACGCTCCATCACTTCGGAGACTCTCAGGGGGGAGTCGTCCCCTTTGAGTGCCTTGGTGTTGTCTCCGCTGCCGTCCGTCCCCGAGCGGGGTTCAAACTCGGGTTCATGTTGTTTCTCCGGTAGCCAGTTTTCCCCATCCTGGCTACCAGACAGATCATAGACCTCCGACACCTTAATCATTTTCGCCCCTTCCACAAGGCCATCTTCTCACGGAGCGCGACCTGTTGTTCCTTGGACAACTCGTCTAGCCAATCCGGGTGCCTCTCGGCATCCGCAAACACGTTTCGCTCGACCTTCTCCATGTCCTCCCTGGGCAGATGCGAGGGCGGGTCGAGCACATAGCGGACTCGCAGGTTGAAATGCTCTTGCGAGCCCTGCGCGGGTGAGGCGGGCAGCGGCGGATGCTTGACTATCGTGTGGCTCATCGATTGCCTCCCTCCTCTTCTGCGAGCAGATGACGCTTGTCTGCGGGTACTTCCTCCGCCCACTCAGGATGGTCCTTCAGGAAGTCATTCACCATTCGAGCCGCGAGTCTGGTCGTCGGCGTCGATTTCTCCCGCACTCCGAGATTCCCGACATAGCGTAGGAATTTGTCGTGGTCGGTCTCAGGAGCGACTTGTAACTTGTTACAAGTCCGCGTCTCCTCGAAGACCTTAGGAGATGTAGCGGCTTCTGCCTTCAGCTTCTCAATAGTCGCCTCAACGGCCTCTGCTTCGCCCTGGAGAGCTTTCAGTCGCTCCTCGTGGAATGACAGGCCCAAGGTCGCGTCGCGGTCTAGACCGGAGTCTAGGAGTCGACGGACGACCTCCGAAAACCCTAGCTTGTAGGTCTTGCACAGATTAACAATCGATTGATAATGTAGGTCGGAGAAGGAAACCGACTTGGGGATGCCCGTCATGCTATCCCTCCTATTAGTCCGACTAACAACGGATTGTTAATTGCCTGGCTCGTCTGAGCCGTCTGCGAAGAGAGCGTCTGAGAAGATGCCTCTGACTCCAAGACGCTCGTTAACAATTGATAATTGTTAGTTACTCCTTTTAGCTCTTCTTCTTCTCTTCTTAATGAATGTTGTTTGTTGTTGTTGTTGTTGGGACGAGGTGACCTCGTCGAAGGCCATCGGGTCAAGGCTATCCTTCCTGTTCGTGCGGGGCAGGCGTGCTAGTCATTCCGCACCGCCCCCCATGTCCTCGATCTTGACGATGGTCGTCTTGTTCAGCTGAAGGATCCGACCGTCTGCCAGCCTGAGTTTCAAGAACCCGGCCTCTTCCCCGACAAAATGCCCGTGCACCGCTCTAGCAGCTCCGCCCTCGTGCCATACCACTTTGACCTTGCGTTCCATGCCACACCCCCGTTCCAATCAAGGGATCAGATTTGCGCTGCTCTCCTATCCGCCTCACCGATTTCCTTTTGAATCAGGCGTTCAATCCACCGGGACAGCGGAATGTCTCCCGCCCCGAACTCCATAGGATATTGGGTAGAACTGTCCGAGATTACAGAAGCTTTATTTTTATCTCTAGGTGCTGATTCTTGATTCGCACCGGGTTCACGAAATCATACTGCCTTGCGCGCCTTTGTAGAGGGCACCTCCTTGGCCATTCTCCCTTCCTTGAGAGGTACCCCCCCCATTTTCCTACGGTTTCCTACGGTCATGTCCGGCAGAGAGGGCATTCAGTCCGCATCTATCGCGCATCGGCGGCAGTACGCTCCTGGGCGGGATACTCGTGTCATGCATCCATCCCGCCGTCCAGCACACGGATACGTCTCCGCTCTCCGCTGACCTTCAGCAAGGGCATATCGTTCGAGACCGTCGAGGAACTTCTCTTGGACTTCTTCTGGGACATCCCTGATCGCCTCCATGATCGAGGCCCGGTAAACCTCCGAGACCCCAACCCCCACGGTATCCGCCATGAACTTCCCCCCAATCTGATAGAGTTTCAACAGTCTATCGACTGATTTCAAAAACCCGAAGAGGCATCCCATCTTCTCCTGTATGGTCGTGGCCTGTGCCTTGAGTTCGGCCCACTCCCTCCGGTTCTCTTCCACCATTCCCTGAATCTCAGCGAGCACCTCATCCCCTATCTTCGACCTCCACGCCGCGACCCTTCTCCTCCTTACGGCAGTCCAGTCAAGATCGACAGTGTGGACGGATACCTCAAGGAAGCGACTTATCTCCGTCCTCTGATGACCCAGGAGCTTGAGCCTCTCTACCTGACTCTGTCTCTCCTCAACTGTCGCCCAAGGCCTCGCCTTTTGAGGGATGAGGTCGGAGATGACCTTGTTCGGCTTCCTCCTCGGCGGCACCCCTCCCCCCCCACTTTTCTCCTGTTTATTCTATGAGACTCATCGTGGGAACTGAGCTAGCCAGATGAGCTTAGAAGATCTTTCGTGTCCCTGGATAATTGCCTGTCAAGGCATGCCAGGCGGTGTTCGGGAGTTCTAGTCTCGATTCAATGTGACTATGAGCTCACCGAATCCAATAATGCGTTACTTGACCTTCGCGCTACGGCCTGCATTTGCAGTTCTCTTGAATTCCCTGATATCCTCATCGTGCTTCAGACGCCCCTTCTTGATAAGCAATGCGCACTTTCTCATCATTGTGTCGTCCTTGATGTCAAGGATTTCCTGGAACTTCGACCAGCCGAACCCCAGGGTATGGATTTCATCCAGGGTGAAACGCTGCCTCAAGCGGAGTGTATATCCAAGGGCAGAATCGGACAACTCAAGATCCCGTGAAACCGCTTCGAGCAAGTTCGTGGGCCGGAGTCTCCACCTCAATCGCATCTTCCTCTGAAATGACAGGATGCTGTCACCCAGCTTCCAGCGCCTGGCCGGGTTTGAACGCTCCTTCTTTACAGACTGAACCTGTCGTTTCCATCTATCAAGATGATCCATGTAGTCCTGTTCGGCGTTTCGCAGGCGGTCATAAGTATCCTGAGATGTGACCATGTCCGCCAAGGAGACGACGAATGCGCTTTGACCCCTCTCACCAATTGAGGGGCTTCTTATTGCCACTGGTATGGGGTCGGCATCCGAGTCCTGCAGGATTTCACTCCTCCGTTGTCGTCTTCAAATAGCCTTGAAAAAGGGAATTCAGAATGGCGGCCCTTTGTTCCTCGTCCTCGATTGTCTCACAGACGACTCTCAGGCACTCGTCAATTGTATAAAACTCTATTCCCCCTATTAGCTCAGCGCATCGAAATGCCGGATTCGCCTTGTTCACGGCAATCGCCTGAAGACCAGGGTCGACATAGGCCCGTTCGACTCGTCCCGGTCTGTCGACATATGCCAACTGGATTCCGGAGCGGAGTCTCCTCTGCTTCTCGGTCACGTTCGTGTCTCCCCCTGTGTCAATCTCAACTCCGATTCCTGGTTCGTCTCCTGGTGTGGTAACCCCCTTGCCTGTACCTTCACCGCCGAGCGTCCCTGGCACCGTCTGAACCCCGGGGACATCGGCTCCCAGTGTATCCCCGGTAGGGTCTCTAATCGTCGTTAGTCGTTGCGCTATCCTCTGAAACAGGTCAAGTTTCAGTTCCCTGATCTCGGGAAGTTTGAATATCTCGTTAATCTGGCTCTGCAATTCCTTTGCAAGGTCCTCTAGGCCAACGTCCGTTTCCACCTTCTCGAGATGCCCAATCTCCTGGAGCCAGCTTGAGAAAATCCTTCCGACCTTTGAATCGAAATCACGCCACTCTGACGTCCTGCGATTGAAATTGTCCTTTGAAGTCGTAGTGACTTGGATAAGGTCGTCGCATTGGACGTATCCTGATATTGTGTCGGGCTCGCTGATTCGAGCGAATTGCCTGAAGTCGTACTGCTCTCCTACTGTCTTGCCGTGGACTACTATCGAGATCAGGCCAAATCCTGGAGGGGCTTCCTCCTTAAGCAATATCAGTCTGCCGCGCGCAGACGCACCCTTCTTCAGGCTGACTTCGACGTCCCTACTCTGAAGTGCCAGGTCAGTGGGATTGAACGGAGCCAGCCTTGCTCCATTGACCGTTACAACGACATTGCCTACTGGCTTCATCGCGTAGTTGTAGTTGCTGAGAATCGTTGCCTCTATCATCTCTGCGGTAAGTCGTCCACAGTCCTTCTTGGCCGAAATTACAATCTCGACCGCGGTTCCACAGCCCCCTCCACGAAGCCCTCGCGGAGGAACCTCTCTCCATACCGGGGCCGGTTCGGATTTCGGGAATTGCCAATCACTTGCACCAAGAAACGTCTTGGAGCGAGTCTCAGTGTAGACACTCTGACACCGATCGATATACAACTTTGCGCCAATTCCCGCCCATCCAATTCCAGATCCTTTGTGCTTGTGCAGGGAGCCAAGATTATGGTAGTCCGAGAATGCCTTCTTCGACATGCCTGAACCGTTATCCATGAATCGGAGGACCCGGGGAATCCCTCCATCTAGCTCAACATGTATCTTGTCAGCCCCGGCATCAATCGCATTTGCCATGAGTTCTGTCAGAAGAATCTCACAAGGGTCTCTGTGCTGATACCCGAATCTGAAATTCTCAATGACTTTTCTCCAGTTGACGCTGGAGATATGCTTTGTTGCCCCCACGGAAACCACCGCAATATGCAACGCCTAGATGTCTTATAGGTATTGTGGACGGAAAGTCGACTGGCCCATTGACAACAGTCGCCACCTATCTTCTTGAACATATTGATGAAGTCACGCGCGAATTGACTGAGCTTAGATCAGGAAGCTCAATCGGCCTGGGCAAATGACATGTCCAGCCTGAACGACTTCATACCCCTATTTCTTCCCTGGCGACAAGTTCCGCGCTCTCTTCTGTAACCATGGAGCCCACCAGTACCCAAGAATAAATATGACCCCCAACAGAATCGCCGTATCGTATTCGTACCAGTCGAAGGCTGTACTGCCGGAGGAACCGAGTGCGAACCAAGTGTAGCCCAATGCTGTCAATCCCAATCCAAGGAATAGCAAGTTCCAACCCAATTGCCCATCATGAGCATTCCTGACTTCGTCTAACACATCCTTATTCGTTATTTCAGCCATCAAGACCTCCTCCTTGTCCTGCAATAATGCATGGAACCTCAGCACTCGTAACACCACAGTTGACCCAAACCCAAGTACAGCTAGCGATAAGAGAACAACCACTGATACCACGAATTCGCTTTCGTCTTCCAACGCAGGTGCCTCCAGAGAAGCACAGAACACCAATCCCCCCTCAGCTCAGACCTAAGCAGGAACGCGATATTTCTGTATTCTGACGACGAGCGGCCTGGCGCGCATCGGAATTCCCGAGGAAAGGCCTTAGGGAGGCGAGCTGTTCCCCTGACTGTGGAAGACATCAAGTCACTCTTGGCCTCGTTCCTCGGAGCCTTCGTTGCAGGCTGGACGGCGAAAGTAGTTGCCTCGCTGACCGACCCCATCTTCTCGGCGTTTGCGCAGGTAGCGGTTGGGCTGGGATGCATAGGAGTCCTTTTCGTGGTTCTGTTTCTGATCATCCAGACATATGAGGACTTCATGGACTACCTGGCCATGGGAGTGTTCGCAGTTCCAGCCATCGTCACCCTCTTTCTACCCTGGGACGTTGCAAGCGCACTGATGATATTCTCATGGCTGGGGCTCGGTTACTTGGGGAAGGACACTGTGCTCGGATTCTTCGGTCGCTGAGGAAGACGATGGCGTGAATGGGAATGCTTTCTGGACTAGAAAGGATGAAAAGGGTTTGGCCCCGGTGCAGAAATCGGAATGATTTTCTCAGACCTACGACATACTGGCTTGGCGAGGGTTCAAATCCCTCTGAGCTGGTGACCGCGAACGCACACGCGGAGGCGCGCGCCAGTCAGACACACGAAAAGCCCATAGGGGAGGAAAGGCGATTCGAGATTGATGGAATGGAATGTGAACCACCCTGGAGTGGTGACCGGAGAACTGTGACAATGGAGAAGCCGACTGCCGAGAATCTTTCACCTAGCGGGAATGGCTCGTCTGCAGGTCAGAATGAAGAATCCTCAATCGACATGCATCACGCGTTCCTTCGTTGGGCTAGCCTGAGCATACTCTCTCTTGTGTCCTCTTTCTTCTTCATTGCATTCTTCGCGCTCGTCCTTGTGGCGGCTCTTCAGACCGCAGTAAACCTTGAGGAAGTCGTTTTCACCCTTGTTGCCTTCGGTTTTCTGATGGGGATGGGCATTTCACTGGTTTACGCTTGTCTGAACTCGATAATGGAGAAGATGACAATTCGGCGAGACATATCAGACATCGAAGAAGAGACCTCAAGGCTTCATGACGGCGAGCCTCCGTCGGAACTGTTGATAGGAAGCCTGTCCGAGTTAAGAGACTCGCTCATGAAATACGCGACCTCTTCATACGGGATATCTCCAATGGCCGGTTTCTATGAATCACGGCTTAGGCGGAGAATCGATTTTGCCTTCTCTTGTGTCTCTGAAGCTCTCTACAGACGTTACTGGGACGAGAAGAGAAGGGGAGACCCAGGTACTGAAACTGAAGTATGTGGAGGAAGACAACCTGGGCAATTCGGATACAAGACGCTCAATACCTGGATTCTTGCGCTAAGGACCCATCTCGTGGGATCTCGAAAGTGGCTCCGGTACTCATCCAAGGAGATATCTACTCTGTTGTACTTCTTCGAAGACTGGCGAGTATTCTTCAAGAAGTCTCATAAGGACATCTTCGATGAGTATCGAGAGGCAGTCGACAAGTTCCATGACCATAGAGAAGAGTCCGCCGAGCTAGAGTCAAGAAGAAGGAAGGAGCTGATAATGGAACTCGCCCGACAGATGTTCGTCGGTCTTCTGCTGTTGATAATCGGCTACCTTCTAGGTTTGGGTGCTAATGGAGCTTGGCCAGGATGAAGGACGGAAAAGGGGTTTGCCCGAAGTACGAAATCTTGCTTGATTTCCTCAGACTCCAAACATACTGGCTCGGTGAGGGTTCGAATCCCTCTGCCCCCACTCCTACACATGGCGAGTATGATCATCTGTCGGAGAAATCAATCGATTTTCTGTACCTCTTCTAGGAAGCGTTGGCGTTTGGATATTTCCCTTTGCGAAACCCGGAGGACCTCAG
>Ga0315296_10001782_pt1 | contig 18725 bp, 20 predicted proteins | sample YL17G14_18_MG_FD_203921 | JGI IMG/M metagenome (GOLD analysis project Ga0315296, IMG submission 203921) | Sediment microbial communities from Yellowstone Lake, YNP, Wyoming, USA - YL17G14_18 | ecosystem: Environmental > Aquatic > Freshwater > Lake > Sediment | place: USA: Wyoming | collected... | reverse complement strand
CAAGATCAATCCCCTGACCCGGGCCCTTCGCATCGACAAGCTCACCTTAGCTGCTCTCGAATCTACCCTCCTCCTCTATCTCGATGAGGAGAGGGCGATGGAAGAAATTCCGACCCTTCGAATGTTGAAAGTCGATCTGAGCATATTAAAGAAGCGGGGAAGACGTCTATTAAAAAAATTATCAGAGACGATCAAGAAAAGGACTAAACTCGCTCTGAAAGAAGAGGTCTCTCAGGTGGGTGGGGGAGCCCTTCCCCTTCAAGAACTTCCGACAATCGTCCTTGCCCTCAAACCCATCGACTTCTCTGTAAACCGCCTTGAAGAAAGTTTAAGGAAGGTCGAACCTCCCATCATCTCTCGAATCAGTAAAGATGAACTGATCCTGGATATGAGAACTGTCTTTGATGAAGAGATTCCCCTTTTGGCCCTTGGTCTTGAAAAGGCCCTAGGCCAAATCGCAAAGGGCAAAGAGCATAGCAAAGAAGAAGTCAAATAGTCAGATCGTCACTTAGTCGCATAGTCAACAGACTACAAGACTATGAGACTATAAAACTATGGGACTTTTGAATCTTAAACGCTTTGCTCTATGCTGTCCCAATAATCTAAATGAGATCCGATTCATTCGAAAAGCAGGAAAAAGGGAAACCGTTTTCTATCTTGGCAACAGCAAAAAGCCAGGGAAGACGTCTCGACCAATTCCTCTCAGAAACCGATCTCAACCTCTCCCGTTCTCAAGCCAAGAAACTGATCGAAGCAGATAATATCCTTCTAAACCAGAAACCAACCAAACCCAGTGCCCATCTGAAAGCGGGTGACAGAATATCGGGAACTCTTCCTCAACCTAAACCTCTATCCCTAAAACCGGAGCCTTTTCCTCTTGAAATCCTTTATGAAGATCCCTCCATTATTGTCATCGATAAACCTCCAGGAATGGTCGTTCATCCTGCTTACGGAAACCTTTCAGGCACATTGGTCAATGCACTCCTCTATCATTGCAAAGATCTCGCTGGGATTAATGGGATCTTGAGGCCAGGTATTGTGCACCGTTTGGATAAGGACACCTCTGGTGTCATAGTCGTTGCCAAAGATGACGTGGCTTATCATCAATTAATTAAGCAGTTTAAAAATCGCACGGTCGAAAAAGTTTATTTAGCCATTGCTTATGGGAAGTTCGGAAAGGAAGAAGGTTTGATCGATTCTCCTATTGGAAGACATCCAAGTGAGAGAAAACGGATGTCCACTCGGGCAAAAAAAGGGAGGACGGCGATCACCCGATGGAAGGTAATGGAGAGGCTTGATGGTTTCACTCTTCTTGAGATCTTTCCCCAGACAGGCCGGACCCATCAGATCCGAGTCCACCTCTCCTCCATGGGTCATCCCCTCTTAGGCGATCCTCTTTATGGAAGGAAAGGAAGACCTGGATCGATCCATGACCCTGTGTTAAAAGAGTGTCTAAAGAAAATGGATCGTCAAGCCCTCCACGCCCATCGGTTGGGATTCCATCACCCCCGAACAGGAGAAAGAGTCCAATTTGTCTCCCCAATCCCTCAAGATATGAAGGAAGTGTTGGAATGGTTACGGTCAAAGGCCAAACGTGAAATTTTGTAGGGGCGGCCCTCTGTGCCTGCGCGCTGTAGCGCTTCGGCGCGCAAGCGTGGCCGCCTAATCTGGAGCCCCTGCCTTCCGCAGGCAGGCACAGAGGGGCTCCCCTACATTTTGTGGTTAAAGATGAATATTCTTAACCGATCCACTTTAAAAACAAAGAACAACCTTCCCTATTTCGAAATCCCTGAATTGGCAAAAATTGGATGGGCTCAGCATGCTTTCCTCACCCGAAAGGGAGGGGTGAGTCTTCCCCCTTATGATTCGCTCAATCTCAGCAATGACAATGGCGATCGAGAAGAAGATGTTAATCAGAATAAGAATCGGATCGCTGGGACTCTTTGTTTTGATCCAAAACATTTGGTTCTGCTCAATCAAATTCATCAAGATAGAATCCTTCTTTTGAGAGAACCTTTCAGCACCCTTCCTCCCTTATTAGAGTATGATGCCCTGATCACAAATTCTACGAATATATTCGTTGGCATCCTCACCGCGGATTGCCTCCCGATCTTCATTGTCGATCAAAAAAAGAGAGTGATTGCTGCAATCCATGCTGGAAGGCAGGGAACAGCCCTCCACATCACGACAAAGGCTTTAAAAAAGATGGGAGAGGAATTTGGTTGCTTGTCTGAAGATCTCATCATTGCTCTGGGTCCCTCCGTAGGACCCTGCTGCTATGAAATCGATGAGAAGGTCTTTCAGCCGGAGTGGAAACCCTTTTCCACTTTGAAAGGAAGTGGGAGATGGATGGTGGACCTTGCCAGAATCAATATCGCTCAGATGAAAAATGAAGGAATCAAGGAAGAACAGATCTTCTGGGTCGATCTCTGCACCAGTTGTCATAATGACCTCTTCTTCTCATACCGAAAAGAAGGACAAACTGGAAGGCAACTCTCGTTTATTGGAATTGTTTAAAGCTTCCGTCCATCCCGATTAGCCGAGAGGGCATACCTTGCCAAATGAAAATACTTGACAAAATATGCAAAATGTTATGGACTAATTTATAAATCATCTTATGGCTTTACATAAGATCATAAAAAGACCTAGGTGAAAAAATGAAAACGAATGAATCCTTACTCACCGAAAGAAATAAGCATATCCCTCAGGGGCCTTTTAATGTCCACCCCATCTTCGCTGAAAAGGCCAAAGGAGCGATCATTATAGATGTAGAAGGAAAGGAATATATTGACTTTGCAGGGGGCATCGGAGTGATCAATATCGGTCATTGTGATGAAAAGGTGTTGGAGGCCGTTCAAGATCAGATGCAGAAGTACATCCACACCTGCTTCCACGTGGTGATGTACGAACCTTATGTGGAACTTGCAAAAAAGCTCAACGAAATCACCCCTGGAGACTTTCCCAAGAAGACGATGTTCGCCAATAGTGGGGCTGAAGCAGTTGAGAACGCTATTAAAATCGCTCGCCATGCCACTGGCCGACCCGCCACGATTGCCTTTGAGGATGCCTTCCATGGTCGAACCCTCTTGGCCTTAAGCCTTACCAGTAAGATGAAACCCTATAAATTTGGCTTTGCTCCTTATGCTCCAGAAATCTATCGGATGCCCTATGCGTATTGTTACCGGTGTGCCTTCGGTCTGGAATATCCCTCCTGTGAAATTCGCTGTGCCTATTTTTTAAGAGATTTCTTCGATACGCATACCTCCGCAGAGCAGGTGGCTGCTTTGATTGTGGAGCCGGTATTGGGTGAGGGAGGATTTGTTGTCCCTCCGAAAGAATATTTCAATGTCCTTCATAAAATCTGTAAGGAGAATGGGATCATCTTTATTGCTGATGAGGTTCAAACCGGCTTTGGTCGGACCGCTAAAATGTTTGCGATGGAGCATTACGAAGTGGACCCGGATATTTTAGTCATGGCCAAATCGATGGCCGGAGGGCTCCCCCTCAGTGCTATCACAGGGAGAGCAGACCTGATGGATCATCCTCAGGTAGGAGGTTTAGGTGGAACCTTTGGGGGTAATCCCGTCGCCTGTCGGGCTGCCCTCGCAGTACTTGACCAGTTTGAGAAAAAAGATCTGCTCTCGAGAGCGGAGCAACTTGGCAAAAGAGTCTTACAAAGATTTAAGGAATTTTACGAACGTTATTCTGTCGTGGGTGATGTTCGGGGATTGGGAGCCATGGTCGGAATGGAGTTAGTGACAGACCGAAATACAAAGGAGCCGGCCACTGCCTTCACGAAACAATTGGTGAATCGCTGTCGAGAGAAAGGACTCCTGATGATTTCGGCCGGTACCCACTCCAATATCATCAGACCTCTGATGCCTCTGGTGATCACCGATGAGCAACTTGAAAAAGGACTTTCTATCATATATGAAAGTCTCAGTGAACTTACACATTCTTAAGATCCTGAAGTGATTTGAAAAGGATGGTACAGGAGAAACATTTGAAGTATTGAAATTGCAAGGGAGGTGATGCCACTCAAATGGAAGAGAAGAATTTTGGGGAAGCAAAGGAAAACATTGGGACAAAATGATTGAAAGGAGGTGCCGTGATGAAGAAACAGATGTATAGAAAATTAATCATTTTGAGTTTCATCGCATTAGTGATCGTTATGGTCGGTTTTGCATTGCCTCCATATGGACAGGCCCAAGAGAAGAGAGATTTCTTCAAAATTGGGGTTGTAACTTCTCTCTCCGGTGAACTCGCTTTTGGGGGATCCGTCACAAAAAGAGGCTATGACCTTTGGGCTGATACAGTAAATGCCCTTGGCGGAATTGAAATTGCGGGGAAGAAATATAAGGTCAATCTGGTCTATGCCGACGATCAGAGCACGCCGGCCACAGCAGCGGTGGCAGGAGAACGCCTTATTACCCAAGAACAGGTGGACTTCATCCTGGGACCCTATGCCAGTGGGACAACTTTGGCTCTGGCACCCATCACCGAAAAATATAAGATGCCACATATTACTGGATCGGCGGAGTCGCCCTTGATTTGGAAGCGGAAATTTAAATATACGTTCGGAACGATTCCAACCGTCACTCTTATTGCCCAAGCCTCTATCCAGACTTTAGCCAAGGACGTCTCACCAAAACCAAAAACCATTGCCATCTTAGGAATCGACGATGCATTCTCCAAATTCGGGGCAGAAGCCTTCAAGACGACCGCAGAGAAGGAGGGCATTAAAGTTTTAAAGTATGATATTGTCCCCGAGGGAACCGATTATACCCCTTCCATCAGTGCCATCAAAGCCCTCAACCCGGACATATTCGCTATGGGCAACCATGAAAAAGCGGCCATAGAAATGATGAAGATTGCCAAAGAATTGAAATTCAACCCAAAGGCTTTCGTTCAACATTATGGCATGACCACACCCGATTTTCGAAAAGGTCTGGGCAAAGACTCAGAATTTGTCTTTGGAACGGCCGTCTGGACCCCTAATTTGAAACATGAAGGAACGATCCTGTTTAAAACGACCAAGGAGTATGCGGATGCCTTTAAAACAAAATTCGGAACCGATCCGGATTACACAGAGGCTGCCTCGACAGCAGCAGGCATAACATTCCAGGAAGCCCTTCGTATGATCAAAGCCAAACCACCCCTCACCCAGGAACAGAAGGATGCTCTCATCGGTGCATTGGAAAAACTGAATATCAAGACGTTCTATGGACCCATCAAGTTTGCCACAGAAGGGGATTTCTATCATGACAATGCAGGACTTCAACCCATTGCCCTTCAATATCAAGGAGGGAAAATAGTGGAAGTGGGACCAGGTAAGCTTCGGGTTGTTTCACCCAAATATCCTACTCCATCATGGGACAAAAGGTAAACCATGGAACTATTCCTCCAGACAGTTATTGATGGACTCTTGATCGGGGGTCTCATCATCGTTGTGGGTATTGGATTCTCACTCTGTTTCGGGGTGATGCATATTGTCGATTTTGCGGTAGGCGAGTGGGTCATGCTGGGCGCCTATATAGGCTTTCTGTTTGTCCGGTATCTTGGGCACGACCCCATGATCTACTTGCCTATCATCTTTTTAATCTTTTGCGCATGTGGATGGGCTATCTATCCTCTCATCTTTCGCGCCGTGAGCGGGAAACGGCACAACCCCGTACTTATGGGACTTGTGTTTACATTCGGCCTCTCCATTTTGGCAAAAGGCGGGGCTCTTTCGGTCTGGGGATACCATATCCAATCCATTACGACATGGTTATCCGGGAAGAGTATCTCTCTGGATGTGGCGACCATCCCCGCCCTAAGATTTGCGGGCTTCCTTTTTGGAATCCTGATCACTGTTCTATTTATGATCTTCCTTTATAGGACCAATCTTGGAATTACCATTCGTGCAACGGCCCAGGACAGAGAGATGGCGAACCTCTTGGGAGCCGATGTACGGAAGGTTGGAGCCTTTGTTTACAGCCTTTACGCTGGTGTCACGGGAATGTCGGGAGTACTGATCGGAGCCCTCTTCTCCATTCATGCAACAATGGGGGCGAAGTATTGCACACTGGCCTTCTTTGTTGTTGTTCTGGCAGGAATGGGATATGTGCCAGGGGTTATCATCGCCGCCCTTATCCTTGGACTTTTACAATCTTTCGTCGGTGTTTATATCGGCGGGCGCTATAATTTGGTTGCCCTCTTTATGGTGATGTACGGTGTTTTGCTGATCACACCTAAAGGTATCTTAAGGAAAGGAATTTGATGTCTGTTGTGGGTGAGCGGATTAAAGCGAATTCGACTGCCCTCATATGGCAATGGGTCTTCTTGGGTCTTATCTTCTTAGTCTCATTAATTATTCCCTGGATTGTTTCCCCACTTTGGGTTCGGATCATTACTGAAATACTCATGTGGGCTGGTTTAGCTCAGAGTTGGAACATTATTGGAGGTTATACGGGCTATCTCTCTTTTGGTCACGGAGCCTTCTTTGGGATGGGGGCTTATGTCACTGGAATCGCCATGATGAACTTAGAATGGCCCTTTGGGGTTGGACTCTTACTTTCAGGAATCATGGCTGCCTTACTGGCTGTTGTAATTGGCTATCCAACATTACGTTTACGTGGAGCCTATTTCGCCATTGCCACCTGGGCCTTTGGAGAAATGATCCGTCAGATTGCGCTTATTTTGGAGATTACAGGTGGAGCATTCGGCATGCAACTTCCTGCATTCTTAAATCTTCCCTTTTTCTATTATGTCACGCTCGGTATTACCGGTTTAACCTATTTAACCACTTATCTCCTTCTCGAGCGATCTCGCTTTGGATATAAATTGTTGGCCATCCGGGAGCACGAAGAGGCTGCCGAGATGGTCGGCGTGGATACCGTTGTGATCAAAATGAAAGCTTTTGCACTGAGCGCCTTCTTCCCTGGTGTTTTTGGGGGAATCTATGCCTATTGGGTGACCTACATTCATCCGGATAGCGTCTTCGGGGCGATCATCACCGACTTCATGGTAGTGATGGCCTTTCTCGGAGGCATCGGTTCTTTGTGGGGACCGTTTCTCGGTGCCGTTGTCGTCCAGCTTGTAAACCGGATCTTATGGTTGACATGGGGAGAAGGAACTTTCTACCTCGTCATCATCGGTGCTGCCATCTGTGGCGTCGTCCTTTTTATCCCAAATGGTATTGTTGGCCTATTGGAAGCACGTATTTTCTCACCAAGAGAAGCTTTAAGTCAACTTCGAAAAATGGTCAAATGGTAACAAAATGTTATTACAGGCCCATGAACTCACCATATCTTTTGGTGGATTAACAGCAGTCGATCGACTCTCATTGACCGTTGAAAAAGGGATGATCTTGGGGATCATTGGTCCAAATGGGAGTGGTAAAACAACCTTCTTTAATCTGGTCACGGGAATGTATGCCCCCGATTCCGGAAAAGTGATCTTTAACGGGAAAAATATCACTGGGCTCCGTCCACACCGCATCGCTCAATTAGGGATCGGAAGAACATTCCAAATTCCAGCTCCCTTCAGCAAAATGACCGTTCTTCAGAATGTGATGGTGGGTACATTTATTCATGCTTCGACAATGAAAGCTGCGAAGGGGAAGGCTTGGGAAATTTTGGAAATGGTGAGACTCGATGAGAAGGCTGAACAGCAAGTCGTGAACGTGACCCTGGAAGACCGAAAACGTTTAGAATTGGCAAGGGCATTGGCCACGGAACCAATCCTTCTCCTTCTGGATGAAGTCATGTCTGGTTTGACACCAGCCGAGGCGAAGGCCGCAATAGAATTGATTCAGACATTTCGCACGCAGGGATTAACGATGATTATCGTCGAACATGTGATGGATATAATCCTCTCCTTATGCGACCGTGTGGCCGTTTTAAACTATGGCCGTAAAATTGCTGAAGATACACCCAACCAAATTGTCAACAATCAAGAGGTCATAAGAGCTTACCTGGGGGAGCGTTACAGTGCTCGAAATTAAAAATATCACTGTGAGTTACGATATCGCACCCGCATTGTGGGATATCTCGCTCTCTGTTCATGAAGGAAAAATTGTCTCTATTGTCGGTTCGAACGGAGCCGGGAAAAGTACAATGCTGAGAACCATCTCCGGGGTGATCCATCCGAGGCTTGGGACCATTGAGTTCAATCAACAGAGGATCGATCACCTTCCACCCCATCAAATCGCACGAATGGGAATATCGCATATCCCTGAAGGCCGAAGGATCTTCCCCCATCTCTCGGTGATCGAAAACCTTAGAATGGGAGCCTTACCTTTAAAAAATCAGAATCGATTCGAGAAGCTCCTTCAGAATGTTTTTGATCTCTTTCCGGTGTTGGCAGAACGCCAAAATCAATCAGGAGGAACCCTATCGGGTGGAGAACAACAGATGTTAGCTGTCGGACGAGGCTTGATGGCAGATCCTAAAATCCTTCTCCTTGACGAACCCTCCCTGGGACTTGCTCCCATCATCATGGATGCACTCTTTGACGTCATTGCCCGCCTCAATCACCAGGGCCAAACCATCTTGCTCGTTGAACAGAATGCCTACCTGTCTCTTGAAGTGGGTCACTACGCCTATGTATTGGAAGTTGGAAGAATCGTTCTTGAAGGGGAGGCCTCCAAATTGATTGATGATCCTCATGTCAAACGCGCCTACTTGGGAAGATAAAACAGAAAATTTAAAAGTATCGGTCATGATCCAATCAGTGTCTTTCTCTCTTGTGAAAGGGGCATCAGGATGGAAACTAAAGTAAGAATGGATATTGAAACTCGTCTTATTTTACACAGGACATCAAGGGAACAATTAAAAGAAGGGATTCCAGTGATGACAAAAGGTGAAGGTGTTCGGGTCTTCGATCAAGACGGAAAATGTTACCTCGATCTTGTTTCTGGCGTGACCCGGCCCGTCCATGTGGGTTATGGCCGCAAAGAGATTGCCCAGGCCGTCTATGACCAAATATGCGAACTCAGTTATTTTACCCCCATGCAATTTGCGAATGTGCCTGCGATCCATCTTGCAAATAGATTGGCAGAAATTGCCCCCGGAAAAATCAATAAGTTTTTTTTCGTATGTGACGGGTCTGAAGCGGTTGAATCAGCAATCAAATTTGCCAAGCATTATCACTACTTTAAAGCAAACAAAAGGCGTTACAAAATAATTTCTAGACGAGGAGCATATCATGGTGTTACAAGTGGGGCATTAAATGTGTTGGGTACAGTGATGTCCATGAGGCAGATCATGGAACCTCTTGCGCCAGGCACGATATTTGTGGAGTCTCCTTATTGTTATCGTTGCCCATTCCATCTGACCTATCCCAATTGCGATCTGGCCTGTGCTAAAGACATCGAGCGAATCATCCAGTTTGAAGATCCGGAGCAAATTTCAGCCTTTATTGGAGAACCTATTCAGCAGGGATTCGGGGCATTGGCACCCCCAAATGAATATTGGAAAATTGTGCGAGAAATTTGTGACAATTATGGAATTTTACTCATTATCGATGAAGTCATCTGTGGATTCGGAAGGACCGGTAAATGGTTTGGGATAGAGCATTTTGATATTCAGCCTGATATCCTCACAATGGCAAAGGGGATTACGAGTGGTTATGTGCCCCTCGGAGGAGTCGGATGTACCGATGAGGTCATGAAACCCATAGAGATATTCCAGCATCTCCACACCTATGGCAATCATCCTGTTTCCTGTGCGGCGGCTTTAAAGAATATTGAAATTATAGAAAAAGAGAATTTGGTTCAAAATTCATACAACATGGGAATCTATTTTTTAGAAAGGTTGAGATCATTAGAATCTCATCCCATAGTGGGTGAGGTCAGGGGAACGGGTTTGTGGACGGCCATCGATTTTACAATGGACAAAAAGAAGAAGACCCCTTTCCCTCTGAACCGGATCATCAATCTTATCCGTCGTGCCCAAAAGAAGGGTCTCATTATTAAAACGATGGGACAGGCACTTGAGTTTGCCCCTCCTCTTATTATCCAAAAAGAGGAGATTGATGAAGCCGTTAAGATTTTAGACGAATGTATTTCAGAAGAAGAAAAAGAGATGGATTTATAAAGTGAAGGAGGATCCCATGAGAGACAAATTTAGAGGAAAAGATTTTTTGACTTTGATGGATTTTACTCGGGAGGAGATCAACGATATTTTAAATACCTCTTACGAACTGAAGATGAAGTGGGCAAGACGTGAGCCCCATGAATATTTAAGGGGAAAGACAGTGGCCGTCATCTTTGAAAAACAATCCACACGAACTCGAACCTCCTTCCAAGCGGCCATTGCCCATCTGGGAGCCCAGAGTTTTTATATGCGCCCCGATGAGATGCAGTTAGCTCGGGGGGAACCCATCAAAGATACAGCTCGAGTCATTGATCGTTACTGTGATGCCCTGGTGATGAGGACCTTTGGCCAGGATCGCCTCGAAGAGTTCGCCAAATACATGAAGAACCCAGTGATCAATGCCCTTTCAGATCTCACCCATCCCTGCCAGGGATTGGCTGATCTCTTGACCATCCGTGAGAAGAAAGGCGACTTTAGGGGTTTAAAGCTCACCTACGCGGGTGATATATGGAATGTTTGCCACTCGCTGATGATCGCCGGAGGAACTATGGGATTTGATGTCTATGTGGCTATTCCAGAGGGTTATGCCCCCAATCCGAAAGTCTACCAGTTCGCTACAGAGGCTGCCAAACGAAGTGGGACAAAAATCGTCCTGACGAAGGATCTGAAAAAGGCCTTGAAGGACGCAGATGTAGTCTATGCCAATACCTGGCACAGTATGGGGGCTGCAGAGAAGGAAAAGGAAAAACGTCTTAAAGATTTCGGTCCTTACCAGATCAATGATAAAGTGGTAGAGATGGCCAAGCCCGACTTCATCTTCATGCACTGTCTGCCCGGATATCGAGGTGAAGAGATGACAGATGAAATGATTGAGGGGCCCCACTCTGTGGTATGGGATCAGGCTGAGAATCGGATGCATACAGAGAAGGCGGTCCTCGCCCTGTTTGTAGGATGATGAATGGATTCGAATTCTTTGGAAAGGGAGGTGGTGAAAAAAATAGGGTTTGAAAATTATCTTAGATGAAAGGAGGATGGGTTCGATGTTGAAAATCCAAAAATATGTTGGTTATTTCGTTATGCTCTTTTTAATCATCATCCTTTCTTTTCCCGCAGGGGCTCAGGTAAAGGATGATATAGTTAGGATAGGCCTCCATGGACCTTTCACCGGACCAGTGGCTTACTCTGGCGAACTGATGAAAAAGGGATTTTTATTGGCTGTAGAAGAGATCAATCAAGCAGGGGGTATCAAGATTGCTGGCCGAATGATAAAAATTAAACCCTTTGTGGAGGATGACCGTGGTACTCCAGCAGAGGGTGTGGCTGTCACAGAGAAGTTGATCACTCGTGATCAGGTCCATGCGATGGTGGGTCCTTTCAATAGTTCTGTCGGTTTGGCTGTTGCTGAATTAACAGACCGATATAAAGTCGTTCGCCTCGTTCCTATCGCTGTTGCCGATGCTATCACCACAGGTCATCCCTGGATATTTCGTAATTGCCCGAATCAGACCATGCAGACGGTTCAAAATGCTGAATACGCGATGAAACAAGGAAAATGGAAGAAGTTTGCCCTTCTTCTCGAAAATACGGATTACGGCCGGGGTGGTGGAGAGACTTGGTCAAAAGTGGTCAAGGGGAAGGGTGGAGAAGTCGTTGCCACGGAGTATTTCAATCTGGGAGACACAGACTTCACGACCCAACTGACGAAGATCAAGGCAAAAGATCCCGAAGGGGTTTTCTTAGTGGGATTGATCACAGAAGGGGCTCAGATCCTCAGGCAAGCAAGACAGTTGGGAATGAAACAACAGTTTTTTGGCCTTGGAGGATTTGCCAGTGATAAATTCATTCAATTAGCCGGTGGAGCTGCAGAAGGCTTGATCAACAATAGTTATTGGGAACCGAATCCTAAGATCCCAAAGTCCATCGCCTTCAAAGAGAATTTTGAAAAATTCTCTAAGATGGAAGCTGAAATGTTTTCAGCAGCGACTTACGACGCCGTCTATATTTTAAAGGAGGTCTTCGAGAAAGCGGGAGCTCTTGGGACGGATACGGAAAGCAAAGAAGCCCTCCGCAAGGCCATGCATAAAGTCGATTTTGTTGGAGTTCAGGGTCGAACGACCTTTGATAGCGAAGGTCAAGCGACTCTCCATGTTTATATCGTTCAGGTGAAAGAAGGAAAACGCCGGATTATCGGGCCTTAAATGGATTGACCCTTCGACTGCGCCCAAGCCTTGCTCTTCAGAGTAGGGAAAAAGGCGTGCTCAGGGCTAATCCCTGCCTGCGGCAGGCAGGCTGAGCCCTCGGCCTGAGACTTCGGCGTGAGCTCAGTCGAGCGCTCGGGCCGAAGGGTTGACTTCTGTTTTCCCCCATCCAATCACGATAGAGGATGGGGGGTATATTATTCAAAGATATTGATTGTCGAAGTGACTGGAGCATCATCAATGATACCCACAACGGAAATTGCCCAACAAGCGGTTAACGGGCTGGTGATGGGTGGGGTTTACGCTCTCATCGCATTAGGGTTGACCCTAATTTTTGGAATTCTGGATCAGGCCAATTTTGCTCATGGAGAGCTCTATATGATCGGGGCGTATGCTACTTTCTATTTTTCAGAATTCTTAGGCGGTAGTTATCCCCTCGCATTGATCTTTGCTATGGTCGCAGTGGCTTGTTTGGGAATATTCTATGAATGGTTGCTTTTCCGTCCTTTACGAGGAATGGGACACCTCCCTGCCATCATCTCCTCCTTAGGGGCGTCGATCTTTCTTTGGAATCTTGCTCTCCTTATCTTTGGCTCTACACCCCGTCAGATGAGGACAGGATTATCAGAAATAACACTGACTTTCTTAGGAATCTCACTGACCGTCCAACGCCTGCTCGTGTTACTCATTACCCTTGGTTTGATCCTCTGTCTCTATTTGATGATCATGAAGACCCGAATGGGAAAAGCAATGAGAGCGACAGCTCAAGATCCAGAAGTCGCTGCCCTTCTCGGAATCGACATTAACCGAATTGCAGAGATGACTTTTATCATCGGAGGGGCCTTGGCGGCAGCCGCCGGTGCTTTGATTGGGCCGATCTTTCTCATCTATCCTGCAATGGGACTTATGGCCTGTTTAAAGGCCTTTGTGGTCGTCATCCTCGGGGGATTGGGAAATGTGGTAGGGGCAGTGATCGCTGGATTCGCCTTAGGCGTGATTGAAAGCCTTGGCGCTGGGTTCATCTCTTCGGCTTATAAAGATGTCTTCGCTTTTTTGGTTTTGATCCTCGTCCTCTGGGCAAGACCAGAAGGTATTTTGGGAAAGACAGCCAAAAAGGCAGGGTAAACGATGAAATTTTGGATGAAAATTTTAGGCGGCCTCCTTTTCCTTACAGGCTTGATCTACCTTCCTTGGACCATCAAGAACCCATACTTTCTTCACATCATCATCGTCTCTGGGATCTTCGTGCTTCTTGCGTCAAGCTTGAATTTGATCACAGGCTGCACCGGGAGGCTGAACTTGGGGCATGCTGCCTTTTACGGAATCGGAGCCTATTCTTCGACCTTGTTGGTCATGAAATTGGGAATTTCTGTCTGGTTCGGCATGCCTCTGGCTGGGTTAATCACTGTCTTTTTTGGAATCTTGATCGGGATACCCTGCTTGAAATTGAAGGGCGCCTATCTTGCCATCACAACGCTCGCCTTTGGTGAGATTACCAGGCTGGCGATGATGAATCTGGTCCCCCTCACCAATGGACCTTTAGGGATACGGGGGATTCCAGGTCCACCTCCCATCATTTTTCGAAATTCTCTTTTTCTCTCTTTTGAGTCGAAGACCTCTTATTATTACCTGTTATTGGCCCTCTGCCTTGTTTGTCTTCTCATCATCAGGCGGCTTCTAAATTCTCAAATTGGCAGAGCCTTTATGGCGATCCGCGAAGATGAGGTGCGGGCCGAGACAGTGGGCATTGATACAACTCGGATCAAAATCATGAACTTCGCCTTAGGGGCATTTTTTGCCGGGATCGCAGGGAGTTTTTATGCTCATTATGTGCGATTCATCAGCCCTGATACGTTCACCCTCAATGAGACCTTCACGATTTTAACCATGGTCGTTATTGGAGGATTGGGCACATTCTACGGTCCTATTGTGGGGGGTGTGATATTCACATTTTTGCCAGAACTTCTTCGAGCCATCGCCGAATATCGGATGATGATCTATGGTTTAATGATGTCCGTAGCGATCATATTCATGCCCGAGGGAATTATTGGAATTTTCCAATCGTGGATTCCACGGAGGATTGAAAAAGGGTTGAGGCAAAAGTGAACTCAATGGAATCGATTCTGAATGTGGAGGGGCTAACCAAATATTTTGGCGGTCTGGCTGCTGTTGAGGATTTCGATCTTTATGTGAAGAAAGGAGAGATTCTCAGTCTCATCGGTCCCAATGGTGCTGGAAAGACCACCACATTTAATCTCATTACCCGATTGGAATTACCTACCCGTGGAAAAATCACCTTTAAAGGAGAGGGCATTACTGAATTGAGGCCCCACGAAATTGTGGAGAGGGGAATTGCCCGAACATTTCAGATTACAAGGGTCTTTCGTAAAATGACCCTTCTCGAAAATGTAGCCGTTGCACAACACCTGACGATTCGACCCAACCTCTGGTCGACTCTGGTCTCCCCTTCCGAGAAAAAAAGAGAAAAGGAAGGCCTGAAAAAGGCAGAGGCGATGCTCCAATTTGTAAATTTATTTCCCAAGCGAGAGGAGTTGGCCGCCAATCTCTCCTTGGGGGAACAGAAGAGATTGGAATTGGCCATCGCCCTATCCATGGACCCTGAATTACTTTTACTCGATGAACCTGTTGCTGGAATGAATCCAAAGGAAACGGAAGAGATTATCGATCTGATCGGTATCATCAGAGAGAAAGGGATCACAGTATTTTTGATTGAACACGATATGAAAATGGTGATGGACATCTCTGAACGGATCATCGTATTAAACTATGGCAAAAAGATCGCCGAGGGCTCACCTAAGGAGGTCAGCCAAAATCCAGTTGTCCTGGAGGCCTATTTAGGTAGGAGGCATCCATGATCAAATTGATGGACGTCGAAACCTTCTATGGAAAAGCCCATGTCCTCAAGAAGGTCTCCATGGAACTGAAGGAGGGAGAAATTGTTACATTAATCGGAGCAAATGGGGCTGGAAAGAGCACCACCCTTAAAACGATATCCGGAATTCTTCATCCCATGTCCGGAAGCATTGAATTGATGGGCAAAAGAGTGGAAAGATTCCCTCCCATGAGGATCGTGAGGATGGGGGTCTCCCATGTTCCGGAAGGAAGAAGGGTCTTCCCCGATATGATGGTGATAGAAAATCTCCAGATGGGAGCCTTTGTGTTAGGGAACGATAGGAAGATGATCGAAAAGGCGCTGGAAAGGGTATATCAACTCTTTCCTGTTCTTAAAGAGAGGAGCGGGCAATTGGCAGGGACCCTTTCCGGAGGAGAGCAGCAGATGTTGGCCATGGGCCGTGGGTTAATGTCTGATCCAAAAGCCTATCTTCTTGATGAACCCTCCCTCGGTCTGGCGCCCAAATTGGTGGACAAGATATTTGAAGTGATTGTGGAGATCAATAGACAAGGAAAAACAATCCTGTTAGTAGAGCAGAACGCCTATCTTGCCTTTAATATCGCCCACCGGGCATACGTCATGGAGACCGGGAAGATTGTGATGGAAGGAAAGGCTTCTGATTTATTGGATAACGAGTATGTGAAAAAGGCCTATCTGGGTAGATAGGGAGTAAAAATAGAAACGATCCTCAAGGTTTACCTCCAGCCCAAATCCTCGAAAAATGAGATTGTTGGCCCCTTTAGAGATGGGATCAAGATAAAGGTAACTGCACCGCCCGCTGAAGGAAAGGCAAATGAGGCCCTCATTCGATTCTTAGCCAAGGAATTGAACGTTTCGCCGTCCTGTATTGAAATCCTCAAAGGCCATTACTCCCGCGAAAAGACATTAAGGATTTCTCATCCAAATACCTTGAACCTTCGACTGCGCCCAAGCCCTGCTCTTCAGAGTAGGGACAAAGGCTTGCTCAGGGTCAACCTTGAGTCCTCGGCCTGAGCTCGGGCCGAAGGCAAGCTCCGGCCTTTAGGTCGGAGAGAGCCGAAGGGTTGACTTTAAAAAGAAAATCGATTAATGTGAAAAATGGAAGTGGTTAGGTCCTGGTGGGCCTCCTGGACTTCAAATCCAGTGGCGGGCAGAAGATGTCCGCGGTGGGTTCGATTCCCATGCACTTCCGCCAATTGGGCAAAAGCATGGCGCATAGAGCCTAGCGCATAGTGTAAGGATATAAGAAGCTGTGCACTCTGCCTTTTGCGGCTATAAGGTAAAGTTTGAAGTTCACATGTCTACGGTACAATGATCGAAAATCAAGGATCATTGTCTAAAAGGAGGAAAGGATGTTTGGGATAGGAATGCCGGAGTTGGTCGTTATCTTGGTCATCGTCCTGATCATTTTCGGTGCTGGAAAACTCCCCCAGATCGGTGAAGGTATTGGGAAAGGGATCCGAAACTTTAGAAAAGCAACGACCAAAGACGAAGAGATCGACGTCACTCCGAAAAAAACTGAAGAGATTTCTGAAAAAAAGTGAAAAGTCGAAGGTCTTTTTACTTCATTGAGAATGGGACATATTGCCTATATTGGAATCGGTTCAAACGTTGGCAACAAAGCATACCAGTGTGAGCGAGCCATTTCTGAGATCTTAAAAATCGACCGCCACAAACTCTTAGCAAAATCTTCCTTCTTTAGAACACAACCCATTGGCTACACATCTCAGGTTTGGTTTATCAATGGCGTGATAAAAATCGAGACGGATCTGGAACCCCTTGATCTCCTACAGGTTTTGAAAACCATTGAGTCTCATTTGGGGAGGACAGAAACCTTTCGATGGGGACCCCGGACGATCGATCTTGACATCCTCATCTTCGACGATAGGGAAATGAGAACAGAAGAGCTCCAGATCCCTCATCCTCTCCTTCATGAGCGTCAATTCGTCCTCATCCCCCTTGCTGAGATCGACCGAGATCTCCTCCATCCCGTTCTGAAAAAGACCGTAGGAGAACTTTTAGAAACCTTCAAAGAGGATCAAGGGGTCGAGAAACTTTAAAAATCACCATAAATAGATTTCAAATGACATTGTCCACATGAGCTATTTCAAATCTCAAATTCCAAATACCATACACCAATCCCAAAAGACCCCCTCACCCCTCCCTCTCCCCGCTGGGGAGAGGAGGAAGGTGAGGGGATGATAGGCTGATAATGTTTCGTTTTATTCTATTCATCCTTCTCCTCCTCATCCTCTACTACGTTCTTCATTTCCTCATTAAAGATATGCCTTCTCTCAGAAAGACGAGGGACAGAAAGTCTGAACCAGAAGAACTCGTCCAAGATCCTTATTGCCAGACTTATATTCCAAAGCGATCTGCTTTAAAAAAGAGAGTAGCGGGAAGGGATTATTATTTTTGCAATCGGGAGTGCCTGAAAAAGTACCTCAAGAGAGATTCATCCTGAAGCAAATATCCTGACCAGTAAAGATCTCTGAAAAAATGAGAAAAAGTCGCCCTGAGCGCGAATTAAGATTTTTTCGGTAACAATTCTTAGCGAAGCGAAACGGCCGCAAATTCAATGTCTGAGCCTGAAAGGCGAGTTTTGAATTTGCAGTGGAGCGAGCCTTAGAATTGTCGAAAAAATGTTTTGAGCAGCGAAGAGCGACTTTTCCAGAGATCCCTAGTAAAATCCCTAGTAAAATACTTGACAAATCATGTGACTTTCGATATAAAATAAAGGTAGAAAGTTTCTCATTCTGAAAATTATAAAGGGGGTGAACCTATGAGTAAAAAGATTTGGAAACTTTTAATGATTCTTGTTTTACTCTCCTTCTTTACCACTGGGTGCTGCTATTTCGCCGCAAAAAAAGAGATGAAAAATGCAGAGAAGTTGATCTCCGAACTGAAAAGAGAAGGAGGGGCGACGCTCGTTCCTTATGAATATACGAGCGCTGAAAAGTTCTTAGAAATCTCCAAGATTGAATTTAATGACAACGATTTCAAAGTGGCTGAGGGATTTGCTGCTCGGTCAAAATCCGCAGCAGAAGCCGGTTTAGCTGAAGTCAAAAAGAAAAAATAATACAGCAAATGGAAGGGGGCGAAACATGAATATGAGTAAGAAGTGGATGATGTTGATCATTCTCATCTTTGGGGCGATAATTGCCTCAGGATGTGCGATCAGTAAAGAGACAATGATGGCCTACAATGAGGCAAAGGATACCTTTCAGAAAGCCACTCTTGCCGGTGCAAAGCAATGTGCACCCGTGCCATATGCAACAGCAGAGGCTTATTTGGCTTTTGCCGACCATGAAGTAGCAGATTATTGGAGAGAGATAGAACATCTTGATAAATCCATTAGAACGACCAAAGAGAAATCCTTAGAAGCGATTAAGATCTGCGAAAAACCACCGGCACCACCGGCACCACCAACACCACCTGCACCGCCAGCACCACCTCCACCTCCACCACCAACACCACCTGCACCGCCAGCACCACCTGCACCGCCAGCACCACCTCCACCTCCACCACCACCTCCTCCTCCGCCGCCACCGCCTC
>Ga0315296_10001781_pt1 | contig 18743 bp, 12 predicted proteins | sample YL17G14_18_MG_FD_203921 | JGI IMG/M metagenome (GOLD analysis project Ga0315296, IMG submission 203921) | Sediment microbial communities from Yellowstone Lake, YNP, Wyoming, USA - YL17G14_18 | ecosystem: Environmental > Aquatic > Freshwater > Lake > Sediment | place: USA: Wyoming | collected... | reverse complement strand
CAGACAGGGCGGCCTGAGGTTCGGAGAGATGGAGAGGGACTGTCTGATCGGTCACGGCGCTGCGATGGTCATCAAGGACAGGCTGCTGGACGAGTCTGACGGCACGCTCCAGTACGTCTGCGGCAACTCAAGCTGCGGCCACATCGCCATACTTGACCGGCGGGGAACGCTGAGATGCCCGGTCTGCGGGAACAACTCGAAGATCTACCAGGTGCAGACATCCTATGCTTTCAAGCTCCTGCTGGACGAGCTGCTCTCGCTTGGAGTCGCCATGCGCTTGCAACTGGAGGATTTGAAATGAACGTCACCGGCGTGACCAAACGCATCTCGTCAATCAAGTTCGCGCATCTGTCGCCTGACGAGATCCGGAAGATGAGCGCGACGAAGATCATCACCGCCGACACGTATGACGATGACGGCTTCCCGATCGACATGGGCCTGATGGACCCACACCTGGGCGTGATCGAGCCCGGACTGAGGTGCAAGACCTGCGGCAAGAAGGTAGACGAGTGCCCGGGCCACTTCGGCCACATCGACCTCGCGATGCCGGTCATACACGTGGGCTACGTGAAAGAGATCAAGAAGCTGCTCCAGTCCACTTGCAGGTCCTGCGGCAAACTGTTGCTCACCCGCGAGCAGGCCGAGGAGTACAGGAAGCAGAGGGACCGCATGGAGGAGCTGGGCGCAGGCGAGCTCGACACCGGCGCGGTCTCAAAGGAGACCGCCAGAGACGCGGCGTCGAGGACGACTTGCCCGCACTGCGGCACCGTCCAGATGAAGATCACGCTCGACAAGCCCACGACCTTCAGGGAGGAAGGGCACAAGCTCACTCCGAAGGAGGTCAGGGAGAGGCTTGAGAGGGTCCCGGACGAGGATCTCAGCTATCTCGGCATCGACCCGACCGTATCGAGGCCGGAATGGATGGTGCTCACTGCGCTTCCAGTACCTCCGGTCACGGTGAGGCCTTCGATCACGCTGGATTCAGGCGACAGGTCCGAGGACGATGTCACCCACAAGCTCGTCGATGTCCTGAGGATCAACCAGAGGCTGCGAGAGAATAGGGACGCTGGAGCTCCGCAGCTGATCGTAGAGGACCTCTGGGAGTTGCTGCAGTACCACGTCACCACATACTTCGACAACCAGACGTCTGGCATTCCGCCTGCGAGGCACAGATCTGGCAGGCCGCTCAAGACGCTGGTCCAGAGGCTGAAGGGCAAGGAAGGTCGGTTCAGGTCGAACCTGTCTGGCAAGCGTGTGAATTTCTCCGCAAGGACGGTCATCTCTCCGGACCCGATGCTTTCTATTAACGAGGTCGGCGTGCCCGTCGAGGCTGCTAGGGAGCTCACAGTGCCCATACACGTCACTGAGCGCAACCTCGAGAAAGCGAAGGAGATGTGCAAGAGAGGCCCTATCCCTGCCGGTCCGGACTACAAGCCGGGCGTGAACTACGTCATACGTTCGGACGGTCGCAGGATCAAGGTCACCGACAAGAACGCCGAGACGGTCGCGGAGACCATCGAGGCGGGCTATGTCGTCGAGAGGCACCTGATGGACGGCGACATCGTGCTGTTCAACAGGCAACCCTCGCTGCACAGGATGTCCATCATGGCGCACGAGGTCAGGGTCATGCCCTACAAGACCTTCAGGTTCAATCTGTGCGTCTGCCCACCATACAACGCGGACTTCGATGGCGACGAGATGAACCTGCACGTGCTCCAGAGCGAGGAGGCCAGAGCAGAGGCGAAGGTGCTGATGAGGGTCCAGGAGCACATCCTGTCCCCGAGGATGGGAGCACCCGTAATCGGCGGCATACACGACCACATCACGGGCTCGTTCCTCCTGACGCACATGGATTCCAGGTTCACGCGCGAGGAGACGCTCAAGATCATCGAGAAGGTCGGCGACATCAAGCTGCCCAAGCCGAAGACCCAGGGAGGCATCGAATACTGGACCGGCAAGCAGCTGTTCAGCCTGATCCTGCCGCCCGACCTGCACATGACTTTCAAGTCCTCCATCTGCCAGAAGTGCACGAACTGCAAGAAGGACAAGTGCGAGCACGACAGTTTCGTCGTCATTAGGCATGGAAAGCTGTTCATGGGCACGATCGACGAGAAAGGCATTGGAGCGTTCAAGGGCAAGATACTCGACAAGCTCTCCAGGGACTACGGCCCCGACAAATCAAGGGAGTTCATCGACATGGCCACGAAGCTCGCGATCGGCGCGATCATGCTCCGGGGGTTCACGACTGGTATCGACGATGAGGACATTCCGGACCAGGCGAAGCGCGAGATCGACGACGCGATGACACAGGCGAAGATGAAGGTCGAGGAGCATGTCCAGGCGTACAGACGGGGCGAGCTGGAGCAGATGCCCGGCAGGTCGCTCGAGGAGACGCTCGAAGTCGAGATCATGAAGGTCCTTGGCAAGGCGAGGGATACCGCGGGCCAGATCGCGGGTAGGCACCTGGGTCTCGAGAACTCTGCGGTCATCATGGCCAGGTCAGGCGCGAGGGGCTCGATGCTCAACTTGTCTCAGATGGCCGGCGCCATAGGCCAGCAGGCAGTCAGGGGAGAGCGTCTGTCCAGAGGTTACTGGAACCGCACGCTCCCGCACTTCCAGAAGGGCGACTTGGGCTCCGAGGCGAGAGGCTTCGTCAGGAACTGTTACAAGAGCGGTCTCACCCCGGCAGAGTACTTCTTCCACTCGATGGGTGGCAGAGAGGGGCTGGTCGATACTGCGGTCAGGACTTCCAGGTCGGGATACATGCAGAGGAGGCTCATCAACGCGCTCGAGGACCTCAAGGTCATGCAGGACGGCTCCGTGAGGAACACCGCTGGCACCATCATCCAACTCTGCTACGGCGAGGACGGGATCGACCCTACGAGAAGCGTTGGCGGCGATGCGGTCGATATCGACGATATCATACTGACGGTGCTAGGAGACCAAGGCGAGCTGATCGCCAAGGTCCAGGAGAAGGGCGCGCTCAGCTACGGTATCCAGGACAGGGACCTGCTCGAAACGCCATCGGAAGACGCGGAGACGGAGACCGAGGAGCCTGAACTCGAGGGCGGCGGCTCCGAGGAGGGATGAGCGCCATGACAGCAAAGAACGCGATGGATGTCTTCATCCGCAAGGGCGTCGACGAGAAGACCGCTGAGAAGATCGTCGAGAAAGGATACACATTCACGAAGGTTGCGAGAGCATCGGACAAGGTCAAGAGGGATCTGGAGAAGCTGCTCGGGGAGAAGAAGCTGAAGCAGCTCCTCGGAGCAGTCAAGGCCAAAGACCGGATGCCGAGGAAGAAGAAGGAGAAGCCGCTCAAGAAGCCGGTGTTCTCGAAGAAGGAGTTGCCGCGCAAGGCGCCTCAGCTCACCCCTCTTGAGGGCAAGATGATGAAGCTGCTCGAGAAGAAGAACCGAATGCTCCCGCGCTCGGTCCTGAGCGAGATATCCTCAAGGCTCGAGGGAGTCGAGATACCGGAGAAGCTGCTCGAGAAGATACTCGACCTCACGATCGAGAGGTTCCAATCACATATGGTTGATCCGAACGAGTCCGTGGGCATCCTTGCCGCGCAGAGCATAGGTGAGCCAGGCACACAGATGACTATGAGGACTTTCCACTATGCAGGGGTCGCGGAGATGAACGTCACGCTCGGTCTGCCGAGGCTGATAGAGATCGTCGACGCGAGGCGCGTGCCAAGCACTCCGATAATGGAGATACATCTGGAAGAGGCGGCCCAGGACGAGCTGGACAAGGTGCGCGAGATTGCATCGAACATCGAGCGGACCAACCTGATAGACATCGCGGATGTCGAAACCGACATCAACAACATGGAAGTCCTCGTGAAGCTCGAGAGGAAGAAGATGGAGCGTAAGTCCATCACGCCGGAGGATGTGCTCCGGAAGATCAACAAGTCCAAGGGAGTGAAGGGCCTCGCCGAGATGCGTGAACAGAACATCGTGATCAAGTGCGACGAACCGTCCTACAAGAAGCTCCAGAAGATCTCGGAGGACACCAAGGCGTGTCCGATAAAGGGCGTCGAGGGCATCCAGAGGGCGGTGATCCGAAGGGTCAGCGGCCACTACATCATCTACACGGAAGGCTCGAACCTCGAGAAGGTCCTGGAGATCCAGTACGTGGACAAGAAGAGTACTTCGACCAACAGCATAATGGAGATATACGAAGCGCTCGGGATCGAAGCCGCGAGGAACTCCATAATCAACGAAGCCACCCGAACGCTTGACGAGCAAGGTCTTACAGTCGACATACGCCACATAATGCTCGTGGCCGACCTCATGACGAACGATGGCGACGTGAAGGCCATCGGCAGGCACGGTATTTCGGGCCGCAAGTCGAGCGTACTCGCGAGAGCAGCGTTTGAGATCACATCGACGCACCTGCTCCGTGCAGGCATAACAGGCGAGGTGGACACGCTCGAAGGCGTTGTGGAAAACATTATAGTGGGTCAGCCGGTTACCGTGGGCACTGGCGCTGTCAATCTCGTTTGGGCACCGTCTGGGAAGGGAGAAGGTGATAAGAAATGATTGACATTGTTCGCGCTCTCAAAACCGTTGCGACCACCGGCGACGTGAGGTTCGGCCTCGCGGAGACGAAGAAGTGCATCAAGAATGGCGAGGCGAGGCTCGTGGTCGTTTCGAGCAACTGCCCCGAGAAATCGCTTACGGAATCTGGCTCGTCACCGAAGGTACTGATATTCGATGGAACGAATGTTGAGCTGGGGTCTGCGTGCGGGAAACCTTTCCCGATATCCGCGTTGGCCATCATAAGCCCTGGAGAGTCCAACATACTCTCCGCCTGATGAGTGGTCACATGGGAGACATCACTTTCACAGAAGACACCCTGCGGTACATCACCCTGTTCGAGCAGGTCACCGGCACCCAGGTCAAGGACTGCCTGGAAACCGAGGAGAAGCTCGTTTTCGTGGTGGAGAAGGGCCAGGGAAGCAGGGCCGTGGGCAAGAAGGGCGAGAACGTGATCCGGTTGAAGAACCTCACGGGGAAGAACATACACGTCATCGAGTACTCGGAGGACCCCGAGACGTTCATCAAGAACGTCTTCCACACATACTCGGTCCAGAGCGTCACGATCGAGGATCGAGGGAATGTCATTCACGCGACGGTCACCGTCGACCCGAAGCTCAAGGGAAAGGCCATCGGCAAGAACGGGAAGAACCTGCGGATAGCCCGCGAGGTTGTCAACAGGCACCACAACGTGCAGAGCATCAGCGTCGCTTGAGCGGCACGCGCTCCACCTCTAGTCTGTCGGCCGTGGGATATTCTTCAACTATGAAGGATCTGTCGTCCAGCTCGCCCGCGATCTCCTCGAGGACCCAAGGTACGACCTCCAACCGTTTCTTGCCAGGATTGCTCCAGACGAATCTGCCGGGCAGATCGAACTTCTTCATGATGTATGCGGCCGTCGCGGCCACCTTGTCAGTCTCAATCACCCCTATGAGCAGAGTCCCGTCCTTTGTCAGCAATTCGTGCGGTCTCCGGACGTTCTTCGCCCTCCGCGAAATCCTCCTCCTCAGTTGGATCCCGTCCTTGAACGCTGACGAGCAATAGTGCAGCGGCACATCGGTCTCGACTCTCAGGAGGTCCAGTGCGAGCTCCTCGCTCCCGGCCACCCCAGAGGAGACGTCGTTCTCCTCCTTGACATCGAACCCAAGAGCCCTCAGCGAGCGCCAATTGGTCTCGGAGAACTCGAGTTCGTTCAGGTTGACGAAGTCCAGCCCATGCTCGTCCGCGAACGAGATCGCTCCGAGGATGTCCTTGGCCCTCCCTGGAATTGCAGGTACTTCCAGGCCGACCTTCAACTTGTGTTTCTGCGCCCTTCTGATGGCATCGACGAAATCCGATCCGTTGAGCTTGCTCCACTCGTTCATTGGCGGGTGGAACCTTATCTCGTCCAGCCCGGCTCTTGCCACCATGTCTATCTTCTTCAAGTCGGTCGTCGAGGTGTACAGATGGATGTGGTGTGGTTTCCCGAATCTCTTCTTGAGCGCTTTGATGGATTCGACCGTTCTGTCGATCGCCTCAAGCGGGTCTCCGCCTGTGATGCCTGTCCCGAGCGCATCCATGAGCTCGGCCTCGTGAATCACCTCATCGACGCCACGGACGCTTCTCTCGTTCGCGAAGAAAACGTCCTTTCCTCTCTTGGCCGACGACAGCGGACAGTAGCAGCATCTGCGAGAACACTTGCCCGTGACAAGGAGTACGAGCTTCGCGCCTTTCTCGCAGAGGACGCAGCCCTGAGGCAGCTTGCCTGTGTATGCGGAGCCCTTCGGCATTCTTTTGAGATTGCTCACGGGGGTCGTATGCCGCTTCTGCATAATGATAGTACTTTCGGGAGGGCTACGTACAGAAAGATTATCCAAAGGGTAGATGATTTGCCACGGGGAGCAGATGCAGAAGAAGAACAGGATCATCTTGGCGCTCGATGTGACATCCCGTGCGGACGCGAAGCGTGTCGTCGAAGCCGTCAAAGGTTATGTGGATGCGATCAAGATCAACTGGCCGCTGATCCTCGCAACAGATCCCTACATAATCAGAGAAATGTCCCGCGTCAAAGATGTCATCTGCGATTTCAAGATTGCCGACATCCCGAACACGAACAAGCTCATCGTCGAGCAGGCGATGTCGCGGGGAGCGAGCGCCGTGATTTGCCACGGCTTCACGGGGGACGACTCGGTTAAGGCATGCGTCGACGCCGCGAAAGGACAGGTCTTCGTCGTCACAGAGATGAGCCATCCTGGAGGAAAGCAGTTCACCGCACCCTTGGCGGACAAGCTCGCCGCCCTTGCGAAATCTGCTGGCGCGCGGGGCATAGTCGCGCCCGCAACGAGGCCCGAGAGAATTGCCGCTCTGCGAAAGATCATCGGCGACCTCGAGATAATCAGCCCCGGTGTGGGAGCACAGGGCGGCAAGGCTTCAGACGCTATCAGAGCCGGAGCGGACTACATAATCGTCGGAAGGGCGATCTACGATGCTACCGACCCTGGCGGCGCCGCGAAGGCTCTTGCGGACGAGGTCAAAGAGTGTGTTTGAGCCGGGCGGGGCGTCGAGAAACGCGGGCTGCACGATGACAAATCGTGACATGCCAGATGATGTTTTACAACGGCAGATTCTGAGCGTGTCTTCCGGATAACGTATATATAGCACCCTCGGTATCGGTGGGCTACTATCACCAGGTGGCACAATCTTTGGCCGAGGCAAGGGAAAGCCCTCCGAGGTCCTTTCTGTCCAAGATCAAGAGGGGGGACGGGAGACCGAGTGAGTTCAGCAAGTGGATGACCGCCAATTGGCCGTCCCTCTTCATGCTGTTCTTCATCTTCGTTCTTGCTCTCTTCATCCGCTCGTACTTCGGGTACGAGATGGCTACCAGCAACGGATACCTAGTATCTGGCGGCTCTGACTCGTACTACTGGCAGAGGATCATACACTACTCTGCTGACACTGGAAAGCAGATGTACTGGGATCCTCTGATCAACTTCCCTGACGGCATAAGGAATCCGCGTCCACCGTTGTTCAGCATGTCTGTTGTTGTTCCCGCGACGATTGCACAGAGCATGTTTGGGTCGCTTGATGACGCACTCGGCTGGACATTCCTGTGGTCGACGGCCTTCTGGGGAGCTTTGACGGTAGTCCCGACCTTCTTCCTCGGGAAGGAGACCTTCGGTCGACGCGCGGGCTTGGTTGCAGCCTTCTTTCTAGCGATCATGCCGAGCCACGTCCAGAGGAGCGTGCTCTCAGAAGCCGACCACGACTCGATCATCCTGTTCTTCATAGTGCTCACATTCTACTTCCTGCTCAAAGCTGTCAAGACGCAGGAGCACAGGAAATGGATTGAAAGCTGGCGGAGCTGGGTCAGCATCAAGAGCGGGTTGCGAGACTACTTCACGCACAGCAAGAAGCCAATCCTGTACTCACTCTTGGCCGGGGTCGCCTACGGTTCGGTTATCCTGACCTGGGTCGGGTTCGGCTATGCGACCGTGCTCATACTCGTTTACTATGTGATACAGATCGTCCTGAACAAGTTCAAGAACTTCGATTCCACGAGCATCACGCTGATCGTGTTCATAGCTGTGGGTTTCGGATTCCTGATGTCGTTCCCGGTGTACTATGAGCAGACACTGATTCTGGTCCGGTTCGATGTCCCAGTGTACCTGTTCCTCGCGTCTATCATCTTTGGAATGCTGTTCGTAGTCTCCAGGGACTATCCGTGGACGCTCACGCTCCCGGCCATCATCGCACTCCTGGTCATAGGTGTGCTGATCATCAATGTGATCGACCCTGCGCTGGGCCAGGCGATCCTCAGCGGCCAGGGATACTTCGTCCAGAACAAGCTCTACTCGACCATTGCGGAGGCGAAGGCACCCGTGTTCAGTGAGCTGGCTCTCGGCTTCGGGATGGTCACGTTCTTCATGTCTCTGATAGGTCTGATATGGGCTCTGCTCAAGGTCCCGAAGAGAGCGACCACTGAGTACATATTCATCGTGGTCTGGCTTGGAGCCGCGATATTCATGGCGATCTCAGCGGGGAGATTCATGTTCAACGCTGCCCCCGCATTCGCAATCGCCGCGGCGTGGGTTACGGTCATCATGGTTGACAGGCTGGACTTCAACAGCGTGCGCAAATCCCTTATGGGCGCGAGCGGTTCGTATCTCAGGATCATCAGAAAGAGCGTCAAGATAAGGCACGTGGTCGGCGCCCTATTCCTTGCATTCCTGGTCGTTCTGCCAAACGTCTGGTATGGCACCGATGCGGGGATACCGTCTGAGAGAAAGACCGCGATGGACAAGCAAATCTACTCGAGCATCCCCGAGTTCATGAGACCCTCGGGCTATGACAAGGTGAACGGGTCTGATTGGTACCTCGGGGCTTTCGGGTACTCACTTCCGTTGCCCAGGTACTACTTCCCAGCAGCGTGGGATTGGTTCGCACAACGCGATGCCGGCATCGTCCCAGATTCGGAGAAACCGGCATACGTTTCTTGGTGGGACTACGGTTTCGAGGCGGTGCAGGCAGGCAAACACCCGACTGTCGCCGACAACTTCCAGAACGGCTACCAGCTGACTGGTAACGTCTTAATGGCACAGAGCGAGCAGGAAGCGATCGCGATCTTTGCGTACCGTCTGATTCAAGCATCCGCATCGAATCATATGGAAGATCAGGTTTCTGCCCTGTTCGAGAAGTACGGTGTGGACTCGAACCGCATGACGCAGATACTTCATGGTCCCGGGCAGCCGATAATCAACGAGGTGCTCGCTGACTCTTCAACCTATGGTCCAATGGACAGCGCCCTGAGCGATGCCAACGCGAGGATCGTTGCCGCGAGGGTCGAGCTGTCCAAGATCGGTTTGGACAGCCTCGTCACCCTCTACGGTGAGCTGTGCGACATGACGGGCTGGAGCATACGATACTTCAGCGTCGACTCGAGGATGTTCCCGCGCTCCGGCCAGGACACCGGCATCTTCTACGCGCCCGCCAAGCTCTCCGACAGGCGGATGGTCGACGGTTCTACCCCGATAGACTTCTTCGAGATCAAGGCGGTCAACCAGAACGGCCAGCAGTATTCGCTGGACCAGGTCACCAGTGACATGACCATCGTCGACTATGCGCTCGTCTACAAGGACATGTTCTACAGAAGCATGCTCTACAGGGCGATGGGCGGCTACATGGGCACGGACATAGGCCAATCCAACGATGGCATCCCCGGCCTATCAGGTCAGACAATGTCAAACTACCCAGGAGAGCCGGCCTGGAACATGACGCACTTCAGAATGGTCTACAGGACCGCATACTACAACCCGTACCCAGATCCCGAATACAAGGATCATCCGGACGCCTGGCAGGCCATAGGCCTGGAGGAGGCCATTGCCAAGAAGAAGCTGATAGACAGTGGCCAGTTGCAGGGTGTGATAGACCAGAGCGCTAGCGTTGTGTACACCGCGGGGGCGGTCTTCCTCGAGTACTACAAGGGAGCTTACGTCAACGGCACTCTGACGACGGAGGAGGGCGATCCTGTCGCGGGCGTACGTGTCACTGTCCAGGATGAGTACGGAATACCTCACGGGAGCGTGCTGACGGACGGCAAAGGTCAGTACTCGTTGCTTGCTCCTTTCGGGAACGTCACGATCGTGATGTCGACAGGAGATGCGAAGAACATCGCAATGGCCGGCTCCAATGTGATAACAAAGATCCAGTTCAATGTCACGGACGACCAGGCTATGAGGGTGAACGAAGACCTCGACAACAACGGTGTTCCCGACTACATCATCACCAAGGACTTCAAGATGAAAGGATCGGAGACCACCGGTGACATATTCTGGGACGTCAACGACGATGGCAACTATACAGCTGACACGGACAAGCTAATCCCCGATGTGATGGTCACCGCGAAGGAACTGAAGACGGACAGGCAGTATGCGATCAATGCGACCGATGGGACATTCGATGTCCTTTTGCCACCTGGACAGTACGATTTCGAAGCGTACTTGTTCGGCTCCAATGTATCCATGGCCAGCAAGACCAACATCTCCGCTGGTGCCAAGTCGGAACAGAAGCTGGCGGTTCCGGTGTGCGGAGTCATGGGCGACATAACATATGCGAACGGCACGCCTGCGGTGAACATTGGGTTGATCTTGGCCGATCTTTCCACCGGCGTTATGCGCATGTTGTATACGAACGAGAATGGCACTTACTCCTACGACCCGATACTTTCTGGGCACTACATCCTCACGACCAGCGCGCCAAACGACTTGTTGTTCAACACGCTGATCGACCTCTCGTCCTCGCAGGTGCTGGTCAGGAATCTCACGGTCTTCCCACGGGCTACGATAAAGGCGCAGGTGCTCCTCGGGGGATCTCCCGCTGCCTATGCGGTGTTCATGGCGTCCAACGATTACGATTCGACCGAGGTCATCACGGGCCAGGCTGATGCTTTCGGATGGATTAACATGGAGGTCCCGAGGGGCTCGTGGACGATATATGCGACATACTTCACGGGAGCAGAGGAGTATGTCGGAGCATCGCACTTCGACGCCTCCGCCTCATCCACTTCCAGAGGCGCGATCGCCCTGTCCAGCGCGGTCCGAGTCACAGGCAGCCTCAAAGGTCCCACTTCCCTCCCCTTGGCCAGCGAGTACGTCTTCTTCAAACTGTCGAATGGGGCGAGAGTGCCGGTCAAGGCGGACAGTTCGGGCGTGTTCAACATCCAGCTCCCTGCAGGCACCTACGAAGTCACGAGCACGAGTGTCAAGGTGAAAAGCCTCTACTCAGGAGTCGTGACGATCCAAGGCACCGCCTCGAGCCCCGTTGTCAAGCTGACCAGGGGCGCGCTACTCCAAGGCCGTATCTGGATGGACCAGGACGCCAAGGAAGGCATCTCGTCAGGTGATATCGGGAGATTTGCAGAATTGAAGGTCACTGGTTCCGATGGCATCGCTTTCATGACCAAGTCTCTTGCGAACGGCTCGTTCGCAACGGTCCTTCCAAAGGATTCCCAAGTCGTGATGACTCTTGGGAACCCAGGTTACTCTCAATGGTCCCAGACATCGATAGCGACGGCAGACAGCAACTCCGTCGTCGTGGCCAAACCTGACAATGTGATCGTCGAGGGCCAGCTGACATGCAATGGCGAGGGCATCAGAGGTGTCACGGTCGCGTTCCTTCCAGATTCATTCCTCATGAACCCGGTCTATGTCAGGACCGGCGCAGACGGCATGTACTCTGCGTCACTTCCTCCGACATCGTACCGGGTCGTCGTCGAGCAGGACACGACCCCGATGGGTGGCGAGAGGTACATCTACGACCAATCGGTCCAAATCCTGCCCTGGGGCGAGTCCGTCGTTGGGAACATCCAGGTCGTGAAGAGGGTCGAGATGTACGGGTTCGTGACTGGTGCGTCCCAAGACCTCAAGCTCACGCTTCAGGGTCCGGAGACGAGAGACATCACTCTGTCATCCGTGAACTACTCAGTGTTCATCCTGCCAGGAATCTACAAGGTCTATGGATCTGGAGTCGTGGGATCGGTACATTATGCGGGCATGAGCACGGCGGTCGTATCGTTCTCATCGAGGCAACACGACTTGCAGCTGATGCCCGCACACCAGATCTCTGGAATGATCAGGACGGGGTCTGAGCCCGTTGCCAGGGCGGCGACTGTAACCGCGACATCCCCGACCGGGGAGTCGGTCGCGAAGCAATCCTCAACTTCCGGCGCATACACGATCGAGCTCCCACCTGGCACCTACAGCATATCATATCTCCTGGAGACGAGCAGCTCGTCTGATGGGCGGACACTCTATGTGGAGTGGTATGGCGACAAGACAATCACTGTCGAGTCGTCCTCGATCGCACTCGATGCTAGCCTCGTCATGCGACTGGACAACACGACATTCTCCGGCACGGTCCTCGGGTCCAGCGGAGCTGGTCAGGAGGCATATGTGCGTCTCGTCGCGAACACGAAGGTCGGTCTGAACGCATCGTTCTACACATCAGCTTCCGGCGCATTCGATGTCAAGGTCCAGCCGGGGGACTACACTCTCTACGTGACAAGTCTCCGGGACAAGAGAGCATCCTTGAACACGATTTCGTTCTCGAGGAACACGCCCTTGGATGACCAGATTCAGCTGTCAGATGCGAAGTACCTCTCCGGCAAGGTCATGGTCGGAGACTCGGGGGTCGCATTGGACGTGTCGGTCTCCAGGGGCAATGCGAAACTGCATCTTACGTCCGGACCTGACGGGAGCTTCATCGTCCTCGCGCCGCTGGGCAACTGCTCGGTGAGCGCTTCTACGTCAGCGGTCGAGCGCGGAGTCACGGTCGCATACTCGGCCTCCAAGACTATCGCAGTCGGAGCGACGGATGTCTATTCAGATATCGACCTGGCAAGGGACACGAAGTGGAGCGTGTCCTCAAGCTGGAACGCGAACCTGACCCAGGCTGCGAAGCCCGGCGTGAAAGTCGTGTATTCGTTCACGGTCACGAACACTGGCAACGTGGCGGGACTGTTCCTTGTCACATTCGTCGGCACGGGGTTCGATGTCTCGTTCTCGCCCAGCGAGGTCTGGCTCGAGTTCGGCACGGACAACCAGGCCACGATATTCGCCAATGTGACTGCAAAGAACACGACGCCAGCGGGTCAGACGAAGGTCGACTGCCTCGTGCGTTCGAGGACCATGGGGTCTGCTAGGTCGTCCGTACCATTGAACATGAACGTCTCGAAAGTGAATGGCGTGGCGGTCACGAGCCTGAACACTTCGCAACCGGTCTCCTCGAGGAGTTCCGTGACGACCTTCAGGTTGAACAACACGGGGAACGTGGACGACATATTCGTTGTCCAGGTGGCCAACATGGACGCCCTCTTCGCAGTAGGTTGGACCGCGAGCATTATCGATCCCACGACGAGCCTGCCGGTCAGCGAGGTGAACATCACAGCCTTCGGTTCGAAGGAGCTCATGGTCAACTTCACGATGTTGAGATCTAGTCCAGATACTGAAGCGAAGGCGTCGGTGATGGCATATTCGAAGTCGGATCCGGGTGCCAGCGCTTATGGGTATGTGCCGGTCATATTGCCGGACCTTTCGGTCGGTCCAGGCAGCCTCCAGGTAGTGCGCGGCGACGTCTCATACGAGTACGACAGGAGCGCCGTCTATGCCGACATCGCCTTGGTGAGCTCCCTTGCCGCGCTGTTCGGCGCGTTCATGTTCCTGAGGAAGAAGAAGGGGGGCGGGGGAGGTGGCAAGAAGTGACAGGATTGCGCGCTGCAAGAGCGCTCCTAATGCTTGCGCTCGCGTTCTCGATAGCCCTCCCCATCGCATCAGTCACACATCCGATTCATGATGCTGCTGCTTGGAGCGGGGTCAGCATAGACCTCGATCACCCGGCCTATGCGGCCAAAGGACAAGTCGTCAAGTGCGTTCTGACGGTAGAGGGTGGTCCTGCTGGAGATTCGGTCGGGAACTTCTCGTACAAGGCCGAGATAGCTGGCACAAACACCACGGGCTCGGCGGTCAATCCCAGCACCGGGGCCTCGGCAACGGGCGTGTTCGTGCTGAACGTCACCATGCCGAAATCAGCCCCACAGACCATCAAGATCAAGATCAACGCCACCTCAAAGGATTCTGCCGGCAGTGACTTAATCACGGCCGAACGGGAGTTTTCGATGAAGGTCGTCGATCCTGTTGTCATCCGGGCGACGGTCTTCAACAACGGACCAGTGGATGCGGAGAATGTAACGGCGAGGTTCTACGCGGATAGTGAGCTGCTCGAGACCCGCATCTTCAACGTGTTGGCCAACTCGTCTAGGCAGATCGAATACAACTGGACCTTCCTGGACATCAAGAAGGGCAAGCATGTGATCACGGTGACGGTTGACGACCCGAACAATATCGCGGAGTTCAGCGACGGGAACAACGTGTTCTCGAGGACCGTTTATGTGGGCAAGCAAGGGAACCCTGCTGGGGCAGTGCTCACCATCGGCGTCATCATCATGTCCGTCATGGTCGCGCTCATGTACATGTCCAAGCCCCAGTCGCGCAAGAAGAAGCCTTGAGGCTGCCCTAGGAGACCGTCGCCTGTCTGGAAAATGTCTTTATATTGAGGATTGTTTACCTCGGGCCACCACAAGGAAGTGATTGGTCTGTCCGATGACATCTTCCACATAAACGATGCCAGTTTCGATTCGACCGTGAAGTCCTCGGCGAAGCTGGTTGTAGATTGCTGGGCTCCGTGGTGCGGCCCCTGCCGGATGCTTGCGCCGACGCTCGAGGCGCTTGCGAAGGACTACAAGGGCAAGGTGGCCTTCGCGAAGCTCGACACGGACGAGAGCCCGAAGACGGCTATGTCCCTCAGTATACACAGCATCCCGACGCTGATATTCTTCAAGGACGGCAAGCAGGTGGAGAGGCTCACGGGCGCCCACCCGAGAGCGAACATCGAGGCCGTCATCAAGAAGCATTTCTCGTAGGCGGCTAGCCTTTTCTCAGAATCTCTTCGATCTTCTCGTGAAGGTTCTTCGCGCTCGCGGCGACTGCCACTTCTCCTCGAGTCTTCTCGAGCAGGCTCCGCGCGACGTCCTGTTTGTGCCTGAGCGGCACTATCGCCTCCGGATAGTCGAAGCGCATGATCGCAGTGAAGATGTCCTCCATCCTGTCGAGGAAGTGGTTCGCCCTCGCAACCTTGCCTGTCTTGAGCTCTTCCAGGCAGAACCTCCTCAACTCTCCTACGGAGTCGCCCAGGCCAAGGAGGTATGGCTCGTTGCCGATGCCAAGCTCCTCGGGAGAAGGCACATCATCTTTCTCGATGATCGACATTATGATCCCCACCTCCGCGTACTCCTGCAGCGCGTTCTCCACGTAGCCTGCGTGTTCGAGTTCAGGATGGTCTCCGAGAAGACTCAGGAGCCGCAGGACCTCATCCTTCAACTCGCTGATCTCGGCTTTTCCATCCTTTCCTCGATGGAACCCTCTCAGAATGCTCCCAGCCATCCTGGCGACGGCACGCGAGGACTTGAGCGCCACCTCTCTGATCTGATCCTTCTCGTCCAGTTCCGTTTCGATCTTGGAGATGACCTTCTCTAGTTCCTTCAAATGCGTCCACTCCTGATGTCTTCCATTCTGCGCACTTTCGCGTCGAGCATGCCCTTCTTCGCGATGTCGTGTCTCACATGGATCCTGCCGCTCACGTGTCTGATGGCGTTCTCAGCCATTCGTTCGGAATCTTCTATGGAATCGGCTATCCCGACGATGCCCACCGAGCGCGAGGTCGTCGTGTAGACCCTTCCTTCTTTCTCGTTGACGCTCGCGTAATAGAGTAGCGCTCCCTCCCTCGCGATCGCCTGTTCGTCTACCTTTATCTCCTCGCCTGCAAGTGATTTCGTTCCGTAGCCCTCGGGGACCACGTACTTGCAAACGGAGGATTTCGCCTCGAACCCCGCGTCCTTCACCGAGATGTTCCCACTCGCCATCTTCTCACAGATGGTGGTGAAATCACTGTTCAAGATGGACAGTACGTTCATCGCCTCTGGATCTCCGAACCTCGCGTTGAACTCGATCACCTTCGGCCCATCCCTGGTCAGCATGAATTGGCCATAGAGTGTGCCCTTGTACTCCGCTCCGTCCTTTCTCAGGGCATTGATGACATTCTCCATTATCTTCACTGCATCCTCGTACTCGCCTCTGCCAAGGAAAGGAAGAAGGCCGCCCTTCTGAGAGTAAGATCCCATCCCGCCTGTGTTCGGACCCTTGTCTCCCTCGTAGGCGCGCTTGTGGTCCTGCACGGCTGGCATAGGAACGACCCTTCGCCCGTCGCAGAACGCTTGGATTGTGAGTTCCTCGCCCACCAGCTTCTCCTCGAGGACTATCTTGGCGCTGCCCCCGATATTCTTGGACAATATCTCGTCCCCGTATGCTAGTATGTCCCGCTTGGTCATCAGATGCTCCCCGACCACCTTCACTCCCTTACCTCCGGTCAGGCCAGTCGGTTTGACGACAACGTTCATCCCGAGCTCATCCAATGCGAGTTCCAGGTCGCGCGTGGTGTCCACGATGGCGAAGCGAATCGAACCCTTCACTTTGTGCCCCGCTAGTAGCTCCCTCATGAAGCTCTTCGAAGTCTCGATTCTCGCCGCGGATTTGCTTGGGCTCGCGGTTGGTATGCCGGCAGACCACAATCCGTCCGCAAGCCCCACCTCCAGGGGAGTTTCTGGGCCGATGACCGCGAGCTCGACTGCGCTCGCCTTCGCGAATTGGACCACCTTCGGGACGTCGTTCTCGTCGACCAGGGTGTACCCCTTCGCTGCCCTGCATATCCCGGGGTTCTTGTTTCTCAGGCACGCGAAAACATCGGCTCCTGCACGCACGAGCGCCGCGACGATCGCGTGCTCTCGCGCCCCTCCCCCTACAGCCAGGACTCTCATCTTATGCGACCTTCCGGTGCATCAGGTTCGAATCATAAAACATTGTCTGTCGTGGTCCAGTGGCGCTTGGGCATGGGGGTTCACCGCGCCAGCGAATGATTTAAAACGAATAACCCTATCCACCGGTTGATGAAGTACTCTGGCCTCGTTGGCAAGCTGCTGGACGAAGCGAACGCAGAGCTTGGCGATGTCATCGAGGTCCGAAAGACGAAGGATGTGCAGACAGGCATCCTCATGCCGCACCACGATTTCAGCGATGCGTCCATAATCACGCTCAAACTCCCGAACGGCTACAATATCGGCATAAAGGTAGACCAGAACACCAAGGCCAAGGTCGTGTCCAAGCGTGAGAGCAAGGGCCACAAGAAACCGGTCCTGCCGCGCGATCCTGCAAAGAGGGATGTCGCGGTTATCAGCACGGGTGGAACGATAGCCTCTTATGTAGACTATCGGACGGGGGCAGTCCATCCAGCCATATCGGCCGAGGAATTGATATTCTCCGTGCCTGAGCTACTCGATCTCTGCAATGTCCGCGCGAAGGTGCTCTATTCGATCCTGAGCGAGAACATGAAGGTGGCTCATTGGCAGGGATTGGCCAGGGCGGTGGCCGACGAGCTCAACTCAGGCGCCGTCGGAGTGATCGTTCCTCACGGAACCGATACTCTAGGATTCACCTCTGCCGCACTGTCGTTCATGCTGCGGAACCTGACAGGTCCGGTTATCTGCGTTGGATCTCAGCGGTCGTCCGATCGTCCGTCATCAGACGCGATCATGAACCTGTTAGCCGCGACGAGGCTCTGCGTCGAGAGCGATCTGGGAGAGGTCGTGGTTCTGATGCATGGCGAATCCGCGGACTCATTCACTCTTGCTCACAGAGGAACGAAGGTAAGGAAGATGCACTCGTCCAGGCGAGACGCCTTCAAGAGCATCAACATTGAACCGATTGCAAGGGTGGAGGGCCCGGAGATGACCTTCCTCACTGAATACACGAAGCGCTCGAAGGGGCCAGTCGAGCTGAAGGACAAGATCGATGGCAACGCGAGCATGCTGCACTTCTACCCAGGGTTCGAGGCTGAGCACTTCGATTTGATCGCCGAGAAGGTCAAGGGCATAGTCGTTGCGGGCACCGGCCTCGGCCATGTGTCTGAGGAGATAGTCGGCTCCATCAAGAGGGCCGTGAAGAACGGGGTCCACGTGTACATCACGACGCAGTGCCTCTACGGCTCGGTGAATCTGAATGTATATTCCACTGGCAGGGACATGATCGTTGCCGGTGCGGTCCCGCTCGGTGACATGCTGCCAGAGACTGCATATGTCAAGCTGATGTGGGCCATGGGACAAACCACAGACCCGGAGGAGATCCGGAAGATCATGTTGACCAACATCGCGGGCGAATTCACCTCAAGGAGGCAGGTCTGATTTGGACTACAGGACTCTCGGGCTGAAGGTAGGCATCGAGATTCATCAGCAGCTCAACACGGGCAAGCTTTTCTGCGACTGCCAGACGGAGTTCTCAGACGAGCACCACAAGGAGTTCGTCAGGCACTTGAGGCCCACCCAGAGCGAGATGGGAGAGATTGACAGGGCAGCGCTCGAGGAGTCCGAGAGGAAACTCCATTTCAGGTACCAGACAGTGCCGTATTCGTGCCTTGTGGAAGCGGACGAGGAGCCCCCCCATGATGCGAACAGGCGCGCGATAGAGGCGTCGCTCGAGATGACCTGCCTTCTTGGCATGATCCCGGTGGATGAGGTTCATTTCATGAGGAAGATAGTCATCGACGGCTCGAATACCGGCGGTTTCC
>Ga0315296_10001780_pt1 | contig 18744 bp, 17 predicted proteins | sample YL17G14_18_MG_FD_203921 | JGI IMG/M metagenome (GOLD analysis project Ga0315296, IMG submission 203921) | Sediment microbial communities from Yellowstone Lake, YNP, Wyoming, USA - YL17G14_18 | ecosystem: Environmental > Aquatic > Freshwater > Lake > Sediment | place: USA: Wyoming | collected... | reverse complement strand
TTCGTGCTCCGAAGTATAGATTGTCCAAGAGAAGGCTTCCGAGAATAACTCCGAAACCACCAAAAATAACGCCCGAAATCGGGAGTCTCAGGTAGTGGAAGAACAACCACGATTAATAAGAACCGCGCAAAATCAGTGCTTGACAAACGCCGCCCGCCTTCCCTATAATAAAAAAGGAGCTTTGAAATTCCCCCCAGGGTACTTGACACCTAGTCTATTTCCGTATAAAGTTACACAAAAGCAACTCCGTAAGATTTGATGCTTTTTCAATCCAGCTCCGTATTTCCCGGTATTCGAAAATGGGAACATTCCAATATGTTTTGGGGTTAGCTCCAGTGTATGACGACTAAGTACATCTTTGTAACCGGCGGCGTGGTCAGTTCCGTAGGCAAAGGTATCACCGTCGCTTCCATCGGCAATCTCCTCAAGAGCCGCCAGCTGAAAGTCTCCGTCCAGAAACTGGACCCCTATCTCAATGTCGACCCCGGCACCATGTCCCCCTACCAGCACGGCGAGGTTTTTGTGACTCAGGACGGCGCGGAGACCGACCTTGACCTGGGCAACTACGAGCGGTTCATCGATATTAACATGTCCGCCGACTCCAATGTGACCTCGGGGCAGATTTACAGCACCGTCATTGCCCGCGAGCGCCGCGGCGACTTCCTCGGCGGCACCATCCAGGTCATCCCCCACGTCACCCAGGAAATCAAGGAGCGCTTCAAGAGAATCGCCCAGAAGTCCCAGGCGGACGTGGTCTTGGTGGAGGTGGGCGGCACGGTGGGCGACATCGAGGGACAGCCCTTCCTGGAAGCCATCCGCCAGATGCGCAATGACGTCGGTCGCGATAGTGTCCTCTATGTCCACGTCACTCTTCTCCCCTACCTCAACTCGACCAAAGAGCTAAAGACCAAGCCCACCCAGCACAGCGTCAACGAGCTCCGCCGGATGGGTATCCAGCCGGATGTCATCATCTGCCGCGCCGATTTGCCGATTCCGGAGAGCATCCGGGACAAGATTTCCCTTTTCTGCGACGTGGAGCGACAGGCAGTCCTCCCCCTGCCCACCGTCCAGCATATTTATGAAATACCGCTAATTCTGGAGGAGGCGGGACTGGGACAGCTAATCGTCGATAAGCTGGGACTGAAGGCGGCGCCGGCTAACCTTGCCGAATGGCGCCAGATGACGACACGTCTCAAGGCCCCTCACGAACTACTCAACATCGCGTTCGTCGGCAAGTACGTGGAATTGGCGGACGCGTATTTCTCGGTGAGAGAAGCGCTTTGCCACGCTTCCCTCTTTCACGATAGGGACATCAAGCTCACCTGGGTCCATTCGGAAGACCTGGAGAAGAACGGCGCTGAAGAGTTGCTCAGAACGGCACAGGGGATTATTGTTCCCGGTGGCTTCGGCGTCCGCGGCATCGAGGGTATGGTGAAAGCCGCCAACTACGCCCGCACGAACGAAATCCCCTACCTCGGGTTGTGCCTGGGAATGCAAATTATGGTCGTCGAGCTTGCCCGCTCGGTCTTTAACTCGAACGAGCCCAACTCCACGGAGTTCAACCCCACCAGCCGCTACCCGGTCATCGACCTCATGCCCGAGCAGAAGGCAATTCAGAAGATGGGCGGCACGATGCGGCTGGGCAATTACCCGTGCCAGCTTCTCCCGGGAAGCCGGGCGGGACAGGCTTACGGCCAGGAGTTGATTTACGAGCGGCACCGCCACCGCTATGAGTTCAACAACGACTACCGCGAAGTGCTGAACAAGGCGGGCCTCATCTACAGCGGTCTGTCTCCGGACGGACGGCTCGTGGAAATCTGCGAAATGGCCAATCACCCATGGATGGTCGGGTGCCAGTTCCATCCGGAGTTCGGCTCCCGGCCCAACACTCCCCATCCCCTCTTCCGCGATTTCATCGGCGCGGCCAAAGCCATTATGCGCGAGGGCGCTCAGCCGCCGCTGCCCTTCCGGGTAAACGGGGAGAAAGTGAGGTCGCAATGAGATTCTTCCTCGATACGGCGAACGTTGACCAGATAAAGCAAGCCCTTAAGCTGGGCGTCATCAGTGGCGTGACCACCAACCCCACCCTCGTTGCCAAGGAAGGCACCGCCGATTATGAGACCGTGGTCCGGAAGATTTGTTCCATTGTCCCCGGCTCGGTGTCCGTGGAAGTTCTGGCGGAGGACGCCGCGGGCATGATTGCCGAAGCCCGCATCAAGGCTTCCTGGGCGCCCAACGTGACCATCAAAATACCGTCCACCGCTGCCGGACTGGAAGCCATCGCCACGTTGACCAGGGAAAGTATTGAGACCAATATGACGCTGTGCTTCTCTTTGAACCAGGCCCTGCTCGGCGCGCAGGCGGGAGCCACCTACGTCAGCTCATTTGTCGGCCGGCTCGACGACATCGGCCAGGATGGTGTAGAATTAGTCAAAGACATCGTTGATGTCTTCAAGCAGTATCGGCTTCCCACGCAGGTAATCGCCGCCAGTATCCGCCACCCGTTGCACTGTGTTGCGGCGGCCAAAGCGGGAGCGCACATCGCCACGGTGCCTTACAGCGTTCTCACGCAGATGATGAATCACCCGATGACGGACATCGGGGTCAAGCGTTTCTTAGATGATTGGAGGAAGGTGTCACAAAAATAGCTATGGAAAACCAGACTGACAGAGCCGAAAGGATGGCCGTGGGGCCAACGATGACCTTCGAGGAACTCGAAAAGAAGAGCCGCGAGGAGTTGATTGAAGTCGCCAAGGGGATGGGCGTTAACAACATCACCACCTTGAAGAAGCAGGAGCTTATTCTGCGTATTCTCCAGGCGGATACCGAACAGCAGGGCTTCGTTTTCTGCAAGGGCATCCTGGAGACGATGACCGATGGCTATGGCTTCCTCCGTCAGGACACCCTCCTCCCCAGCCAGACTGATGTTTATATTTCCCCCTCCCAAATCCGCCGCTTCGGTCTGAGGAACGGGGATATGGTGGTGGGACAGGGGCGCCCGCCCAAGAGCAGCGAAAAGTACTTCAGCCTGCTCCAGGTGCTGGCGGTCAACGACCTCAGCCCCGAACTGGCGAAGGACCGGCCTCACTTCGGGTCGCTGACGCCCACCTTCCCGGACAAACAGCTTAACCTGGAGCATTCTCCTGACGAGCTTTCCACCCGCCTGATGAACCTCATTTCTCCTATAGGTCGCGGACAGCGCGGCCTGATAGTCTCGCCGCCCAAAGCGGGCAAGACTATCCTGCTCAAGAACATCGCCAACGCTACGAACACCAACTACAGTGATGTCCACATAATGGTCTGTCTCATCGGCGAGCGCCCGGAAGAGGTCACCGATATGAAGCGGTCGGTCAAGGGCGAGGTTATCGCCGCCACCTTCGATGAGCCGGTGGAGAACCAGACCCACGTCGCCGAGCTTGCCCTGGAGCGGGCAAAACGCATCGTCGAAAGCGGCAAAGACGTTTTCATCCTGCTCGATGGCATTACCCGCCTCACCCGCGCCTACAACCTGGCAATGCCTTCCAGCGGCCGCACCCTGTCCGGCGGTATTGACCCCACCGCCCTGCACCCCGCCAAGCGCTTCTTCGGCGCGGCACGCAATACGGCGGAAGGCGGCAGCTTAACCATCATCGCCACCTGCCTCATCGATACCGGCAGCCGCATGGACGACCTCATTTACGAAGAGTTCAAGGGCACCGGCAACATGGAGCTCCACCTCGACCGGCGCCTCTCCGAACGGCGTATCTTCCCGGCGATGGACATCCAGCGCAGCGGCACACGGCGCGAGGAACTTCTGCTCGACGAGAATGCGTTGAGACAGGTGTGGTTGCTGCGCCGTATGGTGACAATGATTGCCAGCAACAACCCGGATAGCGTCGTGGAAGCCGCGGAGAGAATCCTGGACCGACTCCGCAAAACTAAGAACAACGCTGAGTTCCTGGCGAATCTGGCCAAAGACGCCAAGGACATGTAGCCATGGCCAGTCAGCTAGACCCCAAGAGGGGCGCAAGCCCCTCTTTTTGTTTCCGGCGTCAACCGACATCTCCTACCAGTGCGTCTTGCCTCCTGTTGCCAAAGAGTGTATCCTTTTACTTAATAAGAGCGGGTGATAATGCCTATCCATCGGGTATGTCTAGCTCTCGGCGTGGCATTCCCAGAAATAATCCTCTGGCTTCCGGGCAAGATGGTTAAGTAGACACTGGAAAGGAGACTGAAATTGGGTGCGGAAAAACATCTGACAGCTTTGAAGGACGCCGTCGTCAGGCTCGATTTTGAAGGCGCCGCCAAGGCGGCGAAGGAGGCGATGGCGGCGGGAGTGGACGCCAACCTGGCCATTAACGAGGGCCTGGTGCCCGGGATGGCCGCCGTCGGCGAGAAGTACGAGAAAGGCGAATACTTCCTCTCCGAACTGGTCGTCGCCGCCGAGGTGATGAAGGAAAGCCTGAATGTCATCATGCCCTATGCCAAAGGTGGACTCGGCGCGCGGGGCAAGGTGGTCATTGCCACGGTGGAAGGCGATATGCACGACCTGGGTAAGAACATCGTCACCAGCCTGCTCAAAGCCAACAGCTTCGATGTCATTGATTTGGGCGTGAGCGTGCCCCCTCAGAAAATCGCCGATGCGGTCAGAGAACATAAGCCGGACGTCGTCGGCATGTCCGCCCTGCTTTCCATCACGATGCCCAAGATGGGCGAGACCATCGAGGCGCTGAAGCGAACGGGCTTGAGAGACAGTGTCAAAATCATCGTCGGCGGGGCGGCGCTCGTCCCCGAGTTTGCCCTGAGAATCGGCGCCGACCACAAGGCCGCCAACGCCCTGGAAGGCGTCAAAAAGTGCATCGAGTGGGTGAGCCAAAAAGAGAGGAGAAGCTAATATGGCTGAGATGACGCGTCGCCAACGGATAATGAAAGCCAGCCTGAAGCAGAAGACGGACAAACTGCCTTTCTTCCACTGGTGGCGGCACAGCCAGATTGGCTGGGCGGAGCGCGAATGCCGCAACCGCGGGATGGGCATGAATTATGAGAGACCAAGCTCAGTCTCATCGCTAAAGGGCGTGGATGTCACCGAGAAGCAGATTTATGTCAATGGCCAGAAAATATACCGGCGCATCTATGAGACACCGGTGGGTTCCGTCTATTACGATGAGATGCGAGAGCCCGGCACCTTCCAATGGCATGGCGACCGTAGCTGGACCGATGTGACGCCGTGGCAGACCGAGCGCCTCATTAAAGGTCCCGATGACTACAAGGTCGTCAAGTACCTTGTCGAGCACACGGAGTACCAGCCCTACTACTTCCCGGTGGAGCAGGCCAAGGACTGGCTGGGAGAAGAGGGGCTGGTCTGCGAAATGCACCCCCACTCCCCGATGCAGATGCTGATGATTGACTGGGTGGGCAGCGAGCACGGGCGGTTTTTCATCCACTACGCCAAGTACCGCGACGTGGTGGAAGACCTGTACCAGGCCATCTCCCGGAGCCGCGAGCCGATGTATGAAATCGCTGCCAAGTCGCCAATAGACGTTGTGCTGGGCGGCGACAATGTCGACGGCGTCCTGGTCAACCCCAGGCTATTCGAGAAATACTTTATGCCGGAATACGAGAAAATGGCGAAAGTCCTGCACGCCCACGGCAAGCTCCTGGCGGTGCATATGGACGGACGCGTGGGCGTTCTGAAGGACCTCATCGCCAAAACGCCTATCGATATCATCGAGGGTCTGCATCCGCCGCCAGTCGGCGACCTGCCCATCGGCGAGGCGCTCAAAGCCTGGCCCGATAAGGTCATCTGGATGGGCTTCCCGGGGTCGATTTACGTTATGGGTCCGGAGGAGACGAAGAAGCACATGCTCGGCGTCCTGAGAGAGGTTATCCCCGGCGAGCGGTTGTGCGTAGCGATGTCGACCGAGAACATCGTCTCCAACGAGAACCTGCTGGCGATGACGAGCGTGCTGGAGAAGTGCGACCTGCCGCTGACGCCGAAGCAAATCGACAAAATCGAAAAGTCGGTGCGGAAGTAGCCTGTTCCGCCGTTTACGAACATATTGTCATTGCGAGCGCAGCGAAGCAATCCGAATTTATCTGTTGAGATTGCCACGCCCCGATGGAATCGGCGCTCGCAATGACACCACGAGCTATTCCGACCGCTTGAAGTGAGACATATCCAGCCCCGTGGCAACATCGACCACGGCGGGAATGCCCCTGGCGTTCATTTTTAGCGCCTCTTCCAGAGCCGGTTTCAGCTCGGCAGGCTTCTCCACCCTACGGCCGTAGCACTGGCAGGCCTCCGCCCACTTAACGAAGTCGGGCTGGACTTTGAATGTCGACGTATCCCAGCCGGCGTTCTCCATCTGGTTGTGCTTGACCCAGCCCAGCGCCGAGTTGTTCAGCACCAGCCAGGTGCAGCCCGCCTTGTACTGGGCGGCCGTGGGTAACTCCTTCATATACATCTGGAAAGCGCCGTCACCGGTGACACAGACCACGTTCTTCCCCGGCTTTGCCAACTTGGCGGCGATGGCTCCCACCACCCCCATCCCCATACAGGTCTGCTCGGCGACGGGCACCCACTCCGAGCCTTCCAGAAGTGTGCAATACGGAAAGCAATATGCCCACGAGTCCTGGGAGCCGTTTTCACTGACCATAATAGTGTTCTCGCCGAAGACGCGAGTTAGCTCATATACGGCGCGCTTGGCGGGGACGGGAGTAACATCCGCCAGGCACTCGGCTTCAACTTCTTTCTCGAAGTCGGCTTTCGCTTTCCTAATCTCCTTGACGCGGAGCATCGCTTCGTAGTCGGTGCCGCCTTTCACCCTGGCTTTCAACGACTCAACCAGTTGCTTCAATACCAATCTAGCATCACCAACAATGCCAATATCGGGCAGCCAGTTCCGGCCAATCTCAAAGGCGGACAGGTCAATCTGGATGAACTTGGCGCCTCTGGGAAAATCATTCCAGCTATGGGTCTGGAACGCCTCATTCCGCGAGCCGATGGTGATGAGCAAGTCGGCGGCGCTCTGGACTGCTTTGCCCACTTTGGTCCGATACAGTCCGCAAACACCCAGCGCCAGCGGATGCGTCTCCGGCAGAATGCCTCGACCACCCGGCGTGGTCAGGAAAGGCATTCCCAGAAGCTCGATGAACTCCCTGAACTCGGCGGAAGCCCCCGATAGCATAGTCCCATTGCCCGCCACCACTACCGGTCGCTCCGACTTCAGGATTAGGTCGACGGCCTGATTGATTAGCTCAGGGTCGGCGGCGGCGCGGACTTTTCGGGCGGGGACGTATTGGGGCACGGCAACGTCGGTCAGGGTATATTTGGTGATGCCGCTGACATCGTAGGGTATCTCAAGGTAGACGGGACCGGGCTGTCCGTTCATCGCCACCGAGAAGGCGCGGTTGATGAACCAGGGGAGTCTCTCCGCATAAGGCACCCGTGCCGCCCACTTGGTGATGGGCCTCATTATGCCGAGCTGGTCGACCTCCTGGAAGTCCGCCATCCCCTCCGTCTTCCGCGAGATGGACTGGCAGATGACGACAATCGGCGAACAGCCGGAGTAGGCTTCGAGCACGCCGGGCACGAGATTGGCGGTCCCCGGTCCGGCACTGGCGCCGCACACGCCGGGCTTGCCGGTGACACGGGCGTAAGCCATCGCCATAAACGGCGCCGAGCCTTCATACCTCACGCCAATCGACTTCACTTCCGGCACATTTCTGGTAAATAATTGGAGCGGAATATCCCCCAGCCCGAAAATAAATTCCACCCCCTGCGCCTTAATCATATTCAAAATAGCTTCCCAGGCGTTCATCGGTCACCTCCTTGCTTTGCTTGCGTCTGGAGACGGGGACTGTCATTGCCAGCGTCTGGACTGTCACTCTGACCCTTCCAGAGAAGGGAAAGAGTCTTTCTATGAGATTCTTCAGTCGCTCCACTCCTTCAGAATGACACTCTGAAGCACATTCCTTAAGATTGCCACCCCGATTACCATCGGGGCTCCTCGCAATGACAGGACGCAGGGATATTCTATTCTGCGACTCTTGACAAAAAATAGCAATAGCTTATTATTAGTAGTATTGGAGAAAACGATGCAAATACGCAAGACTTACAAACAGGTAAACCCGGAGCTCCTCTATGCCGAAATCAGGGACTTTGCCCTGAAGCAGGGCGTGACCCTGGACGAAGCCAAGATGGAGACGTACGCCCTGCCCACCGATACTTCATCATTTGTCTCGCGGGGGACGCTGAGCTTTTCCGCCCAGACCGAGAGCAAGAAAAAAGAGTGCCTGCGCGCCCACGTCGTCGGTTCCGCCCGGACCGAGACGAAACTGATGCTGGATATTGACGAGAAGCTCTTCCCGGCGGAAAAAGCCGCGGCTCTGCAGGGAGACCTGGACTTTATCTTCGGCACGTACGAAGTGAAGTAGACTACCGTCCCGCCGCAATCCGGTACATGTTCTCGTACGCTTTCCCAGAGTGCGGGTTGTCTTTTTGCACTTTTTCCTTCAGCGCTTTCATCCGGCGGATGAACTCGGCGCGGTCCTGGGTCGCCACGAGGTGCGCCCATTCCCCGGCTTTATCCTTGAAGAGGCGCTCCAGCTCGGGCAGATTGGGCAGGTTCATCTGGAGACTGGCGTAAAGCTCGGGGTCTTCGGTAAGGACGCTCTCAACGAGGGTCAATAGCACTTTGTAGGTGATGCCGCCTATCGACTCGGTATTCTTGATTTCGTCAGTGCTGAGCAGAGCATCCGCCGTGACGATGGCGATGAAGTGCGCCAGCCCGAGGACGACGGCCATCTTGCGGTCATGCTCCTGTGGCGTCATCAGGGTAACCCTGGCGCCTCTGGTTTCCAGGTATTCTTTCGCCTTTTCCGTCAGCGCTTGCTCATCATCGTTTGTCGGCGTCAGGATGAAGTTCTGATTGGCCACGCTCCGGGCGCCGGGACCGAAAAGCGGGTGCGCGCCCAGAATCTGCCCGGTTTTCAGGTATTTGTGCATGACGTCGACCGGCATCTCTTTAACCGAGGTAACATCAGCCACGACCTGTCCGGGGCGGACGTGGGGGCTGATTTCTCTCACAACGGCTTCAAAGCTATCGATGGGCACGGAGAGGACGACGACGTCGGCGCCTTTGACGGCCTCGACATTGGAAGCCACCGGCACGCCCAGTTGCTCCTTTGCCTCGCGGAGCCTGGCCTCGCTCCGGCCGCTGATGACGACCTCGTGGCCTTCGTCGTGGAGAAAGCGGGCGAACCACCGCCCCATTTTCCCCGCCCCGCCGATAATGGCAACGCGCAAATCTTCCCCCTATTTTCTAGCCTTAGGATAAGAGCCAAGCACTTTCAGAAAAATCAGGTCCTTTTCCAGGTTTTCCAGTGCTTCCCGCGCCAGGCGGTCTTCGCGGTGTCCCTCAAAATCAAGGTAGAAGTTGTACTGCCACGGCTTCTGTCGGGTCGGCCGGGATTCGAGCTTGCTCAGGTTGATGTTGCGGCGGGCAAACTCGCCGAGGACTTCGTAAAGCGCGCCGGGCCGGTCTTTGGTGGTGAAGGCAATGGACGTTTTGTCGTTCCCGGTAGGCGTTGAGTCTTCTTTGGCCAGAACAAAGAACCGCGTGAAGTTGTTCGGGTTATCTTCGATTCCCTTAGCGACGATGTTCATTCCGTAAATTTCGGCGGCGCGGGCGCTGGCGATGGCGGCGCTGTCCGTCATCCTTTTCTCTTTTATCATTTTGACACTGCCGGCGGTATCGTAGGTTGGCACCAGCTCGGCGTTCAGGTGCTTGAGGAAATTGCGGCACTGGCCCAGCGCCTGCGGATGGGAGTAAACCCGCTTGATGGTATCGAGTCCCGTCCCCGGGCGGGCAATGAGACAGTGGATGACGCGGACTTCGGTCTCGCCGCCGACCTTGAGGCTGGACTCCAGCAGAAGGTCGTAGACGCGGCTGATGATGCCTTCCAGTGAGTTCTCGATGGGCACCACCCCGAACTGCACTTCCCCGTCCTCGACCACCCTGAAGACTTCTTCCAGGGTCTCGCGGGGTCGAATCTGGACCGAAGTGCCGAAGTAGTTGAACACCGCTTCTTCGCTGTACGCGCCAATCTCACCCTGAAAAGCGACCTCGATGCCCTGGGCGCTCTTGGCGGCGGCGATGATGTGCCGATAAATGCTCTCGATTTCCTCGTCGCTGATGTCGATTTTCTTTTCGCGGGCAAGACTCTTTACATGTTCGATGACTTCCTGCTCCCGCTTGCGGTCTTCAATGCGCCGCTTTTCGGTGCGCTTGTCTTTGCCTATCTCCCGGGCAATGCTCAGCCGTTCGCCGAGAAGCTCAATAATACGGGCATCAACCTCATCGATTTTCTTTCTCAGTTCCCGAATGTTCATCTGATTACTCCCGGAATCTTCCCCGCTCTCAGGGCAAAGTCGCACAGTGTTACCGCCATCATCGCCTCGACCACCGGCACGGCACGCGGCACGATGCAAACGTCATGCCTGCCGCCAATGGTGAGCGTGGCTTCCTTCATCTGCTCAATATCGACGGTGGACTGCGGCTTGAGAATGGATGCCACCGGTTTGACAGCGACTCTTACGATGATGGGCATACCCGTGCTGATGCCCCCCAGCACCCCGCCGGCGTTGTTGGTTTTAGTAATCACTTTGCCATCCTCAATCGTGAACAGGTCATTGTTCTCCGAACCTCTCAGCCCTGCCACCCGAAAGCCGGCGCCAAACTCGACTCCCTTGACGGCCGGAATTGCCAGCAGGGCTTTGGCCAGCTCGCCATCGAGGGTATCGAAGACCGGCTCCCCCAGGCCCACCGGCACATTCAGAGCAATACCTTCCACAATCCCACCCACGCTGTCCCCTTCCGCCCTGACTCTTTCGATTAGTTCGGACATTTTCCGAGAAGCAATGGGGTCGGCACAGCGGAGAGGATTTTTTTCAACGGCTGGTTTTATTTTCTCATAGTTCACAGACTTAGCTTTGATGCCGCCGATTTCGACGGCATGCGCCAGGACTTCCACGCCAAGTGTGCCGAGCAGTTTTTTGGCGATGGCGCCGGCCATGACGTGACCAGCCGTAATCCGGCCGGAAAACCGGCCGCCACCCCGGTAGTCGTTGAACCCGCCATATTTCACAAAGGCGGTATAGTCGGCGTGGCCCGGGCGGAGCAGGTGCTTGATGCGCTCGTAGTCGCTTGAGTCGATGTCTTTGTTCCGGACCAGGAGGCAAATCGGCGCGCCGGTGGTGAAGCCATTGGAGATGCCGGCGAGAATTTCGACCCTGTCCTCTTCGTGCCGGCCGGTGCTGGCGACGCTCTGGCCCGCCCGGCGCCTATCCACTTCTTGCTGGATGTCGGCTCTGGTAATGGCCAGGCCCGCCGGACAGCCATCGATGATGACGCCGACGCACGGACCGTGGCTTTCACCGAAGCTGGTGACCGTGAAGAGCTTGCCCAGGCTATTACCCATCCAGTCTCACCTTTCCCCCGATGTCTTTTAGTATAGCCCAGAACTCGGGAAAAGTCTTGTTGACGCACTCGGCGCCTTCGATTACGGTGTCGCCCGCCAGAACGCCCAGAATGCTGAAAGCCATCGCGATGCGGTGGTCATTCTTGCTATCAATTACCGCCCCCTTCGGCTTGCCGCCGGTAATGGTCAGTTTGTTCTTGGCGTCAACAACTCTTATCCCAATCCGCCCCAGCCCCTCCCTGACCGCCGCCACGCGGTCGGACTCCTTCAAGCGCGCCCGCTCGATGCCGGTGAGCTCGGTCTCGCCATCGGCAACGGCGGCGAGGGCGGCCACCGTGGGCAGGAGGTCAATGCAGTCGGTCAGGTCGGCGCGGATGGCTTTCAATCGGGACTTCTTCACTACCACCGAATCTCGCCCTACTTCTACCATGGCCCCCATCCGGCGCAGGAGGTCGACCAACATCTTGTCGCCCTGGAGGCTCCTGAAGCTGAGATTCGTTACTTGCACACCGCCGGCCATCGCCCCTAAAGCCAGAAAGTAAGAAGCAGAAGACCAATCGCCCTGGACCTCATACCCGGTCGGGCGGTATTCCTGCCGCCCAACTTCAAATTCATCGACGGCTGTGGAGTACTTCACTTTGATGCCAAATTTCTCCAGGCACTCGATGGTCATCAGGACATACGGTCGGGACTCCAAAGGCGTAGTCAGCCTGATTTTCACGCTTCGTTCAGCAAGAGGCGCCACCAGCAGCAGGCCCGTGACGAACTGGGAGCTGATATCGCCCCGCATCTTGGCCACACCACCCCTGAGCCGGCCGCCGTTGACAATTACGGGCGCGACCTCGCCGCTGCAGGAGGCATCCACCCCCAGTTGCCTGAGCGCATCAACCAGCGGCTTCACCGGTCTTCTGGCCAGGGACGGGCCGACGGTCAGGCGGCATTTTCCCGGCACGACTGAGCAGATGGCAGTCATAAAGCGCAATGTCGCCGCCGACTCCCCGCAGTAGAGGTCTTCTTCTGGCGCGCGGAAGCTGCCGCCGGAAACGCGCCAGGTCTCTTTCTCACGCCTGATGCCGACGCCAATCTTCTCCAGCGCGCTAATCGCCGCTTCAGTATCGTCCGAAGTTAAGGAGTGGACTATCTCGCTCTCACCCTTTGCCAGAGCGGCGCACATCAGGGCGCGGATGGTGTAGCTCTTGGAGGATGGAGCAGCTACTTTGCCCGCTATGTTACTCTTTTCTATAAAGGCTTTCATATCGTCCCATTGACCTCACTCCCTTAATCCCCCTCTCTTTGAAGGCGAGGGGGAGAGAGTTTTGAGAGGGGGCTCCGCCCCCTCTTTTTTTGCTCCCCCTTCCCTCTCAGGGAAGGGGGTCAGGGGGATGTGTCTTTGATTTCACTCAACTTGCTCAGTATTTCTCCGACTACCGAGTCCACAGTAAGTTTAGACGTATCAACCGTAATATCCGCGGCGTGCTCGTACAACGGCCGGCGGAACTTAAGCATCTCCTGAATCCGCAAACGCGGGTTATCGACATCGAGCAGTGGCCTCCCGCCGGCGCCCCGGGACACTCGCTTCCAGATGACTCCCGGCGTTGCCGTGAGGTAGACAATCACGCACTCCTGCTTCAATCGGTCGATATTTATCCGGTTCAGGACAATGCCGCCGCCGCAGGCAACCACCACGTTCTTACGCCCCGCCACCTCTCTGATCGCCGCAATCTCAAGCTCACGGAAAGCGATTTCCCCGTCCTGCGCGAATATCTCGGGGATGGGCTTGCCCGCTTTCTTTTCAATCAGGGCGTCCAACTCGATGAACTCTTTACCCAGTCTCTCCGCCAGCGCTTTACCCACCGCCGTCTTGCCTGTCCCCATAAAACCGATGAGCGCGATACTACTTTTCATGAGTCAGAGCCTTGATTGCTTCTTTACGCATCAGGTCGACCGGCGCTTTCTGCCCAGTCCACTTCTCGAAGCCCTGCGCCCCCTGCCACACCAGCATCTCCACCCCGTCGATGGTCACGGCACCCGCCGCTTTGGCGTCTTTGAGCAGGCGCGTCTCGATGGGATTATAAACAATATCCACGACGACTAAGTCGCGCCGCAGCAAGCCGGCGGGCACCGGGGTTTCCTCCTCCTTCTGCATACCCACGCTGGTGCCATTAATCAGTACCTCCGAGTCCCGGAGCGCTAAAGCCAGGTTCGCCTCATCGAGAGGCACTGCTTTCACGTTCTTGCCGACGTCTCTTGCCAGTTCCTGAGCACGTTCCACATGGCGGTTCAGAATAACCAGGCGCGCGCCCCTATCGGCGAGGATGAAGGCAATCGCCCGCGCCGAACCGCCCGCCCCCAGGATAGCTATCTTCCTGCCCTTCGGCTCAATGCCTTTTTCCAATAGCGACTGCAAAAAGCCGGTGGCGTCCGTATTGTAGCCGGTCAGAACCCCGTTATCATTGACCACGGTGTTGACCGCGCCCAGCTTCTGTGCCATCGGGTCGAGCTTGTCCAGGAAGGGAATAACCGCCAGTTTGTGCGGGATGGTTACGTTGAAGCCCCGGAAGTTCATCGCTCTAATACCGGCCACCGCCTTACCAAGGTCTTCCTTCTTCACCCGACAGGGCACGTAGACGTAGTCCAGCCCAAGCTTTTGGAAGGCGGCGTTATGCATCACCGGTGACATCGCGTGCTCAACGGGGTCGCCGAACAGCACGCAGACCCCGGTCTTGCCCGTAATCTGGTAGCTCATCGCTTCAGCACCTCGTACAACTTCCTTAAGTCCCATACCGTAATCTGGCCCGCCGCCGATTCCTTGCCGGTTTCGATGGAGGCGTAGGTGAAATCCCCGCCGACGAGCGGGCACAGCACCCGGCTAACAGAGCCGAGCGGCCCCATCGCGAAGGAGACGACTCTTGCCTGCCGGAAGTCGGCAATAAGCTGCAACGCCGTCAGATTATCCTCGAACTTAGTTGCCGTAGTGACCACTTTACAGATATCCGCGCCGGCTTTCATCTGTCGCCAAACTATCCCGACCAGTTCTCCCAGAGGCGGCGTCCCCTCAAAATCGTGGTAGGAGAGGAGGCATTTCGCCTGCTTCTTGACCTGCGGCACGATTGCCGCCAAGTTCTCCGTGGCCAGCTCAAGGTCAACAATGACCGGCTTCAGCTCAAGGGCACTCAACAACTCCTTCACTCTATCAACTTCCCCTCCCCGCCACCCCCCGCCCTCTTCCTTCCGGCGATTGCAAGCAATCCAGGGCTTGGTCAGCTTCGCCGCAACCTCACGCCAGCCGGCGCCAATCAGGTCAATCCGCACTTCCAATAAATCGACCAGAGGCTCGACGTTCTTTACCGCCGCAACGTCACTATTGACAATGACCGCGCAGGTGCGAGGGCGCTTCATACCGCGAGGACCTCGGCAATAAGGACCGGGCTGACTTCATCGCTCACAATAACGTCACCGATTTCTTTGAGCAGGACGAACCTCACCTGCCCACTCTCGACCTTCTTGTCGTGGCGCATCGCCTTGAGGATTGCGCTCGTGTCCAGGTCGGGTATTCTGGCGGGCAGGCCGGCCTTCTCAACAAGGGTGATGAGCCGGTCGACCTCGCTGTAGCTGAGCAGTCCCATCCGGTTGGAAATCCGCGCCGCCACCACCATCCCCACCGCCACCGCCTCGCCGTGCTTGATGCGAAACTCAGAGACCGACTCTATGGCGTGGCCGATGGTGTGGCCGTAGTTCAAAATGTTCCTCAGCCCGGTGTCACGCTCATCTTTCTCGACGATTTCAGCTTTGATTCTGACGCACTGATAAACGATTTCCTCGAGGGTATCGGCATTGAAGGCCTTCATTTTCTCGATATTCTGCTCCAGATAGGCGAACAGCTCTTTACTGCGTATGGCGGCCGTCTTGATGACCTCGGCGAGGCCGTTGGCCAGTTCCGCGGCGAGCAGAGTCTTCAGAGCAGCGATATCAGCGATGACCAGCTTCGGCTGGTAAAAGGCGCCGATTTTGTTCTTCAGTCGCCCGTGGTCGACAGCCACTTTGCCACCGACACTGCTGTCAACCTGCGCCAGGAGAGTCGTGGGGAGTTGGACGAAAGGCACCCCCCGCAGGTAAGTCGCGGCGACGAAGCCCGCCAGGTCGCCAATCACGCCGCCCCCTAGCGCCACAATGGGCGTCGACCGCTCGGCGTAAGCGTCCGTCAGTTGCTCGTAGAGTTGGACGGCATTGTCGAGCGATTTCTGGTCTTCACCCGCCGGCACGACCAGTGTCGTCACGTTGAAGCCATTCTTGTCCAGGGACCGCTCCAGCACTTCACCATACCGGCTCTTGACGTTAGGGTCGGTGATAACCACTGCTTTATCGGCATATCCCTTTTCCTTGAGAAAGAGACCAACTAAGGACAGAAGCCCCACCCCAATCAGGACATCATAGCTGTCTCTGCCCAGATTGACTCGTATTTTTCTCATCTGTACCAATTTACGACTTTTTCTTCACGGAAACAAGAGTCTGGTGGATTTTTTTGCAGGCATCGATGATGTCTTTCAGTTCTTCGGGGGTCACCATCTGCTGACCATCCACGAGCGCTTCCGCCGGGCTATAATGCGTCTCAATCATCAGGCCGCTGGCGCCGGCGGCAATAGCGGCACAGCTCATATTGAAGATGAGGTCGCGCCGGCCGGTGGCGTGGGAGGGGTCGGCGATGATGGGCAGGAAAGTCTCCTTCTGGATTGCCGGCACCGCGCCCAGGTCGAACGTGTAGCGCGTGTAGTTCTTGCCCTTACCCACCGGGATGATGCCCCGCTCGCAGAGGATGATGTCCTTGTTGCCCTCGGCGGCGATGTACTCGGCGAAGGAGAGGAACTCCTCGATGCCGGCGCCGAAGTGCCGCTTCAGCAGGACGGGCTTGTTCTTGCGGGCGACACGGGCCAGGAGGTCCTGGTCGTACATATTGCGGGCGCCGATTTGCAGGATATCGACGTACTCGGCAATCATCGCCACCTGGCTTTCGCCGCGCACTTCGGTGATGACCGGCATTTCGAACTTCTCGCCAGCCTCTTTGAGCCAGAGCAAGGCTTCCTCGGCTTCTTCCCAGCCGATGCCCCCCAGCCCCTGGAAGGAGTGGACGGAGCTCCGCGGCTTGAAGATGCCGCCCCGCAAAATATGGGCTCCGGCCGCCTTGATGCCCTCGGCGATGCGGAACACCTGCTGTTTGCTTTCGATGGCGCACGGCCCGGCGATGAACACCGGCTCCTCCCCACCGATGCAAACATTCTTGACGTTGATGACGCGGGAGGCATCTTTCTCCACGACGTATTTGCTGTACTCGCGGCTGATGAGCTTGTAGGGGATTTCTATCCGCAACACCTCTTTGACGCCGGGGAAAAGGGCAAGGCGAGAGAACGGCGCCTTGCGCTCGTCGCCCACCAGGCCGATGATGGTCAGGTGCTCCCCCCGCGAGACATCCGCCCTCAGCCCGTGCTTCTTGATTTCGTTAATCACATTCGTCAGCTCTTCCTCGGTGGCGTCCGGTTTCATAATTATCATTTTGACCTCCCTGCTCCAGATTTGTCGCCCGTTCCGGTAAAACAAAGAAGCCCTCTCGGGGAGGGCTTTTCAAGTTTTCCGATTTCTAAATTGTCTCTGTGCTTAGTCTTTCGAGGACAACACCCTCCCTATCGCTGGCGAGCCAGCGTAAAAGTAGTAGTACCAAAATGAGAAGGCTAATTGTCCTGACATATTGCTTTACTTATAACATAAGAAGGCGTGGTTGTCAACAAGCGGAAGCTGATGGTTCTCTGACAAAACGGTGTAGTTTAATTTTAGACTGTAGCTATCCTATTAGGAGCCTACAGAATGGAAAAGGAATGGACTATTGAGGAATTTGAACGGGAGGTAAAGAAATTGATAGAGAAATTTCATGGAGAGGTAAAATACTGTAGTGGCAATCCCTTCCTTTTGTCATTGCGAGGAGCGAATGACGAAGCAATCTCTTATTTATGTCATTGCGAGAAGTCCTTCGGCAGAAGGACGACGTGGCAATCTCAACGAGTTGCATTTCCTTGACCTCACCCTCTGCCCCCGCTCCTGCGCAGGAGCGGGGGAGAAAAAAAGAAAGAGGGGTTAGCACCCCTCTTAGACGCCCTGCTTCTGAATAGTCATCGCAAGTGCCATCCTTGACCCCCTTCCCTTGGGGATTGGTGAAAGGAAGGGGGCAGAGTTTTGAGAGGGGCTAGCTCCCCTCCCCTCACGCGGTCATTTTATTTAACTTCTTGTGACCTCTTTCTTAGAGGCTCTCCAAAGGAAGTAGAAGTCACTCTCCTTAATTTCACTAGGAGTTCCTAATCCATCTCTGATGTTCTTTGCAATGTCCACTACTGTTACTCCTGACGCTACAAGCAATGGAATCTGCATCGCAACCATATTACTTAATAATCCAAACACGCCGCAAGTAACTATCACACTAATGTCGAGTTTTAAATTCCTCCATGCCCTATCTTTAATTGTTTTTACTTCCAGATTCAATAAATGTAGCTTTGGGAGAATGATGTCTTCGTATATTTTTCTTGCGTCTTCAGGTTTCGACCCTTTTGACAGATATTCATTCGTAGCAACCCTTACGGAGTCTCGATAAACCAGAAAAGCTTCGTGTTCCTTTTCTCGTATTTCAATTAAGTATTCAAGAGGTATTCCAAGTATAAGCGGTAATTCACAAGCTAGCTCTCTCTGTAAAACCTGATTCCTATCAATACCTTCATCAGAATTCGCAATGTAATTCAGTAATTTCACTTCCAAATGCGAGTTTGTCAAAAACGATGCGTTCAATCCTTGTAATACAGACAACATTTGTGAAAATAATACACTCACAACTAATGCCTCTATTTCTGAATCAGGAATACTTAATTCTTTCATTTCTCTTTTTCCTAAAATTACTTCTGTCTTCGTATTCATAAGTCTCTTCTCCAGCCAGTCTGGCAATTTATGCAATATTCTCATCATTGACCTATGATGATTAATCTCCTCAGGCACTTCCAACTCAACCAAATATAAACCTAACTTTTCACGTCTTTCATCTCTAATAAGTTTTGCATTGACCGTTTTCCTATATTCTTTAGCTAAGTCTTCCGCATATTTTGTTAATAAATGTTGTGTATCTTCGTGGAATGCACCCCGTTTTAACTGGAGGGCTGTATAAGCTATAGTCAGGCCACTGGAAAGGAAGCCAAGTGGTATGAATCGGAAAATCTGGTCCAACGAGGAAAAGGCAACGATCGTCATGGAGAT
>Ga0315296_10001779_pt1 | contig 18746 bp, 18 predicted proteins | sample YL17G14_18_MG_FD_203921 | JGI IMG/M metagenome (GOLD analysis project Ga0315296, IMG submission 203921) | Sediment microbial communities from Yellowstone Lake, YNP, Wyoming, USA - YL17G14_18 | ecosystem: Environmental > Aquatic > Freshwater > Lake > Sediment | place: USA: Wyoming | collected... | reverse complement strand
GTAGAACAGTGGGAAGAGGCAGGCGATGAGCGCGAACGACCACCATGCGCCCGAGGCGGCGCAGAATCCCAGGCCCGCGATCAGGCTGCCCATATACAGCGGATGGCGGGTATGGGCGAACGGGCCCGTGGTAGCCAGTTCCTCGCGTTTTGTCCCCATGTGCCCGGCGGCCCAGATCCGCAAAGCCGCGCCCGCGCAGACCAGGATGGTTCCAATTGCGCAGTCCGCGACGCTGAGTGGCGGCTCGCGCGCAACCCAGACGAAGACCACGAGCCCGACCGGCAGCAGCCCGGTTACATATCTTCGGTAGCGCCGCAGCACAAGAGCCATTTTGTTAGAAGCGCTCATTCAAAGAAGTCCAAGATGCGTTCAGCAAGAAACGTGCACTTTGCGCCGGGGCTGAGCCTGCAGCACCGACAATACCGCCCTGGCAGCAGATTCCACGGCGCCCGCCGGGCCCAGCAGGCGCATCGCGCGCGCCATGTCCTGCCTCATTCGCTCCGACCTCTGGGCGTCCGTAACAAGTCTCAGTACCAGGCGGGCGATCGCCCGTGGCTTGGCCTGGGTCTGGCGCACTTCCGGCACGATGGGCGCGTCCGCGAGTATGTTCGGCATTGCAATGTAGCGTATCCGGCCGAAAAGGGCCTGGGTGATTTGATATTGAAGCCACGTGATGATGCCGACCCGATAGGCGACCACCATCGGAACTCCCAGCAGGGCCAGTTCCAGGGTTGCCGTGCCGCTGGTAACGATGGCGGCGTGGGCCTGGCCCACAGCGCTGTACTCGACGCCCTCGACCAGGGCTGCGCGCACGCCCTCTCGTCTGAGGGATTCCACTATCTGCGAGCGAGCCAGCCCGGGAGCGACAGTGAGCACGAAGCGCGCCTGTGGCAGGGTGCGCGCTACGAGCCGCGCGGCCCCGGCGATAGCGGGGAGGATATGGCGTATCTCCTGCTGCCTGCTGCCCGGCACAAGGGCGATGAGCGGGCTGTCGCCCGGCGGCCCTGGAGGCGGCATACTAGGCACAACGTCCACCAGCGGGTGGCCCACCCATTGAACGGCCGCCCGCCTGCCCGAGAGGGCTTTGACAGACCAGGGGAATGGCGCTGCGATGACATCCACGATCTCCGCGATTCTGGCCGCGCGGCCTGGATGGCGAGACCAGGAGCGCGGCTGGAAGTAATACACGATGCGCAGGCCCATGCGCCGCGCGCAGCGGGCCACCCTGGAATTGAAGTAGCCGTAGTCAATGAGCACCAGCACGTCGGGCGGGCTGGAGCGCAGTTCTCGCAGGATGGCCTTGAAGCGGCGGCGCAGCATGAGGTATTTTCGCAGGGCCTCTCCAAGGCCCACGACAGACCAGGTCGTGCTGTCCAGGAACAGTTCGACGCCAGCGTCCCGCATTCGCTTTGAACCCACGCCCCGCAGCCCGATCGCGGCGTCGAGGCGGCGCAGGGCGCGAGCCAGTTGCGCTCCCAGGAAATCGCCCGAGGGCTCGCCCGTAACGATGAAAACCTCGCAGCCGCGCTGCGCCCTTGGCACGGCGGGCGTATCCGGCTTCACGAATCCTCCTCGGCATCTGCGGCATCTGCCGCATCGGAGGGCGCGCCGCTCGCCTGGCGCTGCAATCGCCTGCCCGATGTCCCCAGGCGCATGGCCTGCACGAACGCAACCAGATAGCGCACCTCATCTGTCTGCGGCAGATCACGCAAGATGCGCTCCAGCGCATTGGTGGTGTTCAGTCCGCTGGGGTATAGCAGCCGGAAAGCCTGCTTCAGGGCGGCGCGGCTCTCGGGGGGAACGCCTGCGCGGCGCAGGCCAACCGAGTTCAGGCCGCGGGGGATCGCCGGATTCCCCTCCACGATGCAGAAGGGGGGCACGTCCTGCGAAATCCTGCTCATGCCTCCAACCATTGCCAGACGGCCAATCGTCACATACTGATGGATGCCGACCATCCCGCCCACGTTGACATCGTCCTCGATCACGCAGTGCCCACCGATATTCGCCGCATTGGCCACCGATATGCGGCTGCCGACCTCGCAGTTGTGGCCGAAATGGCAGTAGTTCATAAGCAGGTTGTCATCGCCGACCACCGTCGCCTCGTCCTCGCCCGTGGCGCGGTGTATGGTTACGTATTCCCTTATCAGATTGCGGTCGCCGATGCGCAGGTAACTGCGCTCGCCGTGGAACTTGCGGTCTTGCGGCGCCGAGCCGAGGGCTGCCCCGAAGAAGATGGTGCAATCGCGCCCGATGTGGGTGTAGCGCTCGACCAGCACGTGGGGGCCGATGACTGTCCCGTCCCCGATGACCGTATCCTCGGCGATTACCGCATAGGGGCCGATCGCGATCCCCTTGCCCAATCGGGCGCGCGGGTGAACGATAGCAGTGTGGTGGATCTGCGGGGCCTGCTCTTGAGGGGGCACTCGCTGGACCTCAACTCGTGCGCCGCAGTTGCAGGGACTGAAGCAGCGAGCGCGCCAGTTGCACATTGAGGCGGTGGCTGGGCCGAATGGCCTCGATCTCGACGGACAGCGGCATCCCGACGAGAGCCAGGTCGCCGATCAGGTCGAGCATCTTGTGGCGGGCCAGTTCATCCGGGAAGCGAGGCGGGCTGGAGAACCCCCCGTTGTGTATCACCAGGACGTTTTCGAACGATGCGCCCGAGGCCAGTCCCTCCGCGAAAACGTCGCGCGCCTCGTCGGCGAAACCGAAGGTGCGTGCCGGCGCGATTTCTCTCTTGAAGGTTTCTGGGGTGATTTCGAGAGCAACCGACTGCTTGCCGACCTGGCGGTAGTTGACGGTTACGCTGATCATGTAGCGGTCGGCGGGGGCGGCGCGAAGCCTGCCGCCGGAGCCCTTGACGGAGACTGGACGTTCGAGAGCGGGGGCGGGCACTGGCTCTCCAATGGGGCGGATGCCGGCGGCCTCTATCAGTTCCACCCACGGCATGGCGCTGCCGTCCAGGGCCGGGATTTCAGGCCCGCTGACATGGACGCGGGCGTGAGAGATTCCCAGGCCAGCCAAGGCCGCCATGAGGTGCTCGACCGTCTGAACCGAAGCCGAGCCGTTGCTGAGGCCGGTCTGCCTGTGAGAAAGCCTCACGTTCTCGGGCAGGGCGGCAATCTGTTGCCCGTTCACCACAAACGATATGCCGACCGGTTGAGATTCGGGCACTATGCGGACAGCGCAATTCTCGCCCGTGTGAAGGCCGATGCCCTTCGCCTCCACCGGCGAGGCGATGGTCATCTGGTGTGCGATGCGCGTCTTGCCCGGGACGGCTGTCACTGTGCTGGGATCGCGCATGAGTTGCTGCAAAGTCGCCTGCCTAGTGCGCTCCCTGGTTGCTCATTATATCACGGGCGGCGCCGGTTCACAACCGCCGAGGGGCTGTTCAGCATCCTAGCGGCGCTTGTAGGTGCGGACGTTCCATGTCTTTCCATCGGCGCGCACCGTGATCGCGCCGTCCAGGTCCGTTCGCAGTATGCGGACACCGTGAGCACGCAGTCGCGCCAGGGTGACCGGGCGCGGGCAGTCAAACGGGTTAGATCGGCCCACCGAGATAATCGCCAGGCGCGGCCTGACGGCGGCGAGGAACGCTTCCGAAGTTGCGCTATCGCTCCCATGGTGCGCCACCTTGAGCACCGTGCTCTCCAGATTTGGACGCCGCGACAACAGGTATTGTTCGCCCTCCGCCTCAAGGTCGCCGGGTAACAGCAGGCTGAACTGTCGGTAGGTTAGACGCATGACAGTGCTGTTGTTGTTCACGTCCGACGCGCTGCCGAACACCGGTTGAGGGCCAGGGTGCAATATCTCGCAGAGCGCGCCGCCGCCCAGGACGATGGCTTGCCCTGCGGCGGCCGGTATCACCTCGATTCCCTTGCCCTGAGCGATTTCGATGAGACGGCGGTAGGAGTCCGACTCACCCTCGACGCGGGGAGCGAGGAGCATGTTTGCGGGGACCTGCTGAATGACCTCGGGAAGGCCGCCGACGTGATCGTCGTGCGCATGTGTGAGGACGACGGCCTGCAAGCGGTTGACCCCGGCCACAAGCAAGGCGGGAAGGATGATCCGCCTGGGCGTATCGGAGGAGCCGTATTGCCCCGCTGGCCCCCCGTCAATCAGCATCGCCGCGCCGCCGGGCGCTTTGACCAGGATCGAGTCCCCCTGGCCGACATCGAGGAAGGTAACCTCCAGGATTTGGCTGGTTGCCTGCCAGACCGACAGCCAGAGCGCGGCCGCCAGCAGCGCGAGCAGCAACAGAACGACAGATTGGAGGCGCGCCAGCCTCATGGCTTAGGCACTATCCGAAGAATACTCAACTGTCATTCTGAGCGCCGATCCGCCGGTTGGCGGACGGGGCGACGAATCCCATCGCTATTGTGGGATTCTTCATCCGCCGGCTGGCGGATTCAGAATGACATTCTCGTACGACTCTCTAGGACAGGCTCTTAGGTACTGCCTGTTCGGCGTGCGCCGCCCACTGGCCTGCCCACCGAACGATGGCTGCGACGAGCACGTAATAGGCAACGGCATACCAGATTGACGCCAGGTGGTAGGCGGCGGAAGCGCCGGGGATTTCGGCCATCGCCGCAGTGGCGCTCACCAGACCTCTAAGCAAGAGTGCATTGAGGTAGTTGATGGCCGTGGCAGCAGGCAGCCAGGCGAGGCCCAGGGCGCAGGCAGTAACCCCAAAGATGAGGAGCAGGGCCGCCAGAGGCACAGCGACAAGGTTCGCCACAATGCCAATCCACGACACCTGGCCGAAATGCCACGACTGAATGGGGATCACGGCCAGTTGAACCCCGACCGACATGGCGAGGCTGGTCCCCAGCCAGCGGGGCAATCCCTGTAATAGGTTCGCGATGTGCGGCGTGAAGTAAGAAAGGCCGAGGATGCAGGCAAAGGACAGTTGAAAGCCGGGATCAAAGAGCGCCGTCGGGCGCTGAACCAGAAGAACGAGGGCGGCGGCGGCGAGCAGCGTGTATCTGTCTGTTTCGAGGGGGTGTTCTTCTGCCACCGCTCTTGACTGGGCGAGGCCAATGGCGATGGCCACCATGACGGCCACGATGGCTGCGCGGCAGACAGGGCTGCCGCCGCCCACGAAGACAGCGTAGGCCGACGTGAGCGCGATGCCGCCCGCGAGCGCGCCGCGGCCCGGATGCGGCGGCCTGCGCAAGGCCTCGGCAGGGAGCGCCGCCCTGCGCCTCCTGTAGAAGGCTGCCAGGGCTCCGGGAAGCCAGACCAGCGTGAACAAGAGGCTAATCTGGGTGCCTGAGACCACCAGAATATGGATGGTGCCCGAGCGCCGGAAAAGGTCCATTACAGCCTGCGGCACCTGGCCGACTTCCGAGCCGAACAGGATGCTTCCAAGCAGGTCTGCGTAGATGGGGCCGTGAGGCCCTGGCATGCTCTCGCGCAGGAGGTCTCTCACGCGGGCCCGCGCGGCCTTCGCGGCCCGCACATGCCAGGGCAGCGGCTCGCGGCCAACGCGCCGCCACATGCCGGGGTGCGGCACGTCCAGCATAGCGTCAAACCCCCGGCGTGCGAAGAGCAGAGAAAGAGGTATCTCGCCAGGGTTGGTGGGCGCGCCGGGGACGATGAAACGTCCCCGGGCTGCTATGACATCTCCCTCGTGCAGCGCGTCGCCCTGCGCAGGCGGGCTAACCGGCGCTGACACCTCCAGGCGGCCGCGGAGCGGAACCTCCTCTTTCCCCCGACGCACGGAAGTAAGGGAAAGCGCGAACGTCCGGCGAGACCCCGATATTCTCGGCTCCGAGGCAACGACCCCCTTGATGGACTGGAAAGAGCCGTTCAGAGGCGACAGCCGCGATGGCCAGCCTTGAGATGCGAGCAGGCTCAATCCGCCAGCCAGGAATGCAGCGACCATGATCAGGGGCCGCCCGAACCTGCGCACCACGCCAGCACCGAGGATGCACAGGGCGGCGCCGATCAGCAGCCAGGAGGTGGAAGGCCTGAAAGTCCAGGCTGCCGCTATGCCAAGCGAGAAGGAAACCGTGAGGCACGCGAGGGGCCGGTGCCAGAGTTCTGCCAGCGCTGCGCCTGGGCAGCGCCTTGCGACAGCGGGTTGCTGCGCTGGCGAACCCGCTACGGACGTGGGGGTTTGCCCTCTTTGCGCAGTTTCAGGGGCTCCAGAGAGGAGCGTCCTGTTGCTTTCTTGCCGTAGCCCTTGGGGTAGAAATCCACGCGGTCGCCGTTCGAGACCCTGTGGTCAACGCGGTTTTTCTCGCCGTTCAATGTTACGCGCTCGATCTCTTCCTCGAGAACGTTGAACGTCGGCAGAAGGTCGCGAATCCGGTAAGCGCCGGAGTCGGGCAGGGTCAGGATCATGCCGTCTTCGCCAATCGTCGAGGTGAATCTGAAATAGCCGTGGGCGTGGAATGTGACGCGCAATCTGTTCCTCCTGCTGGTTACGATACGTCCCCGATAATATGCCACAAGCGTGGGGCTGTCAAACGGCGGCTGGGGCGCGATTCTTGAAGGTCTTGTGCCGCTTTGCAGCGAAAGACCGTCGTGGAAAAGTACCAGGAGCAGAGGGAAGATGAAGACTACGGTGGGCGTGATGGGTTCGTCCGGCGGGAAGATCTCTCGCGTTGCCAGGCGCAAGGCGTATGCCCTGGGCCGCGAAATCGCGCGGCGCGGATGCATTCTCCTTACCGGGGCTTGCCCGGGCGTGCCCTACGACGCGACGCGGGGATGCAAGGATGCGGGCGGAATCACCATCGGGGTTTCGCCGGCGCTCAGCCTGCACGAGCACATCACGCGCTACGCATCTCCATGGAAGGACTTCGACGTGCTCATCTACACCGGCGACGGGTTGATGGGTAGAGAGATAACGGCCATCAGGTCGTGCGACATCACGGTCTTGATTGCCGGGCGCTCGGGAACCCTGGGCGAATTCGCGATCGCCTATGATGAGGGGCGGATTATCGGCACGCTGCAGGGAACCGGAGGGGTTGCCGACGGGCTGCCCAACATAATGAGCATCGTGGGCAAGGACACGGGCGCAGTGATTGTCAGCGACCCGGATCCGGCCAGCCTGCTTGACCGGCTGCTGGCTGTCCACCGCCAGCGCAAGGGGCGTCTGCCCGACCGCACGGATGCGGCGGGCTGAAGGAGCAGAGGCTCGTGCCCGAACATCGCCGTGACAAACACAAGGACGAGCGGCGCAAGCACCCTCGGGGCCGGTCGCCTGTAGAGGGCGTCGCGCCCGCAGATCTGATCCAGGAGGATTTCGAGGCCCTGAAGGCGTCGGTGGTGCTGCGCACCAACCGCTTTGTCGAGGACCTGATCCTGATGCAGTCTGTGGAGGGGCACGCGCACGAGGGGCATGGCGCATTTCGCGGGCGTCGTTTCGTGGACATGACCGTGCGCGATACGGTGCTGGCATTGGGCCGCTCCCCCCGCGCGGTGGCTGAAGAGCGGCAGCGCCTGATTGACGACGTGGTGCAATGGGCGCAGCAATGCGCGCAGGGCAAGGCGAAGGTGCGCCTTACGGGGGATGATGAGGAGCCTTTTTTCGGAATGGGCATGTTTCGCGACCTGGTCGTGAACCCGCCCGACATTCTGCGCGGCCTGTATCTCGGAGGCCGCCGCGACGATGTTGACGTTCGCGCCAGGGTCGAGCAGCAGACGGGGCTGCGCATTGGCGGGGGGCGATGCTACCTGGTGGACGTGCAGGTGATGCGGGGGATGGGACTGAACGGCGACGTGCTCTCGCACGGCGATCACGAGAACCAGATCGAGGAGTTCAAGCGGCGAGGACTGATTCTCGAATCCGCGCCGGAGGACCGCTCGCCGGCAGCGTTGTCGGAGCGCATCCGGTTCATGTATATCAGGCACCGCACGGGAGGCGGCACGTCGGATGATGCGGCGATCGCTGCGGCCGGTTTGCTCTACAACCGCGATGCGGCGATCGGGGTCTTCTTGGCCGATGCGATTGACACGTTCGAGAAATACGTGCCGCTCGACCGCTATTGCGACCAGGATGATGAACTGGCCGCTTTCGTCCGAGCCAATTTCGGTGATCTGAAGATCTCCGACGGCGAAGTTGAGCGCCTGACTGCGCTGTGCGCCATCCCCGAGGAGGCGCAAGCGCAGGTTCCGGACAGCAGCCTGCGGCATCTGCTGGCCGTTGACAGGCGCGTGGATCAGTGCGCCCTGGAAAGCCACCTGCTGTTCATACAGGGAAAGCCCTATGCCCCGATGGAAATCGCCTTCGAGCACGTGATGAACACCGACTTCTACTCCTGGATAGAACAGCAGGTGCGCGAGGCGAAGGGCTAGCATTCAGGCGCAGTCGTCCCCGCGAGCGTGCTTCCCTGTCAGTTGAGCATTTTTCGGATAGGCGCCTATCGGGTAATACACGTCGAAAGAGCACATGGGCAGCAACCCTGAAACTGTGGTGCGAGCAGAGCCGAGAAGGGCCGCCGTTGATTTCTCGCGGCGGCCGTTCGTGGCGATCTGGGAGATCACGCGCGCCTGCGCGCTCGTGTGCGTTCACTGCCGCGCCGAGGCGCAGCCCAGGCGCGACCCGCGCGAACTGACCACCGAAGAAGGATTCGCGCTGATTGACCACCTGGCCGCCGAAGGCGTTCCGGTGTTCGTGCTCACGGGCGGCGACCCGATGCAGCGGCCCGACGTTTTCGACCTGATCGCGCATGGCGTGCGAAGCGGCCTGCACACGTCATTCTCGCCGAGCGCTACTCCGCGTCTCACTGCAAAAGCATTGGCGCGCTGCAGGGAGGTTGGCCTTTCACGCGTTGCGATCAGCCTCGATGGAGCCTCGGCGGAGACCCACGATGGATTTCGCGGGGTGAAGGGGTCCTACGCGCGCACGCTGCGAGTGATGCGCGAGGTAACTGATGCGGGGCTCGGCCTGCAACTGCACACCACCGTGAGCCGCTACAACTTCGACGAAATCGCGCGCATCGCCGAGTACGTCGGCGAGGCTGGAGCGGTGATGTGGAATGTGTTTTTCCTCGTGCCGACAGGCCGGGGCAAAGCCGAAGACATGATCTCCGCAGAGCAGCACGAGGAGGCCTTCAACTGGCTCTATGATCTCTCGTTGAGGGCATCCTACGACATCAAGACCACGGCTGCGCCTCATTACCGCCGAGTGGTTCTCCAGCGAAGGCAGGAGGCAGGACTCAGCGGCGCGCCTACTCCGGGCGTATTGCCCCGAGATGGCATTGGGCGCGCCGCCTTCGAGGGCGTGAACGATGGCAAGGGGTTCGTGTTCATCTCGCACGTCGGCGACGTGTGCCCGAGCGGATTCCTGCCGTTGGCCGCGGGCAATGTGCGAGAAAACCCTGCCCTGGATATCTACCGCAATTCACAGACCTTCCGAGACCTTAGAAACCCGGAGAAACTGCAAGGGAAGTGCGGGCGGTGCGAGTATCGCGAGGTCTGCGGCGGCTCGCGGGCGCGCGCCTACGCCGTTACCGGCGACCCCTTCGAATCCGAGCCGCGCTGCGCCTACGAACCAGAATAGCGGTAGCACAGGTTGGAAACCTGTGCCACAATGTTCGTGGCGGCACGGCAGCCTAGTCCGTCGTAGTCCCGACCTGTCGGGACGAAGGCCGGATGCCGTGCCCCTACCAGTCAGGCTAGGCCAGCAGTTTCTTGGCGGTGTCAACTGCGCTGGCGGCGTCGGGAGCGTAGCCGTCGGCCCCGATCTGGTCGGCGTATTCCTGCGTGATGGGCGCGCCGCCGATCATCACCTTGTGCTTGCCCTTGGCGCCTGCCTGCTGCAGGGCAGCGACTACCTCTTTCATGTTGACCATGGTCGTTGTGAGCAAGGCCGACATCGCGATGATCTGGGCGTTGTTCTCCTTCGCGGCCTCGACGAATTTCTCCGGCGCAACGTCAACGCCCAGGTCAATCACCTGGAATCCGGCGCCCTCGAGCATCATTGCAACGAGGTTCTTGCCGATGTCGTGCAGGTCGCCGCGCACGGTGCCGATTACGGCGCGCCCGACGGGCTGGATGCCCTTCTGCGCGATGATGGGCTTGAGGACATCCATCGCGGCGTGCATGGCGCGCGCGGCGACGAGGAGTTCAGGCACGTAGAACTCGTTCGCCTTGAACTTCTCGCCAACGACGCCCATTCCCTTGATGAGGCCCTCGTCCAGGATGCGCTTGGCATCAATCTTGTCCGTAAGCGCGCGCTCGGTCAGGCTCTTCGCATCGTCCCTCTTGCCATTGATGATCGCGTCGGCCAACTGCTCCAAGATAGCCATTCTCTACCTCCCGGTTTTTGGTACGCAGGTTCTCCTACAGTTTCGCGCAGCAGCCCAACTTCCTTCTGCCCACGAAAAAATCTTTGCCCCTTCAGCCTCCTCGTCCAACAGCCTGGCTCGGGGCCAGGGCCATCAGTTCCGCAAACCGGTCGTAAAATCCTGGTTCATCGCACAGTTCGACGTATTCCACCGCCCTGGCAATCTCCTCTGCCTGCCTGCGCAAGGGGCGCGAGAGGAGCGCTACCTGCGCCCCGACGCCCGCGGCATTTCCGACAGGGCGGATGCGCTCCAGCGGGACCGGCGGCAGCAGGCCGATGGCGAGCGCGCTGGCAGGGCGGATGTAGTTCCCAAACGCCCCCGCCAGCAGCAGTTCGCTCACGTCGTCGTAGGACGCCCCTGTCTTCTGAAGCAGCAGCGATATGGCGGCCGCGATGGCTCCCTTGGCCAGTTGCAGTTCGCGGAAATCTCTCGCAGTCAGCTTTACCGGCTTGCCGCCGGACTGCTTAGCGCTGACCAGTTCGACGGAGGCGCCAGCGCCCTTGCCGTGCACGCGCTCCGCGAGCCAGGCGGGCAATGCGCCGGGCTCGGCAGGGCCCAGCCTGCCGTCAGGCTGCACGACCCCCATGCGCAGAAGTTCGGCGGCGGCGTCAACCAGGCCCGAGCCGCAGATGCCGCGCGGCGGCGCGCCCGCGATGGTGGTTACGGCGATCTCATCCTCGATTCTGACGGTGTCTATCGCCCCGGCCACGGCAGGCATGCCGCTCGATATGCGCGCGCCCTCGAATGCTGGCCCGGCGGCCCCCGATGCGGCCAGCAGCCTTCCGCCGCTCGCGACGACGACCTCGCCATTGGTGCCGATGTCAACGGCGACGCGTAGGCCATCGTCTTGCCAGAGCCTCGTCGCGAGTATGACTCCGACGGTATCGGCGCCGACGAATCCGGCGATGCCCGACAAGACATAGGCCCTTGCTCTCGCGTTGATGCGGAGGCCGAGGGCTGATGCGGGGACATACTGAGCGCAGGAAAAGGACGGAACGTAAGGCGCCATTCCCAGCCCCTCGGGCGGGACGCCCAGCATAAGGTGGGTCATGCAAGAGTTGCCGACGAATACCATTTCCCAGATGTGGTTGGGCAGGACGCCTGCTTGCTTGCAGGCCTGGCCGATCAGGCGGTTCAGGGCATCGCGCACCAGGGCCTGCAGCCTGGCAGTCCCGTCGGGCTGCGAACGCGCGAACTGAACGCGCGAAATCACATCCTCTCCATGGCGGCTCTGGGGATTGGGGGTCGCTGCGACTGCGACTCGTTCGCCGGTGCTCAGCCGGATCAGGTAAAGAACGATGGTGGAGGTGCCGATGTCCACGGCAGCGCCGTAGCAGTCGGCAGAAGTGTCTCCTTCCTCGACGGCGATCACTTTGGAATCCGCCACGACTGCAGTAACGCGGAAGTTGGCGCGGCGGATCGCGGTCGCCGCCTCGCGCAAGAACCCGGGATCGCTGTCGAGCGAAAGGTCGGGGCTGCCGATGCCTGCGAGCAGGCGCGAGAAATCGCTGCGCAAGTCCTGAACCGACGGCGCAGGCAGCCGCAGGAATATCTTGCGCACGGCAGGGTCCACCTCGATCTCGGCCCCGATGCCTTCCACCGCTATCTGGTGGATCGCCGTGCGAGAAAACTCGGGGACGAAAACGACTATGTCGCCGGAGCACCGGCCCTGGCAAGCAAGCCGGAAGCCCTGGGCGAGTTCTTCGGAAGTAAGCAAGCGCTGCTCTGCCTGGTTAGGCTCCCAGATTCCCTGCTCAACGCGCACCTGGCAGCGGCCGCAGGTCGCATTCCCACCGCAGGGGGAAGCAATCGCCAGCCCGATATGCGCCGCTGCCGCCAGCACCGAGGTGCCCTCCTCCACCTCGATGGTCTGCCCGTCCGGCAGAAAAGTAACCCTCGTGCTATCTCGCATGTTTCGCCTTATTTTTGGAGTGCGGGAGCGCGCTCCCGCTTTGAAAGCGGCGGCGAGCCGCCGCACTCCATAGGGACGCCTGCGTGACTCAGGCATTGCGCGACAAAATCATGCAAGATACCACGGGCCTGTAGCATGCCCGACTCTCACGCGGCGGCACCGGTGCTGCACCACGATACTAGCGCGCGGAAGTGCGCCAGAACTCGAATGGCTCCTTCTGCGGTATGCCCAGAACTTCCCTCTTGCGCCGCAGGTAGTAGAGATAGTTCTCGTAACTGACATCGGCGGGAACGCGGTGGTCAACGTGCGGGATGTAGCCGCCCTGCTCTGCCAGGCGCGCCACGCGCGGCACCTCGCGGTCAATCGCGTCCTTGCCCGCGATGAGCGCCCTCTTGTCCACGCCTCCCACCAGCAGGACATCCTTGCCGTAGCGGCGGCGCAGGGCCTCGGGATTCGTGCCTCCGCCGACTTCGAGCGGGAACATCACGTTGACCCCGCCCTCCAGCCACAGCGGCACCAACTGCTCGATGCTGCCGTCGCAGTCAACGATCACCACGTCGCACCCGTGCCGCCGCAGCACGTCGGTGATGCGCTTGTAACGCGGGACCATGAACTCGCTGAACATGCGGGGCGATATGATCGGCCCGCTGCGGTAGCACATGTCCTCCCACCCCGCCGCGAAATCGAGTTGGATCTCTCGCGCCACAGGCTCGATCACCGACAGGAAAAGTTGCGTGAGGTGCTCCATCATCTCGTGCACCCAGGCCGGGTCTTCAACGCAGGCGATCGAGATGCCCTCGAACCCCATCCAGTTTCTCAGCCATCCGAAAAGGCTGCCCGACCCGATGCCGAGAGGGACTTCGCGCTGCGCCCACTTCGCCTTCAGTTCCTGCAGGTTCGCCGGGATTCTGCCCGGGGTGGCAGGGTCGAGCCGCTCCCTGAAGCGCCGCCAATCGTCTCTCGTCTTGATCGGAAACTCCAGGTAGTGGGGTATGGTCGAATGGCCGTCCTTGGGCTGGACGTAGGTTACGCCTGAGCCGTCGGTTACGATCCTGCGGTCCTCGGTCTCCTCGATGATGCGGGACTCGAAGGGGGGCCTCAGCCCGATGTCAACCGGGACGCCGGCGCCCGTCTCGAAGCGGAAGTACAGCTCCGCCTTTTCGTTCGAGTCAACTTGCTTAGGCAGGCCCTCGTCGTGCCAGCGGCGCAGGGTATCGTCCCAGTAACCGAACTCCTCGTCGGGCACGCGGTCAACGGTCTGAAAGTGCAGGACGCGGTTCCAGCGCTCTCGTTGTGTCATGCGGGGGCGCTCTGCTACAGGCGCGCTAGAGCGCCGGTGACCTGGCCTGCCATGCTCATGGAAATTGTGACCGGCTGCGGTGGGCCTTGAGGCCCGCCGGCTACGGACATGTCCATGCGGAAATTGAAGTCAGCGCGAAGATCAAACCGGTCGAGCGTCCCGGCGGTTACGTTGAAGACCGCCGTGCCCGCAGTCGTGCCCTCGCCGCTCATCTTGCCCGACATGCCAGGCATCTGCGGCATCCCCGGTGCGGCCTGGGCCTGCGCGAGCGCGCCCAGGTTGAGGTCCGTGAAAGTCTGGCGGCCCTGCACGGATATCGTCGCGATCTGTTTGCCGCGCACGAGTTCCAGTTTCTCGAGCGTGAAGGTCATGTCTTGAACGACAGGACCTCCCGACCCCGGGATCGTCAGTTCGTAGTGAAAGGGCCAGGTTTCCCCTACTGCGACGGGATTCTCCGGCAGGAGGACCTGGGTCTGCCGGAGGAGGGTCATGGGGTCAATGCCCCCATACATCTTCTTCGCTTGCGCCATCAATTGCTTCCATTCCTTCTCGAAGCCGGTGATGGCGAAATCGAGCAGTTGCCCGCGTCTGCCTATCTTGACTTCTATCGGCTTCTGGAGCAGTGGAATTGCTTGCCCGCCGGGAAGTTTGGGCAGTTTCTCCTGGGTGACCTTCTTGCCCATCCCCGATGCTGTAATCTTGCCTCCCTTGAGGGCGATCTGGAGTTTCTGGCCCATCATGTCCATCGTCATTGATCCGCTGTCCAGCCGGACGCGCAGGCGCGCGCCGCCGTAAGGGTCCATCCTGAGGACCTTGGCCGTGGCGATGCCGGTAACGGTGCCTCCGAACGCCATCTGCCCCGGGAACGGCAGAGGCTGCGGCGGGGCGGGCGACATCGCCATGTCCATGGTGGCGGCGATGTTCGCGTAGCCCCTGTAGCGCAGCACCTGGGCGGGGCTGAACTTGAGTTGCAGCCGCACCTTCTCAGCCTGGGGCTGCTCGACCGCCGGCGGGACGGGCTGCTGCGCCGCGGGTGGCGCAGGCTGCTCGACCGCTGGTGCAGTCGGCTGCTCGGCGGGTGCCTGGGGCTGGGCGACGACCACAGCGCACAACATCAAGAGGACCAGGGCGGTAACCGCGTTGCGCATCTTCGTAACCTCCGGTTGGGCTGGCGCCTTGGCGCAGCGGACTTATATCACACTTTGATGCGCCTGGCAACAGAGGGGGCCGGAAGGAAGGGAAGCCGCAAGGTCGAAATTGTCCCGCCAACAGCACGTGGTTGCTCGCCGCCAGCAGCAGGGCGCACGGCGGGCAGGGAGAACAGAGATGCCCAACGTTCTGGTGATTCACGGCCCCAACCTCGATCTGCTGGGAACCCGCGAGCCGGAAATCTACGGCCGCGCGACCCTTCAAGAGGTGAACCAGCGCCTGCAGCAGGAAGCAGGCGAGTTGGGCATCGAGGTGCGTTTCTTCCAGTCCAACCACGAGGGCGAGATCGTGGAGGCAATCCACGAGGCGCGCGACTGGGCGGACGCGCTAGTGATAAACGCCGCGGCGTTCACGCACTACAGCATTGCGATCCGCGATGCTCTGGAGGCGGCGGGCATGCCGATAGTAGAAGTACACATGTCCAACATCCATGCCCGCGAACCTTTCCGCAGCCGGTCAGTGATAGCGAGCATCGCACACGGCCAGATCACCGGCTTCGGCCTGGGAAGTTACCTGCTGGGCCTGCACGCGGCGTGCATGATCCTGGCTGGAAAGCAGGCATGAGACACCCAGGCCGGGTGGCGCGGGTTCGCGACCGACTGGCGACGGCAGGTTTGCAGGGGCTGCTCGTTACCAGGCCAGCGAATGTCCGCTACCTGAGCGGCTTCACAGCAGAGGAGGCATACCTTCTTATCGTCCTGGACCACGCCTGGATAGTGAGCGATTTCCGCTACGCGCTGCAGATACAGGAGGAAGTCCCCGGGTTCGAGTTCCTTCAGGTGCGGCAGATGATGGCCGACCTGGCGCGCGCTTTGAAGGAGATAGGGCTGCAGACGCTGGCTTTCGAGCCGGGGCATCTGACCGTCAGGCAGCACGGGGAACTTTCGCGCTGGCTGCCCGACTTGCGCCTGGTCGGTCTGCCCGATGCAGTCGAGAACCTGAGGGTTATCAAGGATGATGATGAACTGGCCTTCATCAGAAAAGCCGCAGGGCTGGCGGATGCGGCAATGGAGCACCTGTGCAACTCCGTTTCCGCCGGCAAGAGCGAAAAGGAACTTGCGCTCGATGCTGAGTTCTTCATCCGCAGGGAAGGGGCCGATGACGTGGCATTCGAGGTGATAGTTGCATCGGGGCCCAGGGCCGCTTTGCCGCACGCCGCGCCGACCGACCGGCGGATAGAACCGGGCGACCTTGTGATAATGGACCTGGGCGCTTGCTGGCAGGGCTACGGGTCGGACCTCACGCGCACCGTTGCAGCAGGCAAAGCCTCCGAGACGGCGAAGATGCTCTATTCGATATGTTATGATGCGCAGAAGGCAGGCCTGGCCGCGGTGAGGGCAGGCGCTGTGTGCGCGGAGGTGGATGCAGCGGCGAGAAAGGTCGTCGAGCAGGCAGGTCATGGCGAATGCTTCGGCCATGGACTCGGTCACGGCGTCGGCCTGGAGATTCACGAGGCCCCGCGCCTTTCCCCCACCGAAACGGGGAAGGTGCTGGAGGCGGGGATGGTGCTAACTGTGGAGCCGGCAATCTACCTGGCGGGCGTGGGAGGGGTTCGCATTGAGGATCTGGTGGTAGTGGGGGATGGTGGGTGTGAGTTGCTGACCAGGTCTTCCAAACCTGCAGAACTTCCGGAGGTGTAGAAAGCCATGATGAAATGGTTCTTCATTCTGCTGGTAGTGGCGCTCGCCGTTGGCTGGTACTGGATGGTGGCCAGCGGCAGTTGGGCTGACAGGGTGATAGCGACGCACTTGCGCAAGGCGAGCACCGCTGGGACGGTGGAGGACATGGCCGCCCACATATCCGACGTTCGCGACCTGGTGCAGAAGCAGCAAGAATGGATGTCCAAACTCGCCTTCATCGCGCGCAACCCGGACAAGGAGCCATTGCGCCAGGCCGACGACGTGACGAAGGTGCTGTCCGCATTGGCGCAAGAAGGCCAGGCGAGTGAAGGGGGGGAGGCATCGGGAAGCCAGGCCGAGGCTCTTCGACAGGCGCTGCGGGCGGCGATGACGATGCACACGGGCTTCCTGCCGCCGGGGCAGCACACGTTCTGGGCGGTTCTCTTCTGGATCAGCGCGGTGGGAGCAGGCATTACCGGGCTGCTCTCATTTGTCCGCGCTGCCTCTCAGGTGTAGGCCCCCTATTTTGATAGCCTCGCTAAAGTAATCGGCCCGCTCTGCCGAATATGGTGAGTGGAGCCACGCACCGGACTCGGCCTGCAAGTCTCAAAGCCGGATGACAGCGCAAGCCCGCAATGTTCCCGAACTACCGGAGTTACGATGTGCTTGCTGCGGTTAGCCGCCCGCCGCAGGCGTGGGGCTGCTAACGGCCGGCCCTGATGGATCAGGGCCGGCCGGTGGCCCCGCAGGAATAGGCGGCAGGCAAGTGAGCGCGTTGGGCCTCGACCCGATCGCCTGATCAGCAGGCCTCGCCGCACAACCTGCTCGTCGGCTCTCGGGGCTGTCTCATGATTGATTAGTGCGGCTTCAGCGCTTTCCCCCTCCCCCCCGTTGCGGGGGAGGGTAGGGGTGAGGGGGCAATGGTGGCACCCCGATTCGATCGGGGTGCATGGCACAGGTTGAAAACCTGTGCTACCGTGGTTCACCCCCAGCGCGGCCTCCCCCATCAAGGGGGAGGCAAGGATTTGCAGCTCAGCGGAAAGGGGAACCGTGAGGCAGCCTCTCTCCTGTCCAAGGAAAGCTGCTCCTGTCCTGAGGGCGGCCTTTCACGCGGGCACGAGTTGCCCTTGCAGCCTGGCCTGAAGGCGCAACATCGCCTTCGCGTGGATCTGGCAAGCCCTGGACTCCGTGACCCCCAACACCTGGCCGATCTGCTTCAGCGTCAGCCCCTCGTAGTAATACAGGCTAACCACGGTGCGCTCCTGCCCGGGCAGCGATGAGAGAGCACGGGCCAGCATCCACTTGGTTTCTGCATTCTCGACGTGCTCCTGGGGGGATAGGCAATTCGAGTCGGCCAGGCTTTCCTCCAGCGAGATCCTGGACTCGCCGTCCATTTCCACCAGGGCGTCCTCAAGCGAAACGGTCGCCAGGGGGCCCGCCTCCTCCAGGTAGCGCTCGAACTCCCCCGCCGTGATGCCGAGCGCCTCGGCGACTTCCCAGTCCTCGGCCGCGCGGCCCAACTGGCCTTCCAGCCGGGCGTAGGTTTCGCGCAGCACGGCCTCCTTTCGCCTGGCCGACCTGGGGACCCAATCCATCGAGCGCAGCATGTCCATCACCGCGCCGCGGATTCTCCAAGTGGCATAGGTTGCGAACTTGACTCCCCTGCCCGGATCGTAGCGATCAATGGCGTCAATCAGGCCCACCATGGCGGCCCCCAGCATGTCATCATATTCGACGCACGAGGTCTGCTTCAGGCGAAGAGTGTGCACCACCTGTCGCGCCAGGTGCGCGTAAGCGCCGATCAGTTCGCGTCTGGCGTGCTTGCAGCGAGTCGCGGCATACTCCTGCCACAGGCGAGCGAGATGCTGGGTCACCCGCTGGTCCTTCCTTTCTTTTCTTTGCACGGCGCGAAGGAGGGCGGAGAGAAAATCGCTATCGTGCCTCCCGCCGCGACAGTGGTGACCCCCGCGAGCAATGGGGCCACCAGCGACTTTCCATTACGCGCAGAGGACTTTCGAGGATTCTCTCGTAGTTCTTGTTATCGTATTGCAACACCGTGTGGGGAGTGCGAAATGACACGACTCTCTGCTCTTGTGTGCCTCCTGTGCCTGGGCTGTGTGCAGGCCGCTGCGGCGACGCTCCAGCAAATATCGGAGCCCGTAGTGAACGATGGCTTCGAGAAGATCACGCCCGGGCAGGCCGTGCCTGACGGCTGGGAGTTCGTCATCAGCCGGAATGCCAAGGCATCGGCGGCCGTTGATTTGCTGGTCAGCAGAATGGGCAAACGCTCCGTCCGCCTTGCGAACGCCAGCAGCATGTCGCCTAACGTTTACGGGCGGCTGCGCCAGACCGTGCCCGTGCTTCCTGCCACCGAGTATGTTCTTTCTGCTTGGGTCAAGGGGCAAAAC
>Ga0315296_10001778_pt1 | contig 18747 bp, 16 predicted proteins | sample YL17G14_18_MG_FD_203921 | JGI IMG/M metagenome (GOLD analysis project Ga0315296, IMG submission 203921) | Sediment microbial communities from Yellowstone Lake, YNP, Wyoming, USA - YL17G14_18 | ecosystem: Environmental > Aquatic > Freshwater > Lake > Sediment | place: USA: Wyoming | collected... | reverse complement strand
TTTGGAGTTTGATGACTGATGCTAGGCGGTTGACTGCTTCGGAGTCTAGGCTGTATTCGTCGATGGATTCCCATTCTGGGAAATAGTCGCGTACGACGGCTATCAGGTCTTCGATGTCTACTGTGAATGGGTCTAGTCCTCTTTCCTCAACTGACTTGCACATGTCGATTATGCGTTGCAGGTGTTCTTCGCCCTGTTTTTTCTTTTGTCTCTTAGTTGACAATGAGGAAGGTTCCCTTTTTGGGCTGATTTCAATGATGACGTGGATAAAAACATAGTGGCACTGGTTATGAGAAAAGCTGCTACCTTGCCTTCAATATTTGTTTACAAGCCTGTTCTAGTTCGTTGATCAGGGTGTTCTAATGCCTAGTATAAAATATGCTGTTGCACAGTGTCATTTGGCGATGTTGGAATGAGCAAAGAAATCAGCAAATGTCGTCTAATCGTGCGTCTAAAAGGGAAATTGGCGTTGTTTTTTGTTTTTGCTTTGCGCAACTGTTATAAACTTACTCTGCAGCTAACACTAAAAACTGTTAAGAAGAATTGTGAACGGTTCACACGGAGTATGAGAGGAGCTTGGTTAGTCCTGACGAGTCAAAGAAGAAGGCACGGATATCCATCGCCATCGACAGGGAATTTCTCAAGTGGATTGATGAAATGATTAAGAAGGGAGTCTTTGCTAACCGCAGCCATGCCATACACCGAGCCTTGCTTAAGTTGAAAGAGGAGGTAATCAAGTAACGTGTCAGTCGCCGTCATGCTCCCAACATACAACGAAGCAGAAAACATAGAGAGTCTAATTAAAGAGATAGAAGAATTAAGACTTGACTTGCTGATTGCGGTTGTTGACGACTCCAGCCCAGATGGAACAGCAGAGGTAATAAAGAAACTCCAAAAGAAATACAGCAATATTCATTTGATTTCAAGACCTGAGAAATTGGGGTTGGGAACAGCCATCACGACAGGTTTTCAATGGATGACGCGTCTGAAAAGGCAGCCAGATCACATTATTACCATGGATGCTGATTACTCACACAATCCAGAGGATATACCTAGGCTGATAAACGTGGCCAAGCGCGGCTACGATCTCGTTATTGGAAGCAGATACTGCCAAGGAGGAAGGATTTTAGGGTCAAACTTCAGGCGGCGTCTTATCAGCCGTCTCGCCAACTTCATAGCGGCGGCAACTATAAGCATGATAGTACATGACTACACAAGCGGTTTTAGGTGCTATTCCAAAGATTATGTTAAAACCGTCCTACCGAATCTTCATAGTGAGACCTATGAGATTCAGATAGAAACCCTAAAGCAAGCTCGACTGCGCGGATTTGGCATCGAAGAAATCCCGATAACCTTTGTAAACCGAAAAAGAGGAAAATCAAAGCTCACTGCAACCGAAGCTCATGCATTTCTAACTTATATTATGAGAGCCGCATTAAACCGACTTGTCTTAATGGCAAAGCAGTCATAGAAACGAATAGTTAGCCATCCGCTGAAGATTGAGATGTGCACTTGTGCTGACAAGAGGATAGATTTCTATCTCTAGTTCTCTCAACTGAGGCTGCATTTTTACTCAATTGACTAAACGTGCCATTCCAAACGTTTTATATTTTGTCTCGTTGACATTCAAGTTTATTAGAAAATAATCTTGCAGGAATCTCAAAGATGACCCTTAAGCGATATCTTCGAACGCCATTCACAACTTACATAAACAAGGTGGCAAGTTTCTTGTTTGGTCGGCGATTAGCTTTCGAAGATACGTTCATATGGAGGGAGTTGCGCAATTAGAATTTGTCAAGTGACCAGTTGTTTTCCCCCAAGCTACGGAGGGTTAGAACGAGCTACATTCACGCTTTCTCAAGAGCTCGTCAAGAGAGGGCATCAAGTCACCGTCATAACTACCAGCCGCGGAAAAGCCCACAAGAAACAAGCATACATGGAACTGATGAGTGGGATCAAAGTAATCAGATATCCAGAGACGAGATATTTTCTTGAAGCCCCTGTGGTGCCTCAAATCGCCTTTCGTGTGCTCCAAGAAGATTATGACATACTTCATGTTCATGGAACAACACCCAGTATTAGTGACTTGGCAATTCTCTGCGGTAAACTGAAGCGAAAACCTATCGTTGTCACCTACCACTACGATCCAGAAACCCCATTGTTTGGTTCTCTTGGATTTGCTGTCGCCAGGATATACAACCATTTATCTTACTTTCTTCTCAAGTTAGCTGACGGACTAGTCGCCACCACCAAAGGCTATGCAGAAACAAGTCCTGTCCTAAGTAGACTAGTAGAAAGAGTGAAAATCATTCCTTTAAGTATCAACAAAGACAAGTTTGAATTGTTGGGTACTGAGACCCTAAACAGTGACCATGCAAAAGCTAATGCTAAATCTGGTGTCATACTATGTGTGGCGCAACTTAGAGAACATAAAGGACTTCGGTATCTATTGAAAGCCATGACAATCATTAAGGCGCGATTTAGTGATACCCGCCTGATTGTAGTAGGCGACGGCCCACAACGTGCAAACTTAACTAAATCTGCGTCCGATTTAGGACTTGATGACATAGTGTCTTTTGAAGGCAAAGTCACTGACGATGTTCTGCTTCACTACTATGCCATTTCAAATGTAGTAGTTCTTCCAAGCTACACACGTAGAGACGCCTTCGGGCTCGTTCTTCTAGAGGCAATGGCAGCAGGAAAACCTATAGTCGCCTCTGATATTCCGGGTATACGGGAGGTGGTTGGGGGTGCAGGAATACTTGTACCTCCTAGAGACCCTCAGAGGCTGGCAAAAGCGATTCTCGAGATTCTTTCAGGTAATGAATCGGTGGAGAAAATGATAGGGCATGCTCATAAAAACATGCAGCACTACTCTTGGGAGCATATAGTTGAGTGTTATGAGCGATTATATGCTGGAATTTTGTCCGGCAGGAGACATCAGGAACTAGCTTGCGAAGTGTCTGACACTTCTAAACCATGAAAGGCTGATTGAATGTTTCAGGTTTTCTCCACATTCTGTGCAAGAGAACATAGAACTTTTTTGAAGGTTTGGTTAATATATATAGCTGTCTTAGCTTTGCCTTTTGCGATACTTCCTGTGACATTCGAGCGGAATTGGCTTGATTTTTTTGTTCCTGTGCTAAATGGCTATTTGCCTTATATTGACTTTCATGTTGGATACCCGCCTATAGGGTTCTTGACGTATATGCCCTTCGCGTTGTTGTCAAACTTTGACTTGATAACCTTTGCTGCTTTTATGAGAAGTATTGATGCGTTTTTTCTGATTATGTCTGTATGGCTCATATATATCATCGTCTACAAAATACGCGGAAGAAGAGATGCTTTCTTAAGTGCGTTTATAGTTATGATTTCTATCTCGACAGTTAGTTACAGCACTCATGCAAATGAACCCATTGCCTTGTTCTTCGCGTTGCTAGGCATTTACTTTCTGCTGGAAAAAAAAGCAGTTTCAACTGGTCTAGCTATTGGTTTAGGTGCGATGACCAAACTACTTCCAGGTTTGCTGATTTTTCCGGCGATAAAGAGGTTAAAGCTGACGAGGGAAGGTGTTGTACTTATTGGCGTGACATGCACCGCTGTTTTGTTTTTGAACCTTCCTTTCATGATCTCTAACCCCTTCATGTGGTGGGGGACCTACTCATACAACGGAGCAAGAGGACCTTGGGAGACCATCTGGGCTCTTATTGAGAAATGGTACAGCCATGGTGGAGCAGAGGCTCTTCATCCTTACTCAGAAGTGTTTATCCCCTATTCTCAATTAGCAACTATCTACCAGCCCAGTCCATACGACCATGCTTTTTATGCCTGGAACTACCCCTGGCTTCCAGCACTCTTAACTATATTGGGATTTGGTTCACTCTTGCTTAGTTACGTTTTGATCAATGAAAATGATGTGGTAGAAGGCTTTGCGTTAGCGCTTTTTTTGTTCATTTTCTTTTCAAAGGGGTATAGCCCTCAGTTTACGATATTCATGTTGCCGTTCGTAGCAATGGCGTTTGTAGGGATCAAAAAAATCGCTTTATGCCTTATGCTAGAGGTGGCAACGATTCTTCAATCCGTGGTGTGGTTGCCTGGTCTTTTTTCTTCTTCGCTGCTTGCCTTTGCAGTCATTCTTCGAACTGTTACCATTGCGTTAATCATTTCATTGCTGATTATGCACTCTGTAAAGAGACGACAACCAGTCAACCTGCGGGGAATTGGGTTACCGAGCATCGGAAACCTGAGAAACAAATTCCTGGTGATCTTCATAGTCTCTGTTCTAATGGTGGGCGGCTCAGCTTATTTCCTGAGAGATCATTATAGTCAGTTTCCTCAGACTATAAAGACGCAGGAGGGATCAAGAGATTTGAAGTTGCATGAAACAGCTTACGTACCTTTGCCTGATTTGGCCCAAAATCAGCGAGTAATGGTTAACCTAACATCCAGAAGCCCAATCAGCGCAACAGTGACTATGGGCGACAAAGAGATATGGACCAGCAAAACTCCGAAGTACGGTGTAAAGGAAGTTTTTATTTCCCCTGAGTCCGGGGATTACTCTTTGGATGTTAATATGGCATACCCAGCTACTTCTCGTTTTGAGATTATTGATGAGACAAATGGAGATGGATTTGGCAGAGTTGAGCAGATGGGCGATGCTCTCAATGCCACTGTGGTTGACTACCGAAGAGACGGTCTCAATTCCGTTTTAAGATTGTCGTGGCCTGTGGACGTGATTGTAACCGATGATTTCAGGGTGAAAGCGATGTTGTTGCTATTTGGCGGTGACATAAATAGAACGACTGTAAGTCTCACAACGGAAAGAGAGGTTTTCCAATATGAGGTTCCTTTAGATGATGAGTGGCATTGGTTTGAGATTAATTCGTCTTCAACCACCTCTGACAATCATAGATTCTCCGATGTCAAGGGGAACCGTATTGAAACGATAGATGTGGCTTTCAGCGTAAATGATGGAGCAAAGTCGGGAATTGGAATCAAGAATCTGGAGGTGTGGAATGGAGGAAGCACAGACATGCTTGATTTAGCAGTTGCGAATACAAGTGAAGTTTTCTACAAAATATATTTCGTGCGGATGTATTCGCTGTCAGATTCTCCGGTGGATTATGTTTTATATTCAGTATTAGTTGTTGGAATGACCATGGCGTGGGTGTCTCTTTACGAGCTATTTAAGAAGATAAATCATTAGTTTAGAGGAGGAAAATTGTCAGAGCCACGTGTAAGTATAGTAATTCCGAATTTTAATGGTAGAAGGCATCTGGAAGTATGTCTTTCTTCTATTCAGAATCTCAATTACAAGCATTTTGAAGTAATAGTCGTCGACAATGCGTCAACTGATGGGTCAGTCGAGTTTGTTAAAGCAAAATATCCAAGAGTTAAGCTCTTGGTCAATGCGGTTAATCTTGGCTTCGCAGAAGGATGCAATGTGGGAATGCGAAACGCCAGGGGGCAGTATGTGGCGTTACTTAACAATGATGTTGAAGTTCACCCGAATTGGCTTAAAGAACTTGTTTTTGTTGCCCAGTCTGACCCACGGATTGCCATTTGTGCAAGTAAAATCATGATGTTTCAGAATAGAAAGGTCTTTAACTCTGCAGGCGGCGAATACGATATTTACGGTTCTGGGCATGATCGCGGCTTATACGAGTCTGATCATGGCCAGTATTCCCGTGTTGAAGAGGTATTCTTTGCGTGTGGAGGTGCCATGTTGGTGCAGCGTGAGATCTTGAGGGAAATCGGTTTGTTTGACTCGCGGTATTTCATGTATGGTGAGGATGTGGATTTGTGTTGGCGGGCTTGGTTGTGTGGATATAAAGTGGTATATGTTCCTTCAGCGATAGTTTATCATAAATACGGCGGTACAATGGAAGCCCTGACAGTTCAGAAGCTTTACTTCACGAGTCGAAACAGCCTGTGTAGCATTCTGAAGAACTATAGCTTCAAGCGTTTGGCAAAAGCATGTCTTAGATTTCTGTCTCTGAAAGAAGGAGAAATGCTTTTGTTCTTAATAAGTGAACGAGTAAATGCTTCTTTTGCTATTCTAAAGGCCATCATTTGGAATATAGGAAATTTCAGTGAGACTTGGAAGAAACGCGTGAAAGTGCAGATGTCACGGAAAGTGTCCGATGATAGGATTGAACAGAGGGTGGTCAAGGAAAGCATCGAGTTGAGACGCTTTTTAAGCGGATATTTTCCAAGATTTAAAGTATAATCTTCTTACTCGCACACACTTTCTGCTTTTAATCAAAGCGCGAGGTAATGCGAATGTTTTATATTTATACGCTAAAAGAATAAGACAAACCTCAGATTCGGAAGTAGACGTGTTGCTTGAATCGAATTCGAGGCTCCCCAGAATAAAGAGATACCTTAAGGATAGCCCTGGGGCTCTGTTCATCTTGGGCTTTCAGTTGCTTTTGTTGATATGCGTTGGCTTGTTGATTCAAGGAAACTCGGTCATGGCTAGCGAAGTTGCAGTATACGCTTACTATCTACTCTTGGCTGGAGTTGTTCTACAGCTGACCTCTTCTGTAAGGAGTCGTAAGGAGGAGGCTGAGCAGAAATGAAGACGAAGCCAGAGCTTTCTTTGGTTATGCCAGCCTACAATGAAGAGGATAACATAGATCTGGCTGTTGAAAGAGTAGATGCCGTTGTAAGGGATCTCGGATTCAGTTACGAGTTAATCGTGGTTGATGACGGAAGCATCGATGAAACGAAAGCAAAGGCCAACCACTATGCCAAGAACAATGGTCATGTAAGAGTGATCAGCCATAACAATAATGTTGGAAAGGGCTCAGCATTGAAAACTGGGTTTTCGCATGCTGTTGGCGACAAGGTTGTTTTCTTGGATAGCGACACAGATATCGATCCCAGACAGATTGTACACTATATTGAAGCTTTAAGAAATGCGGATGTTGTTGTTGCCTCTAAGTGGCACCCTCATTCAAAAGTGGACTGCCCATTGTTTAGGAGGATTCTCAGCCACGGATTCAATGCCTTAGTGCAACTCTCAGTCGGTCTTAGGCTAGGCGATACCCAAACCGGTCTGAAGGCTATCAAAAGAAGCGCGTTTGTGAGTGTTTTTCCTAGGTTGGTCGTTAAGCGATATGCATTTGACGTGGAAATGCTTACGTTGGCTAATTTGCTTGGGCTAAAGATCGCTGAGTTGCCAATTGACATTCAAATACACAAACATTTCAGTTTACAAGAAGTTTGGAGAATGCTCCTAGACTTGCTTGGAATAACGTATAGGTTAAGAGTAACTCGATGGTATCAACGGGTCCTTGCACAAGCAGAACCCAAAAAGACTATTGCCTAGACTAAGCTTATGCAAATGCTTAAAGTACTTTGGTTCAATTGGCGTTGCTGGCTTAACCCAGAGATGGGTGGGGCTGAGGTTTTTACTTATGAGAATGCTAGGAGGTGGGTTAAGGCTGGGCATGAAGTTACGTTGTTTACTTCTGAATTTCCGAATTGTAAGAGGGAGGAGGTTGTGGATGGGGTTAGAATTATCAGGAGTGGTGGGAAGTATTCGGTTTATTGGAGAGCTAAGAAATATTATCAGAAGTATTTTTCGAAGGAGGGCTACGATGTTGTTATTGATGAGATTAACACAAGGCCATTTTTCACGCCGACGTTTGTGAATAATGGAGAGAAAATTGTTGCCTTGATTCATCAATTGGCTAAGGAGTATTGGTTTTATGAGACCCCTTTTCCCATAAGTTTCTTTGGGTACTATTTCCTTGAGAAGAGGTGGCTGAGGAATTATGTTGATGTCCCTACCGTTACTGTTTCTGAAAGCACTAGACAGGATTTGTTGGATTTGGGGTTTGGGAAGGTTTTGGTTGTTCCTGAGGGTTTGAACTTTTCTCCTTTGGATGAGGTTCCTGAGAAGGAAGGTTATCCGGTAGTTGCTTATGTTGGGAGGTTGAAGAAGGCTAAGAGACCTGACCATGCTATTCGAGCTTTCAAAATCGTTAAAGAGAAAGTTCCTGAGGCTGAGCTTTGGATTGTTGGAGACGGCATTTTTAGGAGGTATTTGGAAAAGATGGCGTTTGAGGGTGTGAGATTCTTTGGCGGTTTGTCTGATGAGGAACGGCGGGAGTTGGTGAAGAAGGCTTGGGTCTTAGTTAATCCAAGCGTTAGAGAGGGTTTTGGATTAAATGTTGTTGAGGCGAATGCTCTGGGCACGCCGTGTGTTGCTTATGATGTGGCTGGATTAAGAGATTCTGTTGAGAATAATGAAACTGGATTGCTAGCTTATGCTGGAAACGTAGATGCGCTTGCTGACAAAGTCGCTATGGTTTTAAGAGATGAAACATTAAGGGAAAGCTTAAGCAAGAATGCCCTAGATCATTCTAGACAGTTCAGTTGGGATGAGTCTGCAGAGGCGTTCTTGAAGACTGTACGGTGTTTGAGTGATGACTGATAAGACGTGGGTTTCGGTGATTATTCCAACTAAGAATTCGGAAGCCACGATTGAAAAATGCTTACAGTCTATTAAGATTCAGACTTATTCAAACATTGAGATGGTTCTGGTTGACAATTATTCAAGAGACCGTACTACGAAAATCGCAGAAAAATATGGTGCCAGAATTTTCTTGAAGGGACCTGAGAGAGCTTCTCAGGTTAATTTTGGTGTGAAAGAAGCTAAAGGAAAATACATCTACAGGGTTGATTCAGATTTTGTCCTTGAACCTTCCGTTGTTGAGGAAGCAGTTACTAAATGTGAGGTGGAGAGTTACGATGCTGTTGCAGTTCACAACACCTCTGATCCAACCGCTGGTTTCTGGTCAAAGGTTAGAAAACTTGAAAGAGACTGCTATAGAGACGATGAGTTTAATATTGGGGCGAGATTCCTTACGAGAGAAGTGTTTCAAGCTATTGGAGGATTTGATGAGACTCTGGTTGCTGCTGAAGATTATGACTTGCACAATAAACTTCTAAAAGGAGGATTTAGAATAGGGCGAATTCGAGCGCAGGAAACTCACATCGGAGAGCCAAGAACCCTTGGTGAAATCGTCAGGAAACACTATTACTATGGTAAGACTATTCAGAATTACATTAGGAAAGGACCGGAGAGAGCTCGAAGACAATTTAGTCCTGTACGGTTAGGCTACCTAAGGTATAAGTCGGTGTTTTTGAGGAACCCAAAATTAGTCCTAGGCTTATTTGTCTATCAGTTTGTTAGGTACTCTGCAACGGCGATTGGATTCTTGACTTGAGACTTGAAGGAAAGGAATAAGAATGAAACCCCATGCGAGTGGCGGTTACGACTGGCCTTTTGTTTCGATAGTTGTAATCAACTTAAACGGCAAAAAGTGGCTTGAAAAGTGCTTCAAATCCGTTCTAGCTAGCGACTACCCTCATAACAGATTTGAAACAATATTAGTGGACAATGGATCAACCGATGGAAGTGTAGAATTTGTTGAAAATGTTTGGAAATATCCCGAGATCAAGATAATACAAAACAGAGAAAATGTGGGATGGTCACCAGCCAACAATCAGGGAATGAAAGTAGCTAAGGGTGAAATAATTGTTTGCTTGAGTAACGACATGGAAGTGGATTCGCGGTGGTTGAAAGAAATTGTCAAAACAATGAGATTAGACCAAACTGTAGGCATAGTCCAGTGCAACTCGATTTCAATGTGGGATAGAAAAACCTTAGATTCTGGTATGAATTTTCTGGACAAGTACGGATTCGCATACAGTTACACCCCTCAAGAAACTCCTCGGCAAGTCTTCTTTGCTGAAGGCATGGCTTTTGCGATTAGAAACCAAGTTTCTAAGGAAATTCGGGGATTCGATGATTACTATTTCATGGAATATGACGATATGGATCTCTCCTGGAGAGCTCGCCTGGCTGGATACAAAGTATTCTTTTGCCCCACGTCGATTGTGTACCACGGAAGGGGTGGAACTGTCGGTGGAACTTACTTTGAAAGAAACACAAGAAACATTGGGCAGTACGTAAGGAATCACTTTGTTACTTTGATAAAAAATTACGAGCTAAAAAATCTGCTTCAGGTCTTGCCCATCGTACTGAGCGTACAATTCACGAAGGTATTGTTTTTAATTAGGGCGCGAAACCAAAGACTAGTGCTTGCAACTTTGAGAGGCTTTTCGTTTGTTTTTAAGGACATGGGGTTGATAATGCAAAAGAGGATGGAAGTGCAACAGAGAGTAAGGAAAGTTTCTGATGCAGAGGTTTTGAAGTTCATGCATCCTTTCACACCCACGTTGTTACATTCGTTTCTTGCTTCCCAAGCTAGAGGCAAAAGATTTATTTTGAATGGTTGTCCACCCGTGAGAAGTGGCTGAAATGAAAAAGATAAAGGTGGGAGTTATACCTGCAGCGGGGAAGGGAAATCGCATAAGCGAGTTACCGTTAACACGAATACTTCCCAAACCCATGTTGCCTGTAGTAAATAAACCGATTCTAGAGTATGCAATCCAGAATATGAGAAGACTTGGGGTGGAGATAATTTATGTTATTATTGGGCACAAAAAGGAGCTTATAAAGGAGTATTTTCAAGGCGGTGAAGATTGGAATGTAATCATAGAATATGTTGAGCAGAAGAATCCAAAAGGAATAGCGCATGCCATTAGTTTGACAAAAGACTACATTAACGAGCCTTTTATGGTAATTTTGGGAGACGATCTGACAATTGCAGAGTCTCTCGACAATCTCATTGAGACTTTTTGGGAAAGAAGTGCATTGACTGTGGAAGGGGTTATACCTGAAAGCGACATTGAAGTGTTAAAGAGAACTTGTTGCGTTGTGTTGGGAGACAAAGGTAAGATAGAAGAAATCGTTGAAAAACCACTCGTCCCAAAATCCAAGTTGCGCGGTGCCGGAGTTTACTTATTTCATCCTAAAGTTTTCGAATTCATCGAAAGAACTCCGATTTCACCGAAACGCAACAAGAAAGAAATCACCGATACCATAGGATTGATAGCGGTTGAAGAAAAAGCCTACGGAGCTCCAATAAAAGGAATTAATATTAATATAAACACTTTCGAAGATCTCATGAGAGCTATAACATTACTCATCCAACATAGGGAAACAAAGCTTGTCAACTAACGAGTCGAAGACTGAGTATCAAGAAGTGCTGAGAAGATATGAATCTAATTGATGATTTGCGTAATACCCTCAAAGAGCTTACATACTTCATACCGTACTCGCCTTTCAGAGGCATTGTATGGCATGTGATGATTAAGAATGTAACATCAGTTTTGGACCTCGGCTGTTCTAATGGATCGATGGGTCGAGTGTTAAAGCTGCATGACCCAGATTTGATTGTAGTAGGAGTTGATGTACATGTTCCCTATTTGAAGAGAATTAAGCGTGGAGGACTTTACGAAGAGTGCATAGCCGCAGAAGCCAGCCATCTACCTTTCAAAGATCGGTCCTTCGAATCCGTGCTTTGTATTGAGATGATTGAGCATATGAGAAAGGATGATGTTAAAGAGCTTTTAGCGCAGATCGAGAAGATAGCTCGTAAGCAAATAGTGATTAGCACACCCGTCGGAAACCCACCTGAAGGCGGATCCAAAGATAGGAATGTCTTTCAGTTCCACAAATCTGAATGGACTCCTGATGAGCTGCGGCGCCTCGGCTATAAAGTTCGTGGAGAATTTGGACCTAGTTTTGGACACAGATTTAAAGCGATTTACTATGTTTCGTTCGTTTTTCCTACTGCGTCGCTTGTCTGGTACGCCCCAAAAGTTGCGAGTCATATGATAGCCTACAAAATATTCTGGACATAGATCATGTTGGCACTTGGGAGATCGTTTCTGCGAAAAAAACCAGAAATATTCTTTCTGTTCCTGGTTGGTGTAATTCCCCTACTGTGGTTGAGGCCAGGATATATTATTGCGAAAGGAGATGATTTTCCATCATGGCTAAATGCGCACAGGACGTTCGATTCCGATATTTACTTGTGGGATGCGCACAATATGGGGAATGCCAATATCATGGGTTCCTTTATGCTCTATGAACTCCTATGGCTATTCCTTATGCAATTGGGCTTCAGTGTAGGACTTGTCCAGATTCTTGTTCAAGTTCTCTTCTTTATGGGAGGAGGCTTTTCTATGTACTTCCTATCAAAGACAGTCTATCCGAAACTTAGACTGCCTCCTCTAATCTCGAGCATTTTCTATATGTTTAACTTCTTTGTTCTCCAAAGCAGACTCAACATTGGATCGGTTTGGACATACGCATTCTTGCCGCTATTAATGGCTCTGTTAATAAGAACCGCAGAAGCAACTCAGCAACAAAATGGCAAGACCACAAACAAAAACATCATTTACTTTGCCATAACTTCAACACTAATACTATCCTTCGCCAGCATAAACCCTGCAAACGTTATCATAATACTTCTTGTGTTAGCAATCACGCTTCTATACTACATTATCAGACAAAGAAACAAACTTCGCCCACTTCTCCTAAACATCGCAAAACTCACAGTACTTGCTGTCCTCCTCAACCTATGGTGGACAATCCCCATTCTCAACTACTATCTGTTGTCGCCTTCTGCGCTGAACCCGGAAGTCAGTGTAATTGCTTGGAGTTGGACCCATAGACGAGCTTCCTTACTGAATCTGTTCTGGTTGAATGGCTACTGGGGTTGGCTCCCAGAATATGTTCCCTACTATGGATCCTATTCAACTTCCATCCTGTTAATCTTAAACTTCATTCCTTTCCTTCTCGCTGCCTCAGCCCTGCTCTTTAAAACCAAAAAAACCAGCTTCAACAATTACCTGATGCTTGCCATACTAACTCTTCTTTTTCTTGCAAAAGGACTCAATGAGCCCCTGAGCCAACTGAACCTCATCTTATACACATACATCCCAGGCATGGTCATGTTTCGAGAACCTGTGTCTAAATTCACGATGGCAATGATACCATTCCTCGCCTTACTCATTGGATACGCAGTCGATAACATTGCCAACATGAAGATAGGCAAACACGCATTTACCAGACTCACTAAAACATCGATTGTTGCCTTGTTTATTCTAACATTTATCATGGGCACGTATCCTCTTGCAGTCAACCCAATAGAAACAAGAACTGCACAAATTCCATTCTCCTCTTACGTAAGAATCCCAGACCATTGGTATGAAGCAACAGAATGGCTTAACAACCAACCCGGCAACAGCAGAGTTCTTGTAACCCCATCAGATGACTTCTACATGATGCCTTACACCTGGGGATACTTGGGCACAGACGGATTCATAACTAGATTTGTCCAGAAACCTATTCTATCATATTACTTCGGCTACAAGATGAATCCGAGCATTTTCACCGCGTTACAGCAACTCTATGGCACGATAGAACTTAACAGAACAACCGAATTCAAAACGCTCCTAGACTTCCTGAACATTAAATATATACTGCAACGCAACGACATACAAGTCAACTACACGGACAGAAACATAATCCCGCCAAACGAAATGCAGGCATTTCTAGCTCAGCAACCCTACATCCACCTGACCAAAAAATTTGGACAGCTAGACATATACGAATACACTGATCCAAAACCCTACATTTACACCCTAGATCCCACACTCCGACATGCAAAAATAGAAATTGAGAACATTACCGTTCTGTCCCGTTCTTGGAACTTCACGTCTCTGGAAGACGTGCAAGAATGGCAAAGCGCCACACCACCAAACCAGTGGCAGAGCATCTACACACTCACGCAAGACAACAACACCTTCAAAGCAGAATTATGGAACTCTACATGGGGCTGGAAAAAACTCAACTCTCCACTCTTACCGGCCCAATACGGAGACATTTGCCAAATCCAAGCTGACATAAAAGGCCAAAACACGTACGAGGTCCACATAAAAATGGCCGAGTTTGACGCAAATAATAACGTCTTGAATGAAGGCTACGCCGCATACATAAACAGCGGAACCTTTAACTGGACTCACGCTGCCTTCAACTACGGACCAACCGACAGAACCACAAGATTCGTGCAAATTCAGATATGGTCTGGCCACCTTACAGACAAACCTTTCCCAAACACAATATGGATTGACAACATCAAAATAAACGGCTACACAACAATACTGAACACCACAGGCCTTGACCTAGTTTTCCAAAACACAACTCAAAACCAGCCCGCAACAATCCTAAGCTACACGAAGATAAACCCAACAAGAATAACCGCAACCATAAACGCAACGCAGCCGTTTATCCTCACAGTCAGCGAAGCCCTCGATCAGTCATGGACAGCCTACGCTAATGGAAAACAAATCAAACCAGCATCACTCTATCTAGGACTCGCAGGATTTTATATCAACCAAACAGGGCAACTAGAAATCACAATTGAATACGAGCCCCAAAAATGGTTCTATTATGGTTCAGTAGTATCCGTCTTAACCTTCCTCGCATGTCTCACATACCTAACCTACAGCTGGACAAAAAACAAAGCAATCTGGAAACGAATAATCAGTCGTGCACTTCGTTGGAGGAAAGAGCCTCGTCACTCCAACCAAGGCGCGTCTAGCTGAACGAATCTATCCTTAAGTAAGGGTTGCCACCACCATTCGTTGTCAGCGTACCACGTTATTGTTTTTCTTAATGCCTCCTGAAAACCGTGTTTAAACTTCCATCCGAGTTTCTTGACCTTATTTACATCCAGCGAATATCTTCGATCATGTCCAGGCCTATCGGAAACGAATTGTATTAGGTTTTTTGGCTTATCAAGCGCTTGAAGTATGAGACTCGCCACTTCAAGGTTGGTGTGTTCAAATCCAGAGGCAACATTGTATACTTCTCCAGACTCACCTCTCCGCATAATCATGTCAATGGCCTCGCAGTTATCCTCTACATAAATCCAGTCTCTCACCTGTTTCCCATCTCCGTACAGCGGAAGCGACTTATCGTGCAGAGCTCGCAGTACTAATTTGGGAACAAGTTTCTCTGGATATTGACAAGGTCCAAAATTGTTTGAGCTTCGACTGATGACAACATCGAGACCATATGTCGCGTGGAAAGCCTTTGCAATCAAGTCTCCCCCAGCCTTACTGGCGGAATACGGACTGGATGGATTCAGCGGGTCGATTTCCTTGAAAGATCCCTCCTCAATGCTGCCGTAAATCTCATCGGTTGAAACCTGCACAAAACGACGCACATCATGTTTTCTTGTAGCCACGAGCAGGTTGTATGTTCCGTAAACGTCTGTCAGAACAAAGGCTCCGGCTTCCACAATGCTTCTGTCAACGTGTGTCTCAGCGGCAAAGTTCACTATTACATCAATTCCTTTCTCAACAATTTTCTCAACTACGGCGCTGTCTTGAATGTCACCTCGAACAAAGCAATAGCGAGAGTCTTTTTCCAAGTCACGCAGGTTTTCAAGCCTACCCGAATAGGTGAGCTTGTCCAAGTTGAAAATCTCTGTGTCACTATACCTTGAGAGTTCGTGTCGAATGAAGTTGCTTCCAATGAAGCCTGCACCACCTGTAACAAGTATTCTCATCTTGACTCATCCGTGTTTAAGCCAAGGAGCCAACTTCCAATCGTACGGAATTTTATCCGTGTCAGGTGGCAGGCGATGTTCGTCTGGCACCTTGTAATCGTACAGTTCTGTAGGAGTGTTCATAACAAGGGCTGTTTCTTCGCTGACAACTTTGAACCCGTGCCAAACTTCGCGCGGAACCTTAACTAATGCGTGATTTTGTTCGCCTATTACGAACTCGTTTATTTCCCCTTTTGTCTCTGACTCTTTTCTATCGTCGTAGAGGACTAGTTTCACCATGCCTTTTATGCAGACTAGTTGATCTGTCTGCTTCTTATGCATGTGCCAAGCTTTCACCACGTTTGGATAGGCTGCAGTGATATAGACTTGACCGAACTTCTCGAAAACATCCCAATCCTTCCTCAAGATTTCCATCAGCCATCCTCTTTCATCAGCCACGGGTTTAAGTTGCCTTACAACGACTCCCTCTATCATTTCATCCTCTCACATAGTTATTCTCGAGCCTTCACCTACAATGAGCCGGTGACCTCTCGGTCCAATTTGATTCGTGACAATGGTTGAATGTGGTCCTATTAGACTGTCTGTGATCTTTTCATTGATATCTATATGGCAGTTGTCCATGATAATGGAGTTTTCTATTTCACCGTTCCTAATTAACACATTGTTGCCAATGCTTGTGTATGGTCCAATGTAAACGTGCTCTTCTATCACCGCTCCCTTACCGATAATGGCGGGTCCACGTATCAAAGCACCCCGCTTAACAACAGTTTCTTCGCCTATGGACACCCTCCCCTGTACAGATGCATCATCTTCAATTGTGCCTCTAACCTCGCGTTCTAACTCGTCCAGTACCAGCCTATTCGACTCTAAGATATCTTCTGTTGTTCCTGTGTCTTTCCACCAACCGGCAACGTATCGGTAACCAACATCACATCCCTTATCCAACATAAGCTGAATAGCCTCCGTTATCTCTAACTCGCCTCTCCAAGAAGGAGACAATTGCTCAATCATATCAAAAACAACGGGTTTAAAAAAATAAATGCCCGTTAAGGCATAGTGGCTTGGTGGTTGTTTCGGTTTTTCAATCAATCTAATCAATTTCTTATTAGAGTTGAACTCTGCGACACCGAACCTTTCTGGATTTCTTACCTCACAAAGAAGAATCATTCCGTCGTGACTTGAGTTCCCGAATTCTTCAACAAACTTCCTTATCCCGCCCTTAAGCAAGTTGTCACCAAGATAGACTACAAATGGCTCGTTGCCAACGAATTCTTTGCAGAGCCCTACAGCCTGCGCGATACCCTTCGGCTCACTCTGACGAATGTAAGTTATCTTAACGTTAAATCTATCACCGTCACCATAATACTCAACCACTTTATCAGGATACACGTCTCCAAGGACAATCCCCACATCATTGATTCCAGCCTCGCACAAATCCTCCAACACATGCTGCGAAATCGGTTTATTCGCGACTGGTATCAACTGCTTCGGGCCAGTATGAGTGAGTGGCCTAAGTCTTGTTCCGTGTCCACCGTGAAGGATTATGCCCTTCAAACCTCACCCTCTCTGAAAGATATCCAATATTTCAATTCTTAAGACTGACGGAACTTTCATTTCGGTTGATTCTCATAATCTTCAAGCCTTCCGGAACATTCAGAAACTTCGTTTCGAGTTGCTTTTGGGCTTTGCCTATGCTCAGCGAAGAGTCACGTGGTCTCTTAGCTATCCACATTTTCAGTTCACTCATTTTTATCGGCGTTATCATGTTTGCATCTAAATCGAAGTTTCTGGCGATCTCTACAGCGAAATCGTATCGGTTTATTCGCTCACTTCCAGCCGTGTGAAAGACACCACTCAAATCTTTTTTACCCATCTCTAACAAGACCTCAGCGAGATTGTCAGCCAATGTAGGAGAGTTGTAGTGATCATTCACAACTGTTATCGGCTCTCCCCTCCTCAAAGATTCTATTACCCACGAAGCAAAGTTAGTCTTCCATGAATGCCAACCATAAAGCACGCTCGTTCGAGCGATCACATATTCTTGACAATTCTCTCTCACAAACTGTTCTCCCTTTAGCTTCGTCCAACCATAGTAATTCACTGGATTCGGTTCATCGCTTTCAACATAGAATCCCTTCCCACCATCAAAAACATAGTCAGTAGAAACGTAAATCAACTTGGCATCGATTTTGCCGCACGCTGCTGCAACATTTCTCGTTCCCTCAGCATTTACTTTCCACGCCTCTTCTCTGTTCTTTTCACATTGATCAACCTTCGTCTCTGCGCCCACATGCATCACCAAATCTGGCTTCATTCTAACGACAACCTGGGAAACCTCGTATTCATTTGTCATATCCATTTTAGTCGAATCCTTAAAGAAAGAACGCGTATTGTGTGTAGGAATAACCTCAAAGAAGTGTTCAGCGAGTTTCGCAACCTTGCTCCCTAAAAGCCCGCTTGCACCAGTCACTAAGATTCTTTTCATCGCCAAACACTTCTGACACCCCATTTACTCAAAGATAACGGTTTATACATTTCTGTCAAAACAATTAATCAAAACTATATCTGATAGCGCGCGCTGGATCAGCTAATGTGAGTTCTGGGATGGCTAATCGCTATTGGTTTCCTATAGACTTGCGCAGGCGTTTTGGTCTAAGTAATTTGGCGTTTTTCCATTGATCTTGAATAATTTTCAAGTTGCCCAACAGGCTCGCATGGAGAGAATATACAATATAGCAAAGATACGTACATCTGTCGCATTTGTTATATTCCTTTCGAAGGTTCCCAAACCTTTCACTATTCCATTGGTCAGACAATTCGAATATTGAAGTGACTGGTTGACGGAGATGGCAGCCTGCTACTCGTCCAAGATGATCCACAATAAAGAATCCTCGGAGGGCTTCACATTTCCATGTTCTCTGTCCATCTGAAAAATAATCCTTCAAAGCCTTCAAGACTTTGGTTGTTATGAAGATTCCTGGCTCTCTACTTTTCAACTCCATGAGCTCACCGCAGACCCTGGCCAAATCCGCCCTATCAGTGTGCTCGAACTCTTCCATTCTTTTTCCGATGCCGAACAGCTGGTTCTCCATTGGATAATCATAGGAGTATAAGCAATACAAAACTGGTACGTTTTGCCTGATGAAGTGCCTCGTAAAGTCAACGATCTCACGCTGATTCAGCTGTGATATTGTGGGCGAGATTACCACGGAAATGCCCTCATTACGCAGCGTCTGTATGGATT
>Ga0315296_10001777_pt1 | contig 18748 bp, 12 predicted proteins | sample YL17G14_18_MG_FD_203921 | JGI IMG/M metagenome (GOLD analysis project Ga0315296, IMG submission 203921) | Sediment microbial communities from Yellowstone Lake, YNP, Wyoming, USA - YL17G14_18 | ecosystem: Environmental > Aquatic > Freshwater > Lake > Sediment | place: USA: Wyoming | collected... | reverse complement strand
ATATACTATCTGAGCCTGAAATACGAGTAGCTATAATTACCGGAGCTGGAGACCGCGCTTTCTGCTCGGGCTTGGACCTCAAGGCGGCCATGTCAGGTGAGGGTATCGTGCCCACCCGCGCTGTCCGCTCCGAATTTGAGGCTCTTCAGATGGGCGGACAAATTTATACCATGTTCGAGACGCTGCCGGTACCAGTCATAGCTGCCATTAACGGCTACTGTCTGGGTATTGGCCTTGAACTGGCACTGGTTTGTGATATAAGGCTTGCCTCAGAAACGGCTATCTTCAGTGTCCCTGAAGTTCAGATGGGCAGTATTCCCGACTTTGGGGGAACGCAACGCTTGACCAAAATAGTTGGCACCGGCAAAGCCAAGGAGCTCATATTCACTGGCCGGAGGATAAATGCTGATGAGGCTTTGAGGATAGGGCTGGTTGAGTATGTTTATCCCTTGGATAAACTCATGGAAGAAGCAAGGAAGCTGGCTCAGGAGATAGCCTCTGTAGCCCCGTCACTAATCCAGGGCGCCAAGCGAGCCATCAATGTGGCTGCGTCTTATCCCTTGGAGATAGGCTTAAACTATGAGGCAATCACAGCAGTGGTTACCCGTCAGGATATAAGGCAGGGCTCTGCCTCCCTCTTGGAGAAATCCAAATCGTAGCCTGAAAATGGCGACCTAAATCGTCATTCTGGACCCTTTACTCATTGTCATTCTGAGCGAAGCGAAGAATCTGGAGCAGAGCTACCGAAGAATCTGTTAATTACAGAAAGCTGATTACGGTCCAAGCTCGTCGAGGAGTTTAGCGTAGTCCAATATCCTGCGGATTACAGTGCTTAAAACGTTGAGCTGCAGCTCCTTGTCCATAAAGTTGAACTCGTTCCTCTGCAGGATTTCAGCGGCAGCTCTTTGCACTGTCTCGTTGAAGTTTCTTGTTTGCTGGTACAGCTCAATAATGCGGTTCTCGAACCTTTCTGTTTGGCGTATCCCTTCTTGTAAGATTTGCATTGCCTTGTCACCGGTGACAACGCCGTAATGCTCAAAGGCACATATTTCAACTTCACAGCTTGCTAGTCTTTCCAGCGACTTCTTGTACATGGCAAAGTTATATTGTGGCCCCGGGAAGAAAACTCCGCTCGTATCATCTGTGGGAGGTGGGGCCGCATCCGAAGGGAACAAGGCCTTCAACTTTGGGATATAAGTGGCAATAGAACATTGGGTATGACCAGGCACTTCCATGAAATGTATTTTTATGCAATCGCCAAGGTCTATAATGTCCTTTTCCGTGATGATGCGGTCGACATGGATCCCATCGAACTTCAAATTCAACCTCTCATACTCACTCTGTAGTCCCAGCCTATCAATCATTTGCCTGTTGGCAGCAGCGATGAAGTTTGCTGCCTTTTCCTTGGCGAAAACCTTCTCAGAGTATGCCGAGGCGAGTATCTGGATATTCGGGAATTTCCTCTTCAGATAAGGCACAGCCCCACAGTGGTCGAAGTGAGAGTGGGAAACCACCAGGTACCTAAGCTTGTTGAGATTGAGGTCTATTGCTGAGAATTGCGCTTCCAAGGATGGCGCTACCCAGCTCATCCCGCCGCCGATAATCATCGCCTCTCTGCCCTTGAGCAAGTAAAGGCAATTATCCGTTGTGCCTAAAAAATCTAATCTGTCAGTGACTTTACCCGGCTCTTTAATCCACATGTAAATTCCTTGCTGTTTCGTATTGAGGTATAGTAGGTCCATGCTTTGACATGAAGTCATATCATACCACGGCACAATCTTCGGAGTAAACCGCTCAGAAGTAGGACGCCACTTCTATTTACACTAAGGTATAATCACGGAAAAAGTTAATAGTATGCAACAAACGGCGTTCCCATGCCCTGCCTGTGGGTCGCAAAAGTTATAGGTGCAGGACCCTGCCGGGCTTGTGGTGAGAGCCTGAAATATAGGTGTCCTCAGTGGGGCAGTGTCATCGGTCCCAGATTCACAACTTGCTCAAAATGTGGCACAATGCTATATTGGCTGGTAAAGGAGCAGGCAACACCTTCATTTGAGGGAGGAACTACGATGTATCAAGAGCAAGACACGATTCGCAAAGAAGGAAGGCCCAAAATGAGAGGGAATGTCTTGAGGTCTATAGTCATTGGCCTAGTTTCAGTCATAGTGGTCATTTGCATTGTCTTTGCTTTTCCTATTGTAAAAGTGCCGGTGGAAGTCGTTGAAACATATACTGATACTGAGTATAAGGAAGAAGCTTATACCGAACGTGAGCCTTACACTGTTCCAGCTACTGGAGAGGTAACGGAAAGACGGTCGGGGACTTTATATGACGATGCCATGGTCGAATTGTGGCGCAGGGTCATGCCTGACCGTTGGGGAACTGAGGTTTATTTTACAATTGATTTAAGTGGAAAGTTGAATCCTACCGTTTCAGGCTCTTGGAAAGTTGAGGACGTATCTAACTCATACTATGTTTCAGTTACTGACCCTGCTTTTAATCTGGTTTATCAATACAGAGGCTCAGAAGGTGCTGTCCAAGCCGATGATTTCACGTTTGCACCTAAATACTCGGGCATGTATGTCATGCGCCTTTCCACACATTATATAAGGATCGGCAAATATGGAAGGTTGACATTGGTTTTGAACTGGGACGAGGTAGTAACTAAAGCTAGCGAACTTACTGAATATAGGGAAGTAACTAAATATCGTAAAGTGCCGGTTGAAGTAGAGAAAAAAAGAACAGTAACTAAATACGAGAAGATTTCAGTCTGGGGGTTGTTGTTTAGGGAAGCTCCTAAGACTCAGTGACACAAGAGAAGCGTTTGACCGATGGGCTCAGAGCATCCAAAAGAGCGGTTTCAGCAATTGTCCGATGTTCCGGAAATCTAACCTATCAACGACTTTACCCGGCTCTCTGATCCACATATCAACTCCTCATTGATTTCTACGAAGTGGTGGTAGATTTTTGCTCGGGCATGGAAGTATATCATATTATGGCGCAGTAGCTTGAAATAAGATAGTGTTTTGTTTTAACTTGGTTGCTAAGTATGGTCAGGGCGGCGTATAGCACCTCAGAGGCTGCCTTGAGTAACAGTTAATTTGGCGATATTGGGTCACCAAAATAGTAAAGATTTTTTGGCGTGTAGTCAGATTTATGTATAATTTGATTGAAAAAAGAAGTCTGAAAGGAGAAAAGTGTAAAGATGAGCATAGCTGATAGGGATGAAGTGAAGCAGGTTTTTCAATATCCTATTCTCGAGGCTATCGCGCGGCGAAGGTCACGCAGGTTCCCACTGGGTTGCACTTTGCCCTCGGGTGCTATCCAATATGCCTCTCAGCGGTCACCCGTACCGCTAAATGACATCGAGACAGCCATACTTTGTTGGGCAGGGTCGGGGATAACCGGAACTATTACCGGTGACCTTTCCACAAAAATCGGTGGCAGCGCATTTGGCACCTGGGTAGGTAGAGCCACTCCTTACCCTTGCAATGTTCATAATACTAAGCTTTTCTTTGCCAACGACAACGGCACTTTTGTCTATGACCCGAAGAAGGCAACTAAACCGGTGGAAATTGACACCGAGGCAGACCGGGAAAAGATAATGACCTACTACAAGGAGGATTGCATTAAAGTCTTGGATGAGAGGGTGGAGTTTGTGCCCAAAGCTCTCCTTGGAGCCATGCACTGGAATATTAATCAGCCGGGTACCACTGTGTTCATTCCCATTATTGACCAGTCAGAGGAGTATATTGACTTTCTGCTTGGTATATTCGAAGTTGAAGGTTATGGTTACCGGATGTTCGATGAAATGAAAGGGCAGTCAGCAGGACTCCAGGAATGGATTGATTCCGGCAAATTAAAAGGTCCGCAGGTTCCGTTGTCATCCTTTGAGTATAATCTGTTGTTGAATAATCTTGCTCCAGCATATCTCATGCTGGAGAACATACATCTAGTAGCTGAAGCAATGGGGCTGGGCTCGGTGATATTTGGCGGCTACACAGGGCAAATAATGCTGGGCATCACGCCGATGAGCAAAGGGCTTGGTTTCCGCCCTCAGATAGGTAAAGATGGCAGGCCTGATCCAGTAGGTCTCGACGGCGTTTACGAAGCCTATTGCCCGCCCTATTACAAGAACATGAATGAGGCTGTAGATGCCTTCGTTGAGAAGAAATTCGGCCCTGGTGGTACTTTCACTGCTGAATACAAAGGGGTCACCGCCTTTAAAGATTGGAAGGCGATTCAGCCGGACTACAACAGGCCGTCTAAGTTGTCTATAGACCAGGTTAAGTCAATCTGCAATTATGTCTATGAGACTTACGGCAGAATACCGGCCACCTATGATACGAAGTTACTGCCGGTTTGGCTTCAAGTTCATCATCTGGACTTGGATTTTTATGATAAGCACTTTGCCAGGGGTATTGTGACGGAAGCGCAGAGACGCCACATGCAGCTTTGGCATAAATAGTTCAGTGCCAATTAGATGCTATCAAATCTGTAAAACCATTAACTATTAGATTATCTGTCTTAGTATCTGATAGTGAATCGTTTTACGAAGCTTTCCCCCTCAGTCTTCTCTTTTCTTCCTCCCAAGCCCTATTTGATTGAAACAAGCCACTCACACGAGACATTATCAGGAATCCCTTCTCGTCTCGACTCTGGAGGTGAGAAAATCCGTTCAACTTTTGCGTTCTTATTTGCCGCTTTGAAAAAACCATGGCGGGCTCGTAATCCCTGTAGTCGACAATCGTAATACTCCATGCCCCATTTCTTCGCTGTTTTCTGAGATGAACATCCAATTGTGCGCATTCTGAAGCTGTTTTCCGCAAGTTTCTTCACCTCGATATTCTCGAAAACAGCCCAATGAGAATGTTTAAGAAGCTGAATCAGGCTATCAATTTTGCCTCCAGAGATACCCAGAGCCTTAGATAGTCGGTTGGCTTCATATGAACCAAAGTCCTCGTTAACTTTGAGGTAGGCTTCACTATTCAGCAATTCAGGATGTTTTGCTCTTACGAAGCTCTCGGTCGTGTGCCACGCATAGCTCACGCTGTATAATAGCTCCCTCATAACATCGTAAACATTCTCTTTGGTTAGGCTATCAATTTCTAACATCTCTTGTTGTCCCTCCTGCCTGAATATTGTTTGATTGAACATTTTAGCACGGTCTTGATAGGTTGTCCTTACGAAACCAGTTAGGCTTTACGAGGACGATTGGCCCCCTATTTATGCGTAAATATCCGCAAATAAACTTAAATTGCCTCCCTTTGATTCTGCCTGTAGAGTAGAGTGACTTCCATTTACTCTGGCCCTTGGCTATAATTGTTCTATCAAGAAAGGATAGGATTTTGAAGTATGAGGTGGTTCGGATGTGCATTAGCTATTATAGGAATAATTCTTGTAATCTTTATCCTCACACACCTCTCAGAAATCTGGCATTTACTTGAAGGATTGCTGCAAAGGTTGCAGTTCTGACTGTATGTTTCAGAGACTCGAGCAGCATCTGGACCATTACATTAGTTTGGGTGCAAAACCAAGATTAGAACGAGATTAGAAAAACCTCAAACTATCCTCGAACCTGTAAAACCATTCACTAATACTATATCCTACTTAGTATCTATAGTGAATCGTTTAACAAAGCTATTTTCACAGCCTTACCCATAGTCTATTGGCATTACACCTGTTATCAGTTATAACGAATAGACAATGTATTCGACCAAAGAAGCAGCAGAAAGGCTCGGCTTGTCGCAAGACCATGTTAGGCTTTTGGCTAGAAAGGGCTTGATTGAAGCCAAACGTCTAGGGCATGATTGGGTAGTCCTAAGCCTAGACTACAAGAGAAAAAGAAAACCAAAGAGGAGGTCTGAATGATGATTTGGAATATCGTGTTATGGTTTACGGGGATCTCTCTACTTATCTTAGGGTGTTTCACAGTGATTGTATCCTATCGTAAGGATTGGTTATCCAAGATTAGGTGGGATCCCTCCATGGCTGGGCTAGGAGCAGCTATTGTTGCCATAGGTCTCTTCTTCCTAGACAAAGTTGTAGGAAAGTAGGGCTCTCAGCATGCTCCCTCAACAAGAAAAAGAAAACCAAAACAAAGGAGAATCAAATGAGAAAAGTTAAGCAAATTGTTAAACAAAAGCGAAAATCGGCAGCAAAGAATTGCTCATTGCCACCAAATTTAAATATAATATCGGCTACATGCCAGCGTAGCTCAGTGGTAGAGCAGCGGTTTCGTAAACCGCCGGCCGTCAGTTCGACTCTGACCGCTGGCTATATCTAAATCATCCTCTTTTGCTAATATTTTGCTAACAAACTTTTTAGCAGCTCCCACCACACACCACGCAAATGCAAAATCGCACCTGCCTTCTGAACCGTGACACACGATTTGATATTTGGGAGCGTGTGGTGGCATAATCTGCTGGTGATTTTTGAAGCTGGCCTGGGTTCGAATCCGACCGCTGGCTCCATGATGAATTTGCACTGAAAGAAACCATGTGCTGTGAATACGTGATTAGCACGTTAGAAATGAGCCGTTCAATTTGCTTTGTAGGGCTGTTGCCTCAAAGCTGCCAAACACTGACTAGCTGTTGAAAATCGAGCATACCACTTTCAGCAGTGTTTTCGACGTCAATCCCAGCTTCCACCGCTGCAGCCACTGGATTTAGTCCACCCAGTAATACCATGCCAACTCGGTTCATGCCGACAGCGATTTGACAGATCGGCTCGCTAATATTGCCCAGGGCAAGGACGCCATTTATGCCAGCCTCCTTAAGCTCCGCAATAGTCTCCTCGATGATTGACCTCGCTGGTGCTGGGATCTCTCGGAAATTGGCCAGTATCCTGCCGTTGCCGGTTTTAGCGGCCTCGCCGACGCTTGTCATTCCAGCACGAATATATTGTTCAGAAGGGTCAAGAGATGTGCCCCCATAGTTAATTATGGCCACAAAGCGCCTTGGCTTTGAATCCCTCATTTCAAGCACTCCTCCAAACTTAGATTCCATCGGGACTCCATGTTTTAGCAGCACGCCGTTTACGACTACGCCACAGACTGTGGCCAGACCCACTTTGCCATCTGGAATAACCACATCACCAAGCTTCTGACCTTCAGACGCTGTTGCTACCAGTTCACTTACGCATATCCCAGCTTTAAACACCACTTTCATAACCTCGATAGCTCTGGGAAAATCATCCTTATCGAACAGCGAAGTGTTTATGGGAAGTAGGCCTATTCGGCTCTTTGGGTTAAACGTAGTACGAAATGCTAGAAGCTCAAGCTTTTCAAGAATGAAACCGATTTGGTCTGGCGCCAAGGCTATTCGCAGCTCCTCAAGTCCTCGCGATGTAATCATCCGTCCATCTATACCCAGGGGCTGAGTATAACCTCTCTCATCCGTAATCTTCAGGTGGTATCTGACAGCTCTCTCGCTGAGTGAAAGCCCACGTTTTTCAAGTTCCCGAGAGATTGTGATTGACCCTAGCGACTCAAAAGACTCACTCAACACCTTGAGAATGGATATGATCTTTCTTTCTGTGTCAGAGCCAGCAGTCGATATCATGTCTTACAGTAACATCCCAACATAGATTACATGTATTATACTACCTCCAGTCTAAAAACAGAATGCTTGGATTGTTACCCATTAGGCAACAAACGGGTGCAATGTGTTGTTTTGAACAAATACAATCGTCAGCGATAAGGATCAGAAGAAGCAGAGAGATGGCACGTCATTCCCAAATCTGCGGGAGCGTTTTTCTGAACGTAATTGCATCAATCTGGAAAACAAGCGCTGTTAGGAATAGAAACACCAACATAATGTCGTGGCATACACTCTACTTTAGTAGTGTCGAATGGAATCAAGGGGAGTAGTTTACGGTTTCTCTATTGCTCGCAAACCCGGGCACTGTGTGTCGATTCAGTCAATTGGGCGTGCTCAATCCCAATTGCCGCGAGGTCGGAAAAGGCTTCCAACAGCCTGAGTTGCTCAGTGGTCAATGGTTCGTTGGTATTTACTAACCATATTCCCATCACCCCTACTACTCCTCTCGTGGCATTTAAGGGCAAATACCTTGCTTTAGCATCCGGCAGAGTATCTGTATCATACCCGGCAGCTTGTTGATGCTGAAAAGCCCAGATCGCTATTGCGGTATCATTTTCAGTAATGGTGAATTTCGGTTGCTGAGCATACGGCTTGAGGCCTCCTTTATTTTCAGCATTCGGCAAAAAAATCACCACGTTCCCTCCAAATGTCTGCTTCACATGGTTTATAATGACGCTTAATATAGCCTTTAAGCCGGACTTAGTGGCCATGTCTCGACTGAGGGCGTACAAGGCAGCCATCTCGGATTCATGACGTCTTGCCGTTTCAATCTGCCTGCGAACTCGAACTGTTAGATAGCTGATCAATACACCTACTATAAGTAATGCGATGAAGACGAAAAAGTATTCCACATCCTCTACCGCAAATGTGAGAGTGGGAGGAATAAAAAAGAAATCAAAGGCGAGCACACCTAGAACGGAGACAAAAATAGATGGGCCAAACCCAAAGTAAACAGCCGAGACAACAACACTTAAGAGGTATATCATGAGTAGGTTGGTTGGGGCAAAAAATGGCTTTACCAGTTCACCAATTAAAGTGGCTCCAATAACCAACCCCAACCCCTTTAGATAACCCCACCACCACTGCAATGACGGCGTGGTTAACATTGTATCTTGCTTCATAGGCTCTGCCTTACTGCTAACAACATAGACATCAATATTCTCGCTTTGACGAATAAGCTGGTCTACTACTGACCCTCGCAACAATTGCAGCCATCGGCTATGCTGTGATTTACCGACGACTACTTTAGTAATATTGTGCGCATTTGCATACTCTGCTATTGTCGCCGCCACGGATTGTCCTTGTAGTTTCAGTACCTTAGCGCCAAGTCGCTCAGCCAGTCGCAGTGTAGCTGCTAATCTACCTTGCTGAGCCGAGGATAGACGAATAATATCTGGTGTCTCAACGTACACGGCAAACCATTCTGCATCCAATTGAGAAGCAAGGATACGGCCATTGCGTACTAAGCGGTTGCCCATAGGACCTGGGCCTATACACACTAGAAGGCGCTCGGCTGCCGGCCATGGTCCTCGGACGGCATGTGTCTGCATATAAACCTGCACTTGCTTATCCACGTGTTCAGCAGCAACCCGCATGGTCACCTCACGCAATGCCGTAAGATTGCCTTTGCGGAAGAAGTCTGCTATAGCATGCGCTATCTGCTCAGGCACATAGACCTTGCCCTGCTTCAGGCGTTCCAGTAGTTCCTCAGGAGGCAGGTCAACCAATTTAATCTCCGCCGCCCTGTCAACTATTGTGTCGGGGATAGTTTCATGCACCCAGACACCAGTAATTTGCGCCACCGTATTTCTCATACTCTCCACATGCTGTATATTGAGCGTGGTATAAACATCGATTCCAGCCTCTAGCAGTTCCTCCACGTCCTGATAACGCTTGGGATGACGTGAGCCATGAGCATTCGTGTGGGCGAGTTCATCCACCAGTGCCAGTTGTGGCCGATGTGCCAATACGGCATCCAGGTCCATTTCCGAGAGTTTAATGCCGTGGTACTCTATCTGCTTGCGTGGGATAATCTCGAGGCCTTTCAGCAATGCATCCGTTTCAGCCCGTCCATGTGTCTCGGCATAGGCGACAACCAGGTCTACTTCGTACTTCCGGCGTTGAGCGGCCTCTAGCATAGCATAGGTTTTACCTACTCCAGCGGCATAGCCGAGGAAGATGGTTAGCTTTCCCCGTTTCTTCTGCTGTTCCTCAGCTTTAATACGTGCTAGCAATTCATCGGGACTAGGTCGTTTCTCGGGCATTTGATTCGTCTCTCTAAATCGCATCTTATACTTTATTGCCAGGTAAATCTATTTTATTTATTTCATTTTGTCCAGAGCTTGATTAAGCAGTAAAACATTGACCCTCGGCTCGCCAAGAATGCCAAACTGGCGACCTTGAGTGAAATGATTTACCTGAGCCAGAACCTGAGTCTGACTCAAGCCGCGCTGGCGTGCTACACGCGGAACCTGGTAGAGTGCTGCTGCAACACTGATATGCGGGTCAAGTCCACTGGCAGAATAAGTTACCAAATCTACTGGTATGGGCTGAGTGTTCTCCGGGTCGGCCGCCTTTAATGCGTCAATCCGTTTTTGAATTCCATCTAGCAGTGCCTGGTTTAGTGGACCATAGTTTGAACCTGAGGAAGCAGCGGCATTATATGAAAAGGACGCCGTTGCTGAGAGGCGACCCCAGAAATAACCGGGCTCGTCAAATGGCTGGCCTATCAGTTCAGAGCCAAGGCACTTATCATCTTTTTGTTCAATCAGGCTGCCATTAGCCTGGTGATGGAAAGCGACTTGAGCAATACCGGTCACAACCAAGGGGTAAATTACTCCGGTGAGCACAGTCAACAGAGCCAGAAGTATTGCGGCGCTACGAAGTTGATGACCCATAAAGAAAATCTCCTGTTTGGCTGCCTTACACCAATCTCAAAGCTACTAATAGCATGTCAATCAATTTGATGCCGATAAATGGCATGATTAATCCTCCCACTCCATAAACTAGTAAATTATTGCGCAGGAGTCTGGCTGCACCGACCGGTCGATATGGTACACCGCGTAAAGCTAGCGGGATGAGAGCGACCATAATCAATGCGTTGAAAATTACCGCCGACAAAACAGCGCTTTCAGGTGTAGCCAGATGCATCAAGTTAAGTGCCAGCAATGAGGGGTAGGTGCTAGCAAATGCCGCAGGGATAATGGCGAAATACTTGGATACATCGTTAGCAATACTGAACGTGGTTAAAGCCCCACGAGTCATAAGCAGCTGCTTGCCTATCTCCACGACTTCAATCAATTTAGTCGGATTGCTATCGAGGTCAATCATGTTGGCAGCTTCGCGAGCTGGCTGCGTCCCCGTGTTCATGGCCACAGCTACATCAGCCTGCGCCAATGCAGGAGCATCGTTGGTGCCATCGCCGGTCATAGCCACCAGCCGCCCGCCGGCCTGGTGTTTACGTATCAACTCAAGCTTGGCTTCAGGAGTAGCCTGTGCTAAAAAGTCATCTACGCCGGCTTCGGCAGCGATGGCGGCGGCGGTGAGCGGGTTGTCGCCAGTAATCATCACTGTTTTGATGCCCATCTTCCTCATGTGTACAAAACGTTCCCTAATGCCACCTTTAACGACATCTTTGAGATAGGTCACGCCCAGGGCTTCGCCATTTCGGGCTACCACTAAAGGTGTACCACCCTCACGAGCAATGTCATCAACCAGTGTCTTCAGTTCCGTCGGCACTGTTTTATCCTGTTTTTCAATATAAGCTATGATTGCATCAGCGGCGCCCTTGCGGATGCTCAGTCCATCTATATCAACACCGCTCATGCGTGTTTGTGCGGAAAATGGGATAAAGTGCATTCTACCCGGCATGTCTTCACTTCCGCTGCCTCGCAGACCATATTTCTCCTTTGCCAGCAATACTATGCTACGGCCTTCCGGTGTCTCGTCGACCAGCGAAGCCAGTTGTGCCGCCTCTGCCAGTTCACGGTCAGTGATCCCGCCAACAGGTATGAACTCTACTGCCTGACGGTTGCCGAGAGTGATGGTACCGGTCTTATCTAGCAGCAGCACATCTACATCTCCGGCGGCTTCCACGGCACGACCGGATAGTGCAATCACGTTGCGCCGGATTAAGCGGTCTACGCCGGCAATACCAATGGCTGGTAGCAAACCCCCAATGGTAGTCGGAATAAGGCAGACCAGTAGCGCCACTAACATGGTCAGAATAATCGGTGTGCCTTGATGATTCACTTCTACGCTATACAGGGAGAATGGCAGCAGTGTGGCACAAACAACCAGAAAGATAATTGTGAATGCGGCCAGGAGTATATTAAGTGCGATTTCGTTGGGCGTTTTCTGGCGCTTTGCTCCTTCTACCAGGCTAATCATATGGTCAAGGAATCCTTCACCCGGATTGGCTGTAACACGCACCACCAACCAATCTGATAATAAGCGCGTCCCACCGGTGACGGCACTCCGGTCTCCTCCCGATTCGCGAATAACCGGTGCGCTTTCGCCGGTGACAGCGCTCTCATCTACCAATGCCACGCCTTCAATCACTTCACCATCAACTGGGATAATATCTCCAGCCTCTACCAAAAATACATCATCTCGATGCAAAGCAGTGGACGGAACGATATCATACCGGGCTCCGTGTTTTGGTCGACCTAGTTTTTTAGCCTGTGTTTCTCGGCGCGTACGTCGCAGCGCGTCAGCTTGTGCCTTGCCACGTCCTTCAGCAATAGCTTCAGAGTAGTTAGCGAAGAGCACCGTGAGCCAAAGAAATAACGTTATGGCACCAATAAAGCTAGTTTTTGCCTCTCCATGCCCTAAAAGTGCCTGCACCCATAAGACGGTAGTGAGCACGCTGCCTACTTCCACCACGAACATGACCGGGTTGCGCAGCATCCAACGGGGGTTGAGTTTCCGAAAGGCATCGATGAATGCGCGGCGATAGAGCTGCCATCTGGCATAAGACTGCCTTTTCGGGTACGTCGTTGTCGCCTTTTCTGTAGGCTGTGCTTGAGAATCCGATGCGCTATGGTTACTCTGCATAGTTCATTACCTTAGCATGAGGTATTCTGCCAACGGCCCTAGTGCCAACGCAGGGAGGAAGCTGAGGGCACCTACTATAATGACTACCACAATCAGCCAGATAATGAAGAGGGGGGTGTGAGTCGGCAGTGTTCCCGAGCTAGCGGGCACTTTTTTCTTGCATACTAGTGAACCGGCAATTGCCAGCGCCGGTATTGCCGCCCAATAGCGAGCGAAGAGCATAGCTAAGCCCAGGGCAACGTTATAGAAGGGCGTATTGGCACCAAGACCAGCGAAGGCGCTGCCGTTATTATTGCCCGCTGAAGAGAAGGCATACAGTATCTCACTAAAGCCATGCGCGCCGGGGTTATAGACTGCCGCTTTACCTGCTTGCGTGGCTACAGCGATTGCTGTGCCGAATAGCACGACCACTATCGGAATCAGAACCATCAACGAAGCCATCTTCATCTCGTAGGCTTCAATCTTCTTTCCCAGGTACTCCGGGGTACGCCCAATCATTAGACCGGCCACGAACACTGCGATGATGACGAAGGCCAGCATGCCGTATAGCCCGGAACCGACTCCGCCATAAACTACCTCGCCTAGTTGCATGAGCCACATTGGCACCAGGCCACCTAGTGGCGTAAATGAGTCGTGCATAGCATTCACTGACCCATTTGAGGCAGCAGTGGTGGCAGTGGCCCACAGTGCTGAGTTGGTAATCCCAAAGCGAACTTCTTTGCCCTCCATGTTGCCACCAGGCTGGAGGGCACTGGACGTTTGGTCAACTCTGAGTGTACTTATAACCGGATTACCGTGTTGCTCAGCCCATACAGCTATACCAAGCATTGCCACAAATATGATGGTCATAGCTGCAAGTATTGCCCAACCTTGACGGGTATCCCCTATCATCTTGCCAAAGGTGTAGCACAATGCCGCCGGTATAAGCAAAATGGATAACATCTCCAGGAAGTTAGAGAATGGGGTAGGGTTTTCAAAGGGATGTGACGAGTTAACATTGAAGAAGCCACCTCCGTTTGTTCCTAGCTGCTTAATGGCAATCTGCGAAGCAGCTGGTCCAACAGCCACTACTTGCTCATTTATAGCTTGGCCACTGGAGTCATGAGTTGATTGCAGGAGGGATACATTCTCATATCCGTTGAATGTCTGCACTACACCCTGTGATACTAAAGCCAGTGCCAATACGATTGATAGAGGCAATAGCATATAGAGAATACTTCGGGTAGTATCGACCCAGAAACTACCAATGGCCTTGGCCGATTGTCGGGCAAAGGAACGTATCAGTGCGATTAGCACCGCCATGCCTGTAGCCGCTGATAGAAAGTTCTGAGCTGTCAGTCCGAGCGTTTGAGTCAGATAGCTCATGGTGGTCTCCCCACTGTAGCTCTGCCAGTTCGTGTTGGTAACGAAACTGATAGCAGTGTTGAAGGCCAAGCCAGGCGGGACTGCGCTCAAGCTCTGGGGATTTAAGGGCAGTATGGCCTGAAGGCGCTGTAACAAATACAGCAGTAGTAAACCCACAAAATTGAATAGCAACATGGCGATAGCATACATCTTCCAATCCATCTCTTCGTCAGCGTGTATCCTTGCAAGACGATAGATAAACCGCTCAATGGGTCTCAGCACGGGGTCGAGAAATGTGCGTTCGCCATGATAGACGTGTGCCATATAGGCACCTAGCGGCTTGACGAGCAACAGTAGGACAAGCAGATATAGTCCAAGTTGCAGCAGGATAGAGATTGTCATCCGAACCACTCTGGCTTCAGGAGCGCCAAAATGAGGTATATTAATAGGCCCAGGCAAATGATGCCCGATATAATATAGAAAGCACCCATATTACGATTTCACAGGCGTCGAAAGATTGCTATCAGTCCTAGACTGGCTAGAAAGAATACCACAGTCAGGGTGAGGAAAAGCAGGTCAGACATAAATTATCTACCGCCTTCGTATGCTCAGGTAAATCGCTAATTCCTAATTGAAATGATATACTGCAGAGAGTTTGAATGTCAAAATAACGATATTGTAATGTGGTTCTATTCACTTTACTTTACATGAGCCAGGCTGATTATTAATGAGATACCTGTCTGACTTAGGTCACAGTTACCTGATTTATCTGGCATGCGATATACTCAAGAAAACTTTGATGGGAATTCAACGTGTACGGATTAGATATCCGAGATTAAACAGTCCAAACATTTTCGAACTCAACTACGGATTCCTGCCAAATATTCTCGAAGTGGCTTGACATTGAAAATTTGGCTGCCACTAGCTAGTGCTTTTAAGGCTACACGGGCAGTGTCAAGCGACGTAAAGCAGGGGATCCGCTTCTCGGCAGCAGCACGCCGAATATGAAAACCATCTCGGAGCGGAATACGGCCACCTGTAATAGTGTTGACCACCCCGGCTACAGAGCCATCATTGATGATGTCAACCACATTTGGGTGGCCTTCGCCTAACTTCTTGCCAATCTTTCTTACTTTCATCCCAGCAGCTTTAATCATAGCCGCTGTACCTTCAGTAGCATCAAGCTGGTAGCCCAAGGAGTAGAAGCCTTCGATTATAGGTAAGGCTTCGCCCTTATTTTTATCAGCAATGCTAAACAATAGACTGCCTCGAGATGGCAATATAAGACCAGCAGCCAGAAGTGCTTTTATCAAAGCGCCTTCATAGGTGTAGTCAATTCCCATGACTTCGCCTGTTGACTTCATTTCAGGACCAAGGTACGTATCTACGCCGGCCAGTTTAGACATAGAGAATACAGGAGCCTTTATGCCTACGAGTTTCTGTCTCCTCCACAAGCCTGTGGTGTAACCCTGCTCTTTTAGACTTACACCAAGCATTATTTTGGTGGCAATCCGAACCATGGGCACACCAGTGACCTTGGAGATAAACGGAATAGTCCGGCTGGCGCGCGGATTCACCTCCAGTACATAAACCGATGATTGATTTTGGCTTTGACCAGGCATGATGACAAGCTGGACATTCATCAAACCCTTCACTTGGAGTGCCCGCCCGATCTTTATTGTGTAATCAACAATGGTATTTACCTCATCTTGAGTTAGGTTCAAGGCGGGATAGACAGCTATCGAATCACCACTATGCACCCCAGCACGCTCAATGTGCTCCATGATTCCTGGGATGAGAACATCTTGTCCGTCACTGACAGCATCAACTTCAACCTCCTTGCCTTCGAAATACTTGTCAACCAAGATGGGGTGTTGACTGTCCATTTCCAAAGCTAGCGACATATAACGTACCAATTCCTCTTCGTTATGGACAATTTCCATAGCTCTGCCGCCGAGAACATAACTGGGACGAACCAGCACAGGATAGCCAAGCAACTTTGCCGTGCTGATACTTTCCTGTAAGGAGATAACCCCGGCTCCCGGTGGCTGAGGGATACCTAGCTGGTTGAGGAAATCTTCAAAGCGGCGACGGTCCTCAGCAATGTCAATAGCTTCGGAAGTAGAACCAAGTATTGCCATGTTGCTGCGAGCTAGAGGTTCAGCTAGGTTAATAGCTGTTTGCCCGCCAAACTGGACAATAGAGGGTGGAGTGGGGTCATTCTGAAATGGAGAGCTTTCATTTTCGAGGATGTCTCGCAAGCTTTCTTCATCTAAAGCCTCGAAATACAGGCGGTCGCTGGTGTCGAAATCCGTGGAAACGGTTTCTGGATTGGAATTGACCATTATGCTCTTGACGCCTGCCTCTTGAAGTGCCCAGGCGGAGTGAACAGAGCAGTAATCAAATTCTATCCCCTGCCCGATGCGGATGGGTCCGCTGCCAATGACTACAGCCTTTTTGCCTTTTAATGGCTCAGCCTCGTTTTCTTTTTCATAAGCGCTGTAAAAATAAGGCGTTTCAGCATCGAATTCAGCGGCGCAGGTATCCACCATCTTATACACAGGACATATTTGCCAGTTACGTCTTAGCTGACGCACTTGTTCAGGCAATCTGTCAGACAAGGTGCTGATTTGCTCGTCAGAAAAACCGAGGCGTTTCGCCTGCCACATAAGCTCAGGAGTTAATGGCTCAGAAAGAAGCCGTTTCTCCATCTGGGCAATATTCAGCAACTTATAGATGAACCAAGGGTCAATGCCAGTACGCTGGGCAAGTTGTTCACAGTTTGCCCCACGCCGAAGTGCCGCTATTACTGCCCACAACCTAAGGTCGTTGGGGTGCAAAGGATAGGAATCAAGGCCTACATTATTGCTCCAGCTTCTATCTTCCCAGAGAAGAGATTTCTTCCCAAACTCGAGGCATCGCACTGCTTTCTGCAAGGCTGCTTCGAAGCACCGGTCAATCGCCATGACTTCGCCGGTAGCTTTCATCTGACTCCCTATATTGCGGTCACCTAGAGCGAACTTGTCGAAAGGCCAGCGAGGGATCTTTACCACACAGTAGTCCAAAGCTGGCTCAAAAGCTGCCATCGTCTTGCCAGTAACCCGATTGGGTATTTCGTCCAACTTTTTGCCCACAGCTATCTTGGCAGCTACCCTGGCAATAGGATAGCCAGTGGCTTTGCTGGCTAGAGCTGAACTGCGGCTAACACGGGGATTGACCTCGATCACATAATACTCACTGGCTTTCACACCCAATTGTTCTCGGGCCCACTTTTCGGCCACTACTGGGCTGGGGGTCAAGGCAAACTGTATATTGCAACCGCCTTCGATGCCTAAAGCTCTGATGATTTTTAGGCTGGCTGACCGCAACATCTGGTATTCCTTGTCCGTCAAGGTCTGGCTGGGGGCGACAACGATGCTATCACCGGTATGAACCCCCATTGGGTCGATATTCTCCATATTGCAGACAGTGATGCAGTTATCGGCAGCATCACGCATCACCTCATATTCAATTTCCTTCCAACCAAGAAGGCACTTCTCCACCAGCACTTCATGGCTCAAACTGGAAGACAGACCATTGGCCACCGTGTTTTCGAGTTCTTCCATAGTGTGAGCAATGCCCCCACCGGTCCCACCTAAAGTATAGGAAGGTCGAACGATCAATGGTAACCCGATTGATTCAGCTAACTCCTTTGCCTCAGCTACGGAATGTACCGTGTCACTTTCCGGTACTGGCTCACCAATGTCTACTATAAGTTGCTTGAATAGTGATCTCTCCTCTGCCTTTTTAATTGTCTCCAGCGGTGTGCCCAGCAGTCTGACACCGTATTTATCCAATATTCCGGCATCAGCAAGCTCCACAGCCAGATTCAGGCCGGTTTGCCCGCCAAGCGTAGGCAACAGCCCATCAGGGTGTTCCCGCTCGATTACACGAGCTACAACATCTACGGTTAATGGCTCTATATAGACAATGTCGGCAATGCCCTCATCGGTCATAATAGTTGCCGGGTTAGAATTCACCAGCACCGTGGTTATGCCCTCCTCACGTAGCGACTTGCACGCCTGAGTACCAGCGTAATCGAACTCCGCCGCCTGCCCGATAATTATAGGACCTGAGCCAATGACTAGAACCTTAGAGATTTCAGCCATTAGTGCTCTTCCCCTTCATCATCTCCAAGAACCTGTCAAACAGGTAGACATTATCTTGAGGGCCAGGAGAGCCTTCGGAGTGGTACTGTATAGATATGACTGGCAACTCTTTATGGCGCAGTCCCTCAACTGTGCCGTCATTCAGATTTATCTGGCTGACCTCAAGCCCACCCTTCAAGCTATCGGCATCGACGGCATATCCGTGGTTCTGGGTGGTAATATGGATTCTGCCGCTTGTCAGGTCACGTACTGGATGATTGCCGCCACGGTGACCAAATTTTAGCTTGAATGTCTTAGCACCAAGGGCTGTGCCTATAAGCTGGTGGCCTAAGCAAATGCCCATCACTGGTTTTTGGTGAACGAGTTTCCTGACTGTCTCTGTCATATAGTCAAGAAGAGCTGGGTCACCAGGGCCGGGAGAGAGAACAATACCATCTGGCTTTAAATCTAGAATCTCCTCTACTGGCGCGACGCAGGGGACGACGGTCACTGCACAGCCGAGCTGAGCCAATATACGAGCAATGTTGTATTTCAGTCCCATGTCAACAATTACAATATTGTGTGTGTGGGCAGCATCATTTGAAGTCGATTTCCACTGATACT
>Ga0315296_10001776_pt1 | contig 18753 bp, 25 predicted proteins | sample YL17G14_18_MG_FD_203921 | JGI IMG/M metagenome (GOLD analysis project Ga0315296, IMG submission 203921) | Sediment microbial communities from Yellowstone Lake, YNP, Wyoming, USA - YL17G14_18 | ecosystem: Environmental > Aquatic > Freshwater > Lake > Sediment | place: USA: Wyoming | collected... | reverse complement strand
TCTGTGTCTGTGGTTAAGCTGGTGAGGGCGTCCGAATTTGAACCGTCGATCGGAGGCTTGCCGAAGGAAACTGTAACGGAGCGTAGCGGAGTGGAGGCACGTGGTTTCGAATCCCACCCCCCGGCGCCTAGGCCAGACACACCAGAGCTATGTTGAACCTTCTGTTCAGCGCTCTCTTCCGGCGTCAAAGATAGGCGATGACGCCCAAGACGTTGCAGACACCTGACAACGGCGAGGATGTCAAAAAGCTACAAGACCTCGTCGAATAGGTCAGCAAACAATTGATTCGCCCTGGCATCCTTCGACTTGAGCTGTCTGATCAAGAACATGCGCGTCTCACAGCCACTGCCGCACTGGCATCGTGGCGCATCATCTAGGAGTTCGAGGAACTTCTTGACCGCTGCTCCTGCAAGGATCTCATGCTTTGTAGTTTGGGGGGGGAGCCATCCGAACACTGAGGAAGTGACCTAGCTTGGGCGACATAAGGAAGACGGGGCGGAACTGGAAAGAGACCTGGCTGTAAGTGGGTCGGCTATCGTCGCTCTCGCAATCCCGTGGCGTAGCCGAACGGAAGAAGCATCTTCGTGCTCGCGTTCAATGCTTCTCCGAGCAAGTTGAGCGGCTGTGACGTTGGCAAGTTGAAGGGAAAGCCGACTGCAATCCACACTAACCAATCAAGTGCGAAAGCAAGAAGCAATGCCAAGGGCAGCCTTGAAGGCGTGAAATGTTTCTTCGCCTGCAGTAGCCCGAGAATCATGGAGCCCACCAGTATGGCGACTCCCCAGAAGGGGAGCATATCGGTCGGCGGGAACCCGCCTGTAATGTTGAAGAGGACTTCATACAGACTGAGGGTGGCCAGCCCAGCTATCACTCCGTTGTACAATGCCGTCTTTGGACTGGCGCGAAATCTCCACGCCACGAATACGAAAACTGCGAAGAACGTTATCACTGTTGACAGCCGAATGTAAGCAGGACCGACAACGAGCCAGATCCTATCGATATAGACCAAGGCAATCATCCAAGATCTTTGCGAACAAAGACATAGGTTCGACGTCTTAGGGGGTCATCCAAACATATGGGAAAGTGCTCCCTGAAATTCAAGGTATCCAAGCCCAAGAGAGCTCTACGCGTCTCGCACTCGTCATCACATTTGCAGGGCGGAGCGTCTTCTAGGAGTTGAAGGGACCTCTTCACCGCCGCCCAGCTAGGATCTCATGCTTGGTCGTCGCGGCCATTGCCTCGTGTCCTACCTCGAACGAGGCATCCAGGCGGGCGAGATAAGCTCGGTGAGGCAGGGCGCCGTGGGAGAGAGGGCTGAAACTGCTAGGCGCGGATGAGGGGGCTTTCCAGGTTTGTGTCACTTTGCCACAGTAAGATATTAGTTTGTGTCCCCAAACTCGCACATAATTCTGGCAGCGGGATGAAACTACCCGTAGTTGGGGGGAGGAGGGCCTTCCGAGTTTAGAGTCATTCCCGAGTGCCAATTCAGAGTTTTGATTCGAATACCGAGTCGGCACGAAACGGGACCACTGTGCATGGTAGGCTCTTCTGTCTCTTCACCCGGCTGCTTGGAGTCGCGCGTGTACAATGAAACGATTAAGAGAGCTGCCCGCTCCTGATACGTTTTGAGGGACAACGTTCCGAGGGGCCTCACGTTACAGATCCTTCATGTGGGTATGAGCATGCAGTCTTCAGATTCCAAAATGTATCTGCACACGCCTCCGCTTCGAAGACTAGGTCAGAACTTCCTTGTGGACAATACCGCACGTGACCTGATCGTGAACTCCGCCGACCTGTCCAAATCAGACATTGTACTCGAGGTCGGCCCTGGAAGAGGATTTCTGACAGAAACACTCATCGCCCGCGCCGGCAGAGTAATCGCGGTCGAGAAAGACCTCCGACTTGCGAGCGTTCTGAAGCAGAAGCATAGAGGTAACCGGAGACTGCGTGTCATCGAGGGTGACATACTGAAGGTGAAGGTGCCCCGCTTCACTAAGGTCGTATGTACCCCCCCATACTACATTTCGTCCCGACTAGTTCTACTCCTCATCTCAAGAAGGTTCCGTTGCGCGGTGCTGACGTTGCAGAAGGAATTCGCTGAGCGATTGGGAGCGAAGCCGGGTTCACCCGACTACGGCAGGATCAGCGTGATGGTGCAGCACAAATCGTCAGTTGAGCTGGCTGGAGTGATTCGAAGGGATTCCTTCAGGCCTGTCCCGAGAGTGGATTCCGCTGTCGTTGTGATACGAAGGAAAAAACCCGACGTGCCCGTTAGGAGCGAGCGGATCTTCGTCGATATGGTTCGATTCATGTTCACCCAGAGGAGAAAGAAAGCCAAGAAAGTTCTTCGCCAGTACCTTGAACCATTCCACGGAGACAAGGATCTGGTGAATCGAATCCTTTCGTCATTACGCGACGTACGGGTGTTCCAGCTAACGGTCGGCGACTTCGAACAACTGTCAAATGAGATCGCTTCAATGAAACGTGAACGCCTTGACTGATCCGACCCCTACTAAGCGTAAGCCTCGTGCAAGACTGCACGGGGGGCACATCCGCGTGGTGCTCGTTGAGCTCGAAAAGGAAGGCAACATAGGCTCTATCGCACGGTCGATGAGAAACTTCAGCCTGACGGACCTCTACCTTGTCTCACCTAAGATTCCCATCGGAGACGAGGCCTACCGGTATGCCACCCGTGGCAAGGGGATCCTTAAGAAAGCCCGAATAGTTCAGACACTCTCAGACGCTTTGCGAGGAGTAGACCGCGTGATCGGCACAACCGCGATTGTGGGCACGAGCAGTAGAAACATACTCAGAGTACCGATTGATCCAACACAACTCGCCTCACGTCTAGCCGGAACGACAGGTTCTGTCGCACTCCTCTTCGGGAGGGAAAGCACTGGGCTCAACAACAAAGAACTGCAGCAGTGCGACGTGATTGTCAGCATACCGGCCAGTGAGGGCTACAATGTGCTCAACGTTGCAACTGCCGCATCGATCATGTTCTATGAACTCCACAAAGTTAGGCAAAGGCGTCCACGTTTGCTCGAACCATCACAGCAGTCAGTGGAGCGTCTGGTATCCATCTTCAACCAGCTCGCCGATCTTGCTGATCTGCCACCGCACAGGAAACGCCTGGTCGACCGAGCGTTCAGGAATGTTCTGGCGAAGTCGGTCGTCTCGATGAGAGAGGTGTCCCTGATTACGGGTGTGTTGAGAAGAATCAGAGATAAGGCACAGTTGATCTCGAGCCAAACGCGAACGTAGTGCTGAGCCCGATCAGCCTGTCTTGGACGTTTGGCTTACCAGCACCACTCCGACCAGAATCAAGGATCCACCCGCGGCGACGTTGAGATCGACCCTTTCACCCAAGATAAGCCATCCCAGAAGAACAGCAACGATTGGGGTGATGAACGTGAAGAGGGAGATCCGCGTGACTTCCATCCGAGTATAGAGCCAGTAGAGAGCGACAAAAGCGAAAGCTGATCCTATCACTGCAAGATAGAGAATCGCGAAGACCGATACATTATCGAAGTTCAGCGGAGCCCCACGCTCTAGGAGGAGCCCCGCTGTGGTCAGAAGAATAGCGCCGACGCCAATCTGAACTACAACGTTGACTGTCGAGTTGATGGATTGAGAATACTTCTTGGCAACGACGTTAGCGCATCCGGCAAGTCCGGCGCTTACGATCACTGCGATGCCACCCCAGAGGGAATTTGCTGTGAACATCAGTTCTCTGGAGAATATGATCGTGACACCAATGAAACACAGCAACATGGCCAACACCTTTCGTCCGGAGAGGCGCTCGTTAGGTATCATGAAATGGGCGAATACCACCACGAAGAATGGCAACGTGGCGAAGAGCAATGAGGTTAGGCCCGCAGTCATGTACTGCTCTCCCCAGAACGCGAGGGCGTAGGGTACTGCAATCTGGGTTAGGCTGAGGAAGATCATGACTCGCCAACTCGTCATGTCCCTTGGAAATTCGATCCTCTTTGCAGCCGCGTAGCTAGCCAGCAGACCCGCGGCTATTACGAATCGGATTCCTGCAAATGTGATTGGAGGGAGAGAGGCTAGTCCCACCTTGATCGCCAGCCATGTCGAACCCCAGACAAAGCAGAGCGACCCGAAGACCAACCCGGGCAAAAGGCCGCCAAACGTCTGATTTCTCATCGTCAGCCCCTGTGTTCCAGCGATCGGCTACATTACATCTGGCACATAGAAATAGTATCGCCAACCTTTGAGGCACCGTCTACAGACGGACGAGAGGAGCGATGGATTCCACACGCCAGCACGGTGACTCCAATGCGGAGAGCCAAATACTCCTCTTGATCGCCGTGAATGTCCTCTTCGGTTTCGCGATCGGATTCAGCTCACCTTCGGTGGCTCCGCTAATAGTCGCGCTTGGAGTGAGCATATCCTTCGTCGGCCAAGCTCAAACGGCTGGCGGCTTGGGAGCGACGTTCCTACGCCTCCCCCTCGGCATTACCATGGACAGAATCGGAAGAAAACCCTTCATCATACTAGGCGGGCTGGTGACGCTCCTCGGATTCGTCTCGTACACGCTCGCGACTTTTTGGCTGCTCTTGGGAGCGGGCATAGCCCTTGTCGCACTCGATTATGCAATCCGAGGGACCGCTTCCTCGGCAGCGTTAGGCGACTCGACAAGATCCGGAAGCGTCGGGCGAGTCTTCAGCGTCGACCTTGGCGTCACTGAGGGCGCAGCCACGATTGCTCCGCTCCTCGGTGGATACCTCGCAACGACGATGGCGATTCCATTGCGATTTATCTTCTGGACATCTGCTGTTCTCATCACGGCCGGCATTCTGGTAATCCTAATTGGCTACAATCCAGTACAAACACCCAAATCGCAGAAGGGCGCATCGAGTACGTGGAGATCGTACATCCGCCCCGATAGGCGCATGTTGCCTATCCTGGCTGTGGTGGCGCTGGATGCGACTGCGTGGAGGATATCCTTCCCATTCTGGACGCTCTACGTTTTCAAGGAGATGAACGCGACCCAAGAACAACTTGGAATCTTCTTAGCCATCTCTGCGGCCATACCCGCATTGACTGGGCTGACCTTAGGCTCCAGGCTCGACAGGCTGGGCAGAAAGCCCTTCTTGGCCATGAGCGAATGGTGCGCCATAGGCACCTTCCTACCGTTGTTGCTGACCTCGCAGCCCGAATTCTCGTACATAGCTGCCGTGTTTGGAGGCCTCGTCTACAGTCTCTGGGTGCCCGCTCTCAATGCGTACGTCGTGGATCATTTTGGCCGGGAGAAATTCGGACAGACACTCGGAACCATGAGCCTCATATCCGGCCTCGCGTCAGCGGCCTCACCTGCACTCGGGGGCTGGATGTGGGATAACATATCTCCAAAGGCACCGTTCATCCTCACACTAGTACTTGCAATCGCCGTTGGCCTCATCATCTGGTTCAAAGTCGAGGAAAAAGAAGATGAAACGCCCACACCTCGAACGGAACCAATATGACCTGATCAGCACAGGAATATCGAGACCAACGAGGCCTCAGGGTTATATCCTACGTCAAACCCAACATCTAGAGGGAGTGCTCTTGAGGAGCCAAGACACAATCAGGGTTTTGGTCATTGCCGGCATGATCATTGCGGCACTGGTAGTTCTTGTTCCTACAAGCGCTCCTGCAGTAGGGCCTGCAGACGCTACAACGACTACAACGACAACTCAAACAGCCACATCAACGACATATGCCACCACTACAACCGCCACATCAACGACTGTTGCTACAGCCACTTCAACAACATACCTTACCACAACAACGGTTGCTACAGCTACCACCACGAATCCAGGTACAACGACTGTCTACTTTAGGACTGAGACGAGTTTCTTTACACTTGTATTCGCGACGAGCACATCCTACGTTGCGACGTCAACTCTGACGTCAACAAGCTACAGCCCAACGGTAACTACTCCGACCACAACTACCACAACTTTGGAATCAACGGTCTTCAGCCCGACTGTTACAACCGGGACGACGATGACCTCTGCGGTGACGACTGTTGCTTCGACGAGGACGAGTGGTGTAACGACTGTTCCAGCCACTTCGACGATATGGTCGACAGTGACCGGCACCACAACAGCACAAACTGTAACAAACACAGCGACCGAAACTCAAACCTCACAAACAACAACGAGCCAGACGATAACGATCACGTATACTGCGACGGGAGTCACGCCGCCTACTCCTCCGCCTATTCCTGGTTTCCCGTTGGAATCGATCCTGGCGGGGCTCGGGCTGGGTCTGCTGGGCGTGCATCTGATCTACCGAAATCGTCGGGCAAAAAGGGAAGGCTCAGCATAGAGCTTCCGCACTTTGTATGCAGAGACAGGAAATCCTATTCCTGATTAGCTTGGCGTGTGTCGATCGAACGCTCCTACTGAGCTATCTGTTGATAGCACCTGACAGACGGGAACTCCTCGAATAGCGCGTTCAGACGACCCCTGAATAGTGAAGTAGGTTGGGTCGTGAGGAGAAGGAAGAACCTCCCTCTGAGTGGAACCTCGTTTGTCGAGTCGCTTAGCTTCAGCAGGTCGTTCCTTATCGTGACTGCCCAATTCTCGGGTGTGACCCGGATGTATTCTATCTCGATTGCGAAGGAGAGCTGCTGAGTGACATGATTCCATGTGGTTGGAATTGAGGCGGCCCAACCCGCCAAGGCGAAATGATCATTCCTTCCCTTGGCGGAGGGTAGCAACGAGCCATCCTCGTTGCGTTCATACGTGTTCCTCGTGGGGAAGCTGAGGAAGACGTTACCAATTGGTCCACTCTTGAAGAGCCTGCCTTTGAGGAGAAGAAGCTTCAGGTAGCATCGAATGTCATCAGTTGACCAGAAGGACTTCGGGCTTTCTCTGAACTTCCTCATGGTTTTGATAATGGATTTCTCGATCATTGCAAGTTGTTTTTCATCCGTCCTTGGCTTGGTGTTCAAGGTTTGGCCACGCCCACGTCGTCGCTTCTACAATCTTGTTTTCGACTAATATGTACGACTTGCCTCTGGTGTCACTACCGATTCAAGTGGCCTATTTCGCAGCCGTCGTTGTTCAGCTTGACATCTCCAATCTCGATCTTGCTAGGGGCATCCGAGAGTCTGGACCATATTGTGGCTACGCTGGAAGAGGGAACTACGTCCTTCAGTATGCCAATCTCCTGAAGGAAATCATCCGAGTTCAAGAAGCCGACAATCGTATCCTTCAGATTCTGGAGCTGTGATCGTGGGAGACGGCTAAGATCCAGATCGTCTGGTCTCAGACAATGACGCAGCTTCACTCCGTTCATGCGGAAAGTCTTGAGGGAAGCTCCCGTGAGATACTTTCGATACCCTAGCGCTCTCAGTTCTCTTCGGTCGACGCGGGTTCTCTCCTTGATTGTGTCGGGGGATCCCACGAGCAGCGTCGTGCGGTTTCCTGCCTGAAGGATCTGGGATATCTCGCTGCCTCCAACTCCCAACGTGATGTCTGGCTGAAGTTCGTCGAGCATCTGGAGCTTGTACTGAACCGCTTCGCTTCCCTCGACCCATCCGTCCGTGTTCACGATGACTATCTTTCCAGGTTTGGCATGGTAGCTGACGAGTCTCCTGACACCGCGAATCACCTTGCCCCCAGCGTAGCCGGGGCTCGTGAGGCCGATGAACAAGCGCTCGGACGGTTTAATCTGCGAGAGGCTCACCACGTGCGCCGTAACCTCTCCCGCCCCCATTGTGGTCGGTGGGCCGAGGTCAGTCTGACCTATGTCCGCATCGACGACTGCCACCTGCCTGTCTTCGGCGATGAGGAAGTTGGAAAGGAAAGTGCAGAGGGTTGTCTTTCCAGTGTCTGCCCCACCTATCACGACTACTATCCCTTCTCCGAGTTCTCCGAGGGCTGAGCCGGCTTCACGCCACGAGAGCGGAATTGTACTTCCGTTGAGTTCTTCGACGTTCGCGTCGTCGCCGAGGTTGATCCTGAATGAGGAGGAGAAGTGGATCTCGATAGGGGTCTGCTTTCCACGTGCCACGACGTTCCTACTGGAACCCAATGGGGCACCGAGTACGCTTGCCTCGCCCTCGATCAGCTCAAATGAGGCTGGACCCGTGATCATAAGCGTTTTTCCAGCCTCGGCCCGGATGGTCCTCGCGGTTCCGGTCAAAGGAGCAGCGCCCTCGTGCACACCGAACGGAGATCACCCGTTTCATCGCTCGTTAAGCTTTCCATCTGCGCGAGACGCTTCTCTCGGAGGCCATTCTCCAATACCTTAGAGCGCAAGCATGTGGCCACCGCATGGTTCTATATATTGATCCGTGTCGAGATACAGAACCACGGTAGCAGGGTTCAGTGACAAGTGAGATATCAATGGATGATGGGCAGGCAATTCCAAGCGACCTGAAGTACACAAAAGACCATGAATGGGTTCGCGTGGAGAGCGACCGCTGCAGAGTCGGGATCACGGACTATGCACAGAGTTCTCTTCACGAAGTTGTGTACGCCGACCTTCCTAAGGTCGGAAGAGTACTCGGTAAAGGAGAATCATTCGGAACAGTTGAGTCGGTGAAGGCGGTTTCTGAGGTGTACTCTCCCGTGTCGGGCGAAGTCGTAGAGACCAATCAGAAACTAGTTGATGCCCCGGAACTCGTTAATCAGCAACCCTACGGAGAAGGATGGCTGATCTTGATGAAGCCGTCGAAGCTGAAGGAAGAAGCAGACTCACTGATGTCCGCGAAAAAGTACGGAGAACTTCTCGAGAAACTGTCGCAAGAGAAGTAGAATCACGGTACGTCATGAAAGCCCGAGTGCATCCATTGTCAAGATAAAACATAAAAAGTGAAGCCTCGTCGATCAGGGCGAGAGACCAAGATGGAAGCGGAAGCAGCAGATCTCTTCGCGAGCAGACACGCGCAGACACGATACCTGAAACGATTCGTTCTCAGAAGAATCGCAAAGGAAAATAGCAGCCAACCGAATGCAAACTTCTGGGATTGGGAGATAGCGTCGAGATTCATGGAATTCCCATCGCTTGAGAACGTTCACCACCTATGCCTCTTCTACGGGTACGCCAAGGTACGCAGCGCACTCATCAAGGTGGAAAGCGCAATCTTCGAAGAGTTCTTCTACGGTAAGACCTTCCTGTATCCTCTTTGGCTGAAAAGATTTAGCAGAATCTTCGACGCCGCGAAACCCAGAGCACAAGTCCGAGAACTACTTTCAAGTCAAGAATAGGATTTCCTCAAGAGAGTCAGAGACATCTGTCTCGAATTGAGCACAGTCGATGATGAACTCTCCTGTCATGCTGCTTTTATAGCAAGAGAGTCGCTCATGTTATCTCGGCGCGCTCGTTTGTGAAGCCGACTTGTTGTGGATATGCGCTCCTTGTGCTTCTCGTTCTAGCGGCCGTTCCATCTACAGATGCTCGCTCAGCCGCAGTCGGGACTGAGCCGGCCAAAGCCCCTGCAATGTCAGGGCACAACCCGGGCCGACCTACTATTCACAGCTCAACCACAGGGGACACTGACGATGACACAGCCGTATGCGGTTGAGACCAAGTGACGGGACGACTACACCTGACTCATGATCGCACTAGTCGTGCTGGCGGTTGCGATCGGATTGCTTGTCACGAGGCGCCGAAGGGCAGAGAAGGCCACGTCAGCCGAGTCCGCCAGTGCCGTTCCGACCTCACCGGGTCCACCACCCGGATCAGGCGGATTCTGCATGAACTGCGGAGCGCCTCTCCCTCCTAGTTCGAGCTTCTGTGAAAACTGTGGCGCCCGCCAATAGAGCAACGCGCTAGGCCGCAGTAACTGACGCTATTGAAATCATTCGCTTGATTCGCTTCAGCGTCCGGATAGATGACAGCTCAGCTTTTACATGCTCGAAAGCCGATAGAGCTATTGACTTCGCTCGGCAGGGAAGCCAATTGACGCCGGCAGATGACATCATTCCTTCACGCTGCGAACCTCTCGACGAGCTGCTGGGCGGTGGTTTCGCGATAGGAGAAGTCGTTGTCGTCTACGGTGAAGCGGGGACAGGTAAGACTACGCTCACGCTTCAGACTGCTATAGAGGCTGCACGCCGCGGCTCGAAGGTAATCTATATCGACGCGGACCATTCATTTACCCATCAGCGATTCGTTCAGCTGGCTGGAGAAGATGTCGAAGCGGCAAGCGAACAGATACTCCTCTTCTTTCCAGATTCGTTCTCAGCTCAGACTAGTCTAGTCGAGAGCATAGAGAACTACCTAGCCGCACGGACACGGCTCGTGATCGTGGACACTATTACGTCTTTGTACCGGGTTAGTCTCGGTTCCGCGCAACAGACATTCGTTCTGAACAGAGAGCTGAACAGACAGCTTGCCTATCTCAGTGAAGTTGCAGTACACCACAAGCTTACCGTACTGTTAACGAGCCAAGTACACGCCAGACTGGACTTTCCTTTCGGACGGATTGAGCCAGTCGCGCGCAGAACACTTGCACATTGGCCGCGGACAATCATACGATTGAAGAACACGTCAGAGCACTCAAGGAAGGAGATCATAGTGGAACGTAGAAGAGGGAGACAGACCGACTCATTGAGGTGTCCAGCGAAACTCACAGCTCGTGGATTAGAATCGATCTGAGCTTTATTATGTCGTCTCACTTAACGGAGACCGGAACAATCGCACAACGGGAGTGAGAGTCATACGTTCGACCTCAACGACCTTCTAGTCGCAGTCTACATCGCAGTCCCAACGTACGTGGCAAACTCCACTCCCGTCTTGCTTGGAGGGGGAGCGCCGATCGACCGAGGAGGAGAATTCCTTGACGGTCGTCCCCTCCTTGGAACTAACAAGACTGTGAAAGGATTCACGTACGGATTCTTGCTTGGGAGCGTAGCGGCCCTGGCAGAGGCCGTGCTATTCAGGAATTATCTGCTGGTGTTTGTGGGAATGATCGCCAGCCTAGGAGCGTTGCTCGGCGATCTCTTTGGAGCCTTCCTGAAAAGGAGGATAAATATTCCACCTGGACACCCTCTACCCGTGATCGATCAGTTAGACTTCATTCTGGGAGCACTTCTACTGACTTTCCCAGTGCTCAACGTAACGTTGGGCGCGGCCTTGATCTTAGTGATGGCGACTATACCTATTCACTTGTTCTCTAATGCAGTAGCGTATATGCTGCGGTTGAAGAAGCGACTCTGGTAGCTTCCTGATCTCTGTTAGCCGCCTTTCTGAGCAAGTAGCTGTCCTGAATAGTAGATCACGACTATTGTTGTCACAAAACCGATGATCAGGAGAATGTACGCATTCCTAGGCCGGTAGGCGAATCTTGTACTCCTGAAGAGCATGTAGAGACCGGATAGACCAATCAGATATAGTATGGCGGATAGAATGCTCTCGTTTAGTGTTTGGCCTCCAAGCCCGCCGGGATAGATGAACGTCCAGCCTTGTTGGCTCGCCCTCGGAAGAAGAGAAACGGGCTTCTCGAGGAGATCATAGACTCCCCCAGCCAGGAAGAACGTGGCCAGACCGACCACCACGAAGAAAAGGACTGTCCATGAACCTTTGAGTTCAGCCGCCTCAGGCGTCCGAACTAAGCGAAGCCTATATGCTACATTTCCAAGACCCCGCCTGATCCTCCACGGCGCACGCCTCAGCCAGTTTCCGAGCCCTACAGACATTGTTCGTCGCACGCGGATAATGGCAAGAAGTTAAAATATGTTGCCTCACTTCCCGATCCTTCCGAGGCTACTTGGATGCCACAACGTGTCTTCTGTGATGCATGCGGCGCCACTCTCTACGACGGACTTGAGCTTGAATCCCCCACCGAGATTATTCAACGATACAATGGAATCTGCCCCAAGTGCCAGAAGAAGCTCTCATTCGAGCCTGAGACAGTGAAGATAATCCCATACGACGGAAAACAGTAGCTACCAAATGAACAGGTAGCTTCAAGGCCCCGGTCTGACCAAGAAGAGGGCAGAAACCACGCTTGTGGGAGACTGCTCCTATGCCGCTGAAGACTCAACTGTATGACTACCACGCGGAACACGGCAAGATGGTTGATTTCGCAGGATTCGAGATGCCCATTTGGTACAGGGGTATAGTCCCTGAAACACTAGCAGTCCGAAACCAAGTCGGCATCTTCGATGTCTCACACATGGGCAGAGCTGTAGTGCAAGGCGCAAACGCTGGGGCGTTCCTCAACTTTGTAACCACCAACGATGTGAGCGCACTGAAGCCCGAACAAGCGCACTACACGTTGCTATGCAACGAGAACGGCGGCATCAAAGACGATATCATCGTGCTTCGCCTCGAGCCGGAGCGATTTGCCGTCGTCTTCAACGCAGGCAACCGGAAGAAGGACACTGACTGGTTTAGGATGCAAGCCACGCGAAGTCATGCAGATTTCACAGACATGTCAGATGAAACGGCCTTGATCTCTCTTCAAGGCCCGATGGCTCAAGTGACCCTCCAAGAATTGTCGAAGGCAGACCTCTCAATGGTTCCGCGATTCGGATGCGTCCAAACGGAAGTAAACGGCATCAACTGCCTTGTTTCTCGAACCGGTTATACCGGGGAGGATGGGTTTGAGATACTTGTGTGGGGATGTCCGATCTCCAATCCTGAAAAGGCTGAACTTGTTTGGGACTCGTTGCTTTCAGGTGGCAAACAGTATGGGATAGAGCCATGCGGATTGGGCTCCCGGGATGCTCTGAGATTAGAGGCGGGAATGTGCCTCTATGGAAACGACATTGACGAGAACATCAGTCCGTACGAAGCACGGCTCGGGTTCACAGTCAAGCTTACGAAATCCAACTTCATCGGTAAGAACGCACTTGAGAAACAGAAATCTGAAGGTACGAAGCTTTTGCGAACAGGTCTGAGGGCTACGACTCAAGGGATACCAAGACCTGGGTACGAGATCCTGAAGGACGCGCGCGCTATTGGAAAGTTAACGAGCGGAACCTTCTCTCCGACTCTGAACTCGGGGATTGGGATGGGGTATGTTCCTCGTGAATACGCAATCGAAGGCCAAACGCTTGGAATCATGATCCGAGGAAGACGATTAGATTCCGTAGTCACCAAGTTCCCATTCTATTCGACCGACAAATACGGCTGGCAGAGAAAGATATAGCTTCATCAACGGAGACGAGTAGCGGCGGTAACCGTGAAACGTCTCGGCTTGATCGTCAACCCCATCGCAGGCATGGGAGGAAAAGTCGGCCTGAAGGGCACTGACGGCCCAGAAACCCTTGAACGCGCGCTAAAGCTCGGAGCAACACCCATCGCACCACAGCGAGCCATCGAGGCTATACGGACCCTCCGCACCAGCTCCAAATCCTCCATAGAGGTGGTCACATGCCCTCAGAGAATGGGAGAGGAATCTGCGAAGGAGGCGGGTTTTAGCCCCGCAGTCATTGAAGGGATTTCCGGCGAAAGAACAACATCCGAAGATACGAAGAGAGCAGCCAAGACTTTGCAAGCGCGTGATGTTGACTTGCTTCTTTTCGTAGGCGGCGATGGCACAGCCCGAGACATCTTCGACGCGATCGATCGGAAAACTCCATGCCTCGGCATTCCGGCGGGAGTCAAAGTCTACTCTGCCGTGTTCTCCACCAATCCTCAAGCGGGCGGTAACCTGAGCGCAAGCTACCTCGATGGCGAAGCCACGCTCACGGATGCCGAAATACTCGATGTTGATGAACCAAGTTTCAGAGAAGACCGAATATCGGTACGACTGTACGGATATCTTCGAGTCCCATTCCATACCACGAATCTTCAGAGCTCCAAGACCACTTCTCCACTGAGCGAGGACGAGGCATTCGCTCAGGACTCGATAGCCAAGTTCGTCGAGGAGGAACTCAAAGATGACTGGACGTACATCATCGGCCCAGGATCCACGACCGCAGCGCTTGGCAGACGGCTCGGGTTCGAAAAGACGATACTTGGAGTAGATGCCATTCGTGGGAAAACCCTAGTTGCCAAAGATCTTTCTGAACAAGGTATCATGCGGCTGCTGAACAGTGACAAAGCAGCCATAATCGTCACTCCTATCGGCGGACAAGGATTCATCTTCGGCAGAGGTAGCCCCCAGATCAGCGCAGAAGTCATCAGACGAGTTGGCAAGGGGAACATCATGGTCATCGCCACTAAACACAAGATTCATTCACTCAAACTCAAACGCTTGCTCGTCGACACAGGCGATCCAGAGCTTGACAGAGAACTGGGCGGATACATGAAAACGATAACAGGATACAGGGAATTCTCCGTTCTCCCGGTAAACGCATGACAGCTGGATCCGGGAGTATCGCGCGTGGTCGCTAAAGATCGCGAAGTGGCACAGTACAATCGCAAAGAGACATTCTTAGATAGAACGACGTGACCTGAACGGCTTGAGCTGTCCGCAAGTGACTGTTCAATGAGGGCCTTCGAGATCAATCGCAGCGAGTCTGGCGGAGAGTTCCCCCTATCAAACATATTCATCGGCCTTGAGGACTCCGAAGTTGTACAATCGATATTTGGTGGCAAAGAACAAGCGGCAGAGATCTTACGCAGCTTGCGTGTGAGGCTGGACGATTCGGCCGAGTACATGTACGTCAATGACGCTGATGGGACTGTTGTTGTCAGAGGAGAATACCTACGATCCGCCAACAAGAGAATCCTCTATCTTGACATCGTTCACGAGCTTGTTCACGTCAGACAGTACAGAGAAGGCCGCGACCTCTTCGACTCGAAGTTCTCGTACGTACAGCGACCGACAGAACTTGAAGCCTACAAGATCACGCTAGATGAGGCGCGGAAGATGGGGATGACCGAAGATGAAATCGAAGACTACCTCTACGTGGAATGGATAAGCAAGAAAGAACATAGGCAACTGGCTAGGACGCTGGGCGTCAACGGGCAAAGACCGCGACAAAGAAAACCAACTACTTGATTGCCTTTCGTGGCTCAAGATCTCTTACGTATGCTTCAACTAGGTTCCTCGTGTACGATTCCAAGTCCAGCCGGAGTGCCTCATCGGGATTCGTCCAAAGGTACTCCTGTATCTCCTTACCGTCTAGCTTCACATTTGATGAGCTAGTTCGGCAAAGATAGTCTAGGAAAATGAAGTGTTCATGTTTGATGTAACCTGCGGGATAGATCGCTTCCTGAACCAGAAGCAGCCTGATGGGCTCCACGTCAAGCCCCACCTCCTCTTTGACCTCACGTCTGACAGCCGCCTCTGACGGCTCACCAAGTTCTATGTGTCCCCCTGGGACGGTGTATCTGCTTCCCCACTTATACGACCTGACGAGCAGTATCTCCCCTTTGCCGTTGACGATAAGCGCGCCCACGGTAGCTTCCGGATAGTTCTGAACCAAAGCCGAATCCTCCTTGGAATACGCGGGCTCTCGAAGAGCAATGAGACCGCTACTCTTGTCTTTTCCGAATTGCCAACCTATTGGAGAACGCAAGTGGAGCGATGGATCAGATGCCAGAGAACCTAGGCAAGCATGAAACCTCATTGAAGGATATCTACTTCACCGAAGGAATCGGGCTCTGTTCGAACATATTCGCATTCACTGAAGACGGCGATATCTCACTTGTTGACACAGGATCAGGAATTGCGCCAAATGAGGTTGCCCCTCAACTCGAACAACTAGGTTTGAGAATCGAAAAGATCTCCAAAGTTGTCATAACTCATGGGCACATCGATCACATTGGAGGGCTCACCGAGATAGCGGAGAATTGCTCACCACGAGTGTTCGTTCACCAGAATGATTCCGAGGAACTGAGTTTTCTAGGAATCAAATCCATAGGCTACCTGATTGAAGGCGACACAGTCTGGCTGGGCCGGAGAGAGCTAAAGGTACTCCGCACACCAGGCCACACTGAAGGAAGCATCTGCTTGTATGATAAGGAAGTCATACTCACTGGGGACACCGCTTTTCCAGGGGGATACTTCGGAAGGACGGACCTGCCGTCTGGAAAGTGGAGAAAGCTCGTCGATTCACTTGACAGGCTATCTCGTTTGGACGTTCGATTCATGTTGCCTGGACACGGCGAGCCGCTCCTCTCAGACGCATCTTCACACCTAAGATTGGCTCGAAGAACGGCCGAACTGGTTAGGTACTGATTCGTTCTGGTAAGTGTTGACCGAATGCAAGATTAGTATCTGCAGGTCATGAATTCGGTCAGAATCGATGGATGGTTCAGAATTGCAGATCGGAATAATCTCTGATTCCCACGATTGTCTCCCGAGAATCACAGATGCAATCGATCGGCTTAACTCTGAGCCGATTGAGCTAGTGCTTCACGCAGGTGACTACTCCGCCCCATTTGTCACTCGCCAATACAAGGCGCTAAAGTGCCACATGGTGGGAGTCTTCGGCAACAACGATGCTGAGAGGGTCAAGCTTGGGGAAAGGTTCGCAGAGATTGGACACGAGATACGGGGAAGATTCGCAGAGGTCAGAGCAGGCAATCTCAGGATCGCAGTGATTCACGGTGATGAGAGCGAATTATTGCGATCGCTGGTTGGCTCCGGTGGATACGATGTGGTTGTGTACGGACACACACATGAAGCGAAGGTGAACGAGGAAGGACACACACTCGTGATCAACCCGGGAGAAATCTGCGGATACTTGACCGGGAAGAGTACGTATGTAATACTCGACACGTCAGAAAAGAAGGCGCAGTTGTACTCGTTCTGATTGATTCACCAGCTGACAAGGATGCGAAGAATCACTGAAACACGTCTCCGAACAGTCTCTGAATCTGCAAGAGCTTTCTGAGAGATTCAAATTCTCAGAGGAGACGCTGGAAGAGCTATTCTCTGTCTACGGTTCCGAACTTGAGATTGTGGTGCGAGCCCTCAAGTCGCCGGGGAAGCGTTACTTCGTGAGAGCAAACACCATCAAGACAAACCCGGAAGAGGTGAAAGCAAGGCTTGCTGAGAAGGGATTCGACATATCACAAGACAAACTGATCCCTGAAGCCTTGTGGGTTCCCATTCAAGGGCCGTTTGAAGTTCCAACACGTTCGAAGAAAGTGATGGTTGACAAGTTCACAGCAGAATCCGTCCTGCAAGGAGCTAACGTCTATGCGCCAGGGATCGTGAGGTGTAACAAGATTCGACTCGGTGACATCGTGAACGTAATTGATGATGAAGGGGAAGCCCTCGCATCTGGAATCACTCGAATGAATGAGACTCAGATCCTGACCTTCAGAAAGGGACTCGCAATAGAAGTGATGGAGTCGAGGTTTAGGGTTCCGAGCTTTCGCGAGACACAGGAATTCCAAGAGGGCCTAATCTACCCGCAATCTCTCCCGGCTATGCTCACAAGCCGAATACTTGACCCCGAGCCGAGCGACGTGATACTTGACATGACGTGCTCACCAGGCGGAAAACTCTCACACATCTCCCAACTGATGGGAAATCGCGGTCGCATCCTGGGGGTAGATCGGAATACACGCAAGATCGATGAAACAAGGGAGACCTGTACTCGCTTGGGCTGCTCAAACGTCACTCTTTTTGCGCACGACAGCAGATACCTTTCGAGTGATTTCTCGTCACTTAGACCAGATAAGATTCTTGTCGACCCGCCTTGTAGCGCGCTCGGAATAATGCCGAAGATCTATCAGTACACGCCCAAGAGCGAGATTGAGGCACTCGCCAGATATCAGAAACAGTTCCTTGAAGAGGCATCCAAGATCGTAAAACCTGGGGGGCGGATCGTCTATAGTGTCTGCACGCTCACTCTGCAGGAATGCGAGCAGAATGCACTCCACGCTGAGGAAACCTGCAACCTGTCTATTCAAACGCAGTCACCTGTGCTCGGCGACCATGCAATTCCGATTGACAACAAAGCCACAGACCATTGCCAGAGGTTTCACCCGCACAAGCACGACGCCGGCTTCTTCATCGCTTCCTTCCGAAGACAGACTCGAACGTGAAGACCGAACAGCAAGACTTAACCGGCGCACCTGCAAAACGGCCTCTCTTGATCTGCATGGGCTTCTCAGAACAAGTCCTCGCCAGGGGCAAATCAGGAAAGCTGGAACTCAGAACCCTTCACTCGCGCGGATCCTTCGTAAGATGCAAGTATCTGAACCCTGAAACGCTGAAGTTGGCCGACAAGAAGACGAAACTGACACTGAAACACGAAGATGGGACCGTCGAAGAATACTTCATCATCCCGCTGAAGGACCCCAGAAGATCACTCCTTGTAAAGGCCGAGGGCGAAGAGAAGGACAGAAAGGTCTGGAACGAGCAGACACAACAGGAAGAAGAACGTTGAGTCTTGACGCGCATCACGCGAGAGGCCCAAACTCCGCTCGCCAATACCGGTGAAATGTCTTGCACGAGGAAGTCGAGATTCCGCAAGAGCAGATCTTGGGACCGCTCGATCTTGACGCAACTCTGCTGAGCGGCCAGACCAGTGAACCACAATGGGATCTCGAAGGCGGAGACTACTCGGACGTGGAAGAGTTCGGGGGAAGAGCCGTTAGATATCGTGTCCGCCAAACCGGAACCAGAGAAGAACCCCACCTCAAGATCACAATAACCTCAGATAATTACAACGCAAGCCTTGCAGAGATCGTGAGCGATCATATAATCAATGTTCTGAGGCTCCATGATGACCTGAACGCATTCTACCGGACGTTTGATCCAACAAAAAAGGATGTCATTTCCGAGACGTTCCCACAACTCATCGGCCTGAGACTGATGCGGGGCAACAACCTGTTTGAAAGCCTAATCAGCTCGATCTCTACACAGCACAACTC
>Ga0315296_10001775_pt1 | contig 18753 bp, 12 predicted proteins | sample YL17G14_18_MG_FD_203921 | JGI IMG/M metagenome (GOLD analysis project Ga0315296, IMG submission 203921) | Sediment microbial communities from Yellowstone Lake, YNP, Wyoming, USA - YL17G14_18 | ecosystem: Environmental > Aquatic > Freshwater > Lake > Sediment | place: USA: Wyoming | collected... | reverse complement strand
CGGCGCCCACCACAATGGCGCTATCGGCCAGGTTGAACGCCGGCCAGTGATAATCGCGAAAGTACACGTCCACGAAATCCACCACCCGCCCCACGCGGATGCGGTCCACAAGGTTCGACAAGGCTCCGCCCAGAATCAATGACAGGCCCATACCCGACTCCCAGCGAAGATGGTGCGTCCTCCAGACAATTCCGACCACCGTTGCCAGAAGCGCCGCAGAGACCACAACCAACAGAACGGTCTTCCAGAGCGCCGGTGAATCTGAAAACAGGCCGAACGCTGCTCCCGCATTCTTGGCGTGCGTCAGATTGAGGCAGTGGGGAAGAATGGGGATGACGGAGTGCTCGGGGATAGAGCGCTCCACCATCGCCTTCGTGCCCTGGTCACCCACAAAGACCACCAGGGCGATGGCTGCATAGACAGCACGAGAGAGGACTTTGACGCGCACTGCGATGGCTTCAGGCATTGCTGTAGTCAGCGGGCGTTCCCGGCGAACCCGACTTCCCAGTCTACAGCTTCCTGCTGTCCTTGAAAACTGACCTCGAGCGAATTCCCAGTCAGCTCATGGCGCACCGGGACTTCACCGCCCCCCTTGGCGGTGGCTCGCACCTGCGAGACGGTCACTCCCTCGGGAACGTAGACCCAGAGTGTGTACGTCTCGCCGGGCACCGTCTGGGATGAACCGCCTAACTTGTTTGCCGTCGCGTCCCACGCCAGGTTCAGGATGGAATAGGCGCCGGTGATGTGGCGAGAGGTTCCGATGAGCTGCGGTCTATTCAACACGGGGTGAATCAGGAACACCCGCGTGTCATGCGGCTCAATTTCTGCCTCCATCCGGTCTTGGAAAACACCGAGAAGCTTCTGGGCCCAGAAATCGAAGACGATGTAGGAGGAACCGGCGCCGAGTCCCAACTTGTCCGCGAAGGAAATCTCCCGCCTCGCCGTCCCACTCCGCCAGTTGGTCAGGCCCACGACATCATAAACCCCCGACTTGGCATTCACCTTCAGATCCAGGATCTCCGGGTAGTTGTGAAGGTAATAGTCGGGTGTGGTGTGTCTGAACTTGTCCCACTGCATGTCGGTTCCGCGGCTGAACAGGTCGACCGGCAGGATGGGCAGGGTGGGCAACGTCATCTTCAGCAGCCTGACTCGCTCCTCTGGGAGTTCCGGTAGAACGCTCGCCAGCGGATACACAACTCCCGTCAGCGCAAGGTAAGTAACCAAGGTTCGCGCCTCCGGGAGCGTCGTCCCGAATCCCGCCATGGGCTCCTCGCGGGTGCGCGCCGTGGCCACGAAACTCGAGTACCGTTTCTGTTTCGCTTCTTCCACCGTCATCCGCGGCGCGACGTCGATCCCTTCGCCGGGCATCAGGTAAACGACCATATGGTTCAAGAAGGCGTTGGCATTGATGGAGCTGAACAAGGGATACATCCCCAGCCAACTGTTGTACACATCGTGCCCGGCGAAGGTGGAGTTGAAATACCCGATGCCATTCAAAGGAGTGCCGGCCGGGCATCCCTCGACGAACGTGTGGGGGCCGATCGCCTCGCGGATCAATTTGAGCCGGCTTCGATACGCCACGATGGGGTCAAGTGACTTGTCGTAAAGCCTGTCCTTGTCCACGGGCGGCGCGTACTTGGGAAGGGCGTGCTCGCCGTCAAACTTGTAGTACTCGAAGCCCCAACTCCCCAAAGTGGTGAACAACTTCTGAAGAAAGTCGAGCACCGCGGGGTTAGTGGAGTCGAGGGTGGGCGTGTGGTAATCGCGTATGATCTTCCCTTTCTTGTCGCGCAGATACCAGTCCGGATGCTGCTCCACGGCGCCGGCATACGCATTGGGCACGAGCCACAAGCCAGGGCGCAGGCCTTTTGCTTTGATGTAGCTCGTCAGCCACTGGGGCCCGTGGGGAAATTTCGCCCGGTCCCAGTTCTCGATCCAATAATGCTCGCCCTCTTTGCCCCGGTCGTAGCCGTCATCGAGCTGAACGTATGCAAAACCATAGGCCTTGAGGTTGGCGGCAATCCAGTCCGTGTTGCGGACAATGTCCTCCTCCCTCACCTCGCTGTAGTAGCTGGTCCAACTGCACCAGACCGCCGGCGCCGTGCGGAAGTATGTATCGTCAAAGGGGACATAAAAAGGGGCGCCCAGAATGCTCGTGTAATAATCCGGAATCAGGCGGATCACCATGTTCCCCGGCACCGGGATAGAGACATCGAGGAGGTCCGGATCCTGATTGTGGCGCCGCATCAGAGTCTGCTCGGAGAAACTGATTACCGTGTCGGTCCGGCGGTCAAAGAGATGATGAAAGCCGGAACTCGACACCTGCCCCAACGCAAAGTACATACACTCCGGATTTCGCCGGGGCAGGAAGGATTGGTTTCGAGTTTCACTCCCGCCATAACTGCTCACCACTTCATCGGTTCCCACCCAATCCACGGGCGCTCCCTCAGGGTCCAAGACCCGTGCCACCACACGGTCCGCCGGAGCCGGAACCTCAGCGGTGAGGACCGCATCCATCGAGGTGCTGGATATCTTCAGTGTGTTTTGGCGCAATTCGAAGGCCCAGGCGGTTCGTGGCTCAACCGTCCTTAGGGAGAGTTGTCGTTCACCCTCCTTTTCCACGGACCAGTCCTTCAATTGGCGCAGGCCTCCGTGTGCTTGAAGATTAAGTCGAACATTTTTCATCACCGTTCCCAACTTGTCGTGCGTGACGGTGAGCACCGCCTGTTCACGGTCCGCGGTCACAGTCCAGCCCTCACTCGAGACGGTAACTGGGTTTGCGGCTCTCGCCGGCCCAACCGCCACGGCCAACACAACCAAGACCACTGCTGAGGACAATTTGCTCATCCTTCCCTCCCTATGCTGCCCTTTCTTGCCTGCCTCAGGCCCTCCCCGGGGATCGTTTTCCGCGTCGCTCCCGGGCCTTGGCCCTCGCTCCCCATTATTCCACAAGGAACCGCAAGAGTTTACATCGAGGCGAGGAATTCCAGCTTCCAATTCTTGCATTCGAAGAATAGCAAGGTAAAATAGGCGGCCCGCAACGGCGCGCTTTTTATCTTATGCCAGGGAGTCGCAACTTGATTTTCCTACTCTTTTTCGCGGTGGCATTGTCAGTCCTCTTTCTCAGCCATTACTTCATCTATTACTCGATACTGCATTTCTTCGGCGTGACGGGCAGGGGGAGCAAGGCGCTGCTGACAGTTATTCTCTTTCTCCTCCCGGCGAGCTTCATCGCGTCTTCGATCCTGGCACGGTGGGTAGGGAATCGCATCTCGACCGTGCTCTACTTCTCGTCGGCGCTTTGGCTCGGCATCGCAGTAACGCTAATAATGTTCTTCCTCCTCGCCTGGGCCTCCTGGGGAGTGGCGAAACTCTCCGCGCTGCGACCGAACCCCGCCGCCTTCGGCTACGCCGTGGTGGCGCTGGCGTGCCTCTATACCGCCTACGGCGTGTGGAACGCGTATCATCCGCGGACAAGTGACCTCAGCGTGAGAATAAAGAACCTGCCGCCCGACTGGCGCAGGAAGAAGGTTGTGCAGCTTTCTGACGTACATTTGGGGCGCGTCCTAGGCGCGGGCTTCCTGCAAGGGCTCGTGGAGAGAATAAACGCCGAGAACCCATCCATCGTCTTTATCACGGGGGATCTCTTTGACGGCATAGACGGGCGCCTCGACGACTTGGTCGGCCCGCTCAACGCTATCCGGGCTCCCTTGGGCATCTACTACGTGACGGGAAACCACGAAACCTATCTGGGGGTTGACCGGGCATATGCGGCGCTGAAGAAAACTCAGGTAAGAATCCTGGCCGACGAGATGGTCGTGGTCAACGGTCTGCAGATTGTGGGGATCAGCTATCCGGAGCGCGGATTCTCAAAAGACCTTGCGGAGGTGATAAGAAAACTCCCCAATTTCAATCCTCGGATGCCGTCCATTCTGCTCTACCATAATCCCACCCAGATAGCGCAGGCGAAGGTGGCAGGCATTAGTTTGCAGCTCTCCGGCCACACCCACAAAGGCCAGATCTTCCCCATACAGTTCATCTCCCGGCTGATATACAAGAAGTACTACAACGGCCTGCATGTGGAGGGAGACTACACTATTTACACCTCGAGCGGCGCCGGGACGTGGGGTCCGACCATGCGCACCGGCAACCATCCGGAAATCGCCGTAATCCACCTGGAATAAGCGCAACCGGTAACGCGGCCGGAGCCGCCCCGGTTCCCTGCCGCCCCTGGAGAGGGTCCGCCGCCCTGCCCTTCCCACAACCCGCCTGAGCTTCACGTGGAGCCCTGTTGGTGGATACGGCCGCGGGAGATTCCACCACCTTCGACGCTGCTGCGCTCCGCAGCACAACGCGCCGGCAAGGTTCGAGTCAGAAATTCAGGGGGAGCGGACAGCTCGCAACGAGTTACTGATGGCCAGCTTCAATTTCCTTGAGCGCGGCAGAACAGCGCTCGCAGACAGTCGGGTAGCGGTGGTCTTCGCCGACGCGCTCGGAGTAGTTCCAGCAGCGTTCGCATTTCCGGCCTGACGCCTTTTCAACCCGCACCCTGAGGTCAGGGAGTTGGCTCTCAAAAGCGCCGGGAAGCGAGTCCGAACTCAAGGCCACCTGCGAGACGATGAAAAGCGTGGGGAGGAATACGCGATATTCCTGGAGCAGCGAGGCCAGCGTGCCGCCGGCCGCCAGGGTGACTTTGGCATCCAGCGGACTGCCGATGAGCTTCTCATTGCGGGCAGCTTCCAGAGCCTTCAAAACCTCGTTGCGCACGGCAATGAGCTGCGGCCAGTTCTCCAGGCGCTTCAAGTAGCTTTCCGGAATTCCCTCGCGGAGCCGTTTGGGAGAAATGAAAGTTGCCAAGTGAACGCCCGGCTCACGCCAGTGGCGCGCGGGGAGGTGCGACCAAACCTCCTCGGCGGTGAAGCACATCAGCGGCGCTACGGCACGCGCCAGGGCGTCGGCAATCCGATAAAGCGTGGATTGGGCGGCGCGCCGGCGCACGGACTTCGCCGCAGCAGTGTAGAGCCGATCTTTGAGGATATCGAAATAGAAGGCACTCAGGTCCACGGTGGCGAAGTCGTAGAGTCCTCGATAGACCTTGTGAAAAGCGTATTCCTGATAAGCCGCCTCGATACGCTCCAACACTTCCGCCGTCCGCACCAACGCCCAAACGTCAATCTCGTCGAGCTGTTCGTCCTTGACCAGGTCTTTTTCGGCATCGAAGTCGTAGAGGTTCGCCAGGCAATAACGGAACGTGTTGCGCAGCTTGCGATACGCCTCGGCCAGGTGAGTCAGCATTTCCGCGGAGATCGTGGCGTCCTCCCCCAAAACCACGGAGGCGGCCCAGAGCCGCAGGACTTCCGCGCCGTGCGCCTTGATGACCTCCATCGGCTCGATGACGTTGCCCAGCGACTTCGACATGGCGCGGCCTTCGGCGTCGAGAACCCAGCCATGCGTCAGGACCTGGCGATAGGGCGCCGCGCCGTGCGTGCACAGCGCCACCAGCAGCGAGCTGTGAAACCAACCCCGGTACTGGTCCCCAGCCTCGAGATAAACGTCAGAGGGCCAAGGCAGGTCAGGCCGCCGCCCCAGCACCGCGAAGTGGCTGGAGCCAGCGTCGAACCAAACGTCGAGGATGTCCAGTTCCTTGCGCAGATTCCCACCGCCGCAGGTTGGGCACTTCGTCCCCGGCGGCAGCAAGTCCTCCACCGGATGCGCGTACCAGGCATCGGCACCTTCCCGGCGGAAAAGTTCGACAGCCGTTCGTGCCAAGCGCGCGTCCAGGAGCGGCTGGCGACAGGTTTCGCAGTGAAATACCGTGATGGGCACACCCCAGACCCGCTGCCGCGAGATGCACCAGTCCGGCCGCGTGGCAATCATATTGGAGATGCGCTCTTCGCCCCATTCCGGCAGCCAACGAACTTTGCGGATTTCCGCCAGCGTGCGTTCGCGAAGCTGCTGGTGATCGATGCTGATGAACCACTGCTCGGCAGCTCGGAAGATGATGGGGTTGCGACAGCGCCAGCAGTGGGGGTAAGAATGTGTCAACCAACCCGGCGGGCCCACCAGGGTGCCTCGGGCTTTCAGCAAATCAATGATGGGTTGATTCGCATCGAAAACCTTCTTGCCTTTGTACTCCGGCAGGCCCTCCGTGAACTCACCGGCGTCGCCGACCGGGCAGTAGGTCTCGATCCCATACTTCGTGCCCGTTTCGTAGTCCTCGCGACCGTGACCAGGCGCGGTGTGGACGCACCCCGTGCCATCTTCGGCCGTCACATAATCGGCAAGCACGCCCACAACTTTCCGGTCCAGGAACGGGTGCTGCATTTCGATACGGTCTAACTTCGCGCCAGGAAGCCGCGCGAGGACTGTCGCGAGCTTGAGGCCCGTCTCGGCGAGCGTCGGCTCGAACCGCCGGCTCTCCACCAGGTACGCCTCGCCGTCCCCCTCCGTCGCCACCACATACTCGAACTCGGGATGGAAGGCGACAGCCATGCTGGCCGGCAGCGTCCACGGCGTGGTCGTCCAGATGATGACGGAAACCTTGCGTCCCGCGAGCGCCGGATGCAACTGCGCAGGATCAGTCAGGAGGTTGTACTTGACATACACCGACCGGCTGCGGTGGTCGCCGTATTCCACCTCGGCCTCGGCCAGCGCCGTCTTACAGGAGATACACCAATGAACCGGTTTGAGGCCGCGATAGACATACCCTGCCGCCAAAAACTTCAGGAAGGCCTCGGCAGTCAACGCCTCGTACTCGGGGTCCATGGTGAGGTAGGGGGTTTCCCATTCACCGAATACGCCCAGGCGCTTAAAATCGTCGCGCTGGATATCCACGAACTTCTCCGCGTAACGGCGGCAGGCCTGGCGGATCTCTTGCGTAGTCATCTGCGCCTTGCGCGGCCCCAGTTCCTTGTCCACGTTGATTTCGATAGGCAGGCCGTGGCAATCCCATCCGGGGAGATAAGGGGCGTTATATCCTGCCATCGTTCTCGACTTGACGATGAAGTCTTTGAGAATCTTGTTCAGCGCCGTCCCCAGGTGGATTCGGCCGTTGGCGTAAGGCGGCCCATCGTGGAGGATGAAGAGAGGCGCCTCCCGGCGCGCTGCCCGAATCTGAGCGTAGAGGTCCTCTTTCGCCCACTTGGCAAGCCACTTCGGCTCGTTCAGCGGCAGGTTGGCCTTCATGGGGAAGTCGGTGCGCGGCAGGTTGAGCGTACTCTTCAGGTCGAGCGCCTTATGCATGAGTCCTCCGGGGCCGGGGAAAACACGTCATTATAGAGAAGAAACGGAGCGAGTGTCTACCAACGCGCCGCGTCACGCGCCCTGCGAGCCCTCCCAAGGCGCTTACACAGGCCCCCGCGCTCTCCAGCCTTCAACTGTGGCGCCCCAAGTTGAGAAAGGTTGTTCCTGGATTTCAATTACAGATGTAACGCCATTACCAGGCGGCGAGGATGTGGCGGGTCAGTGCAGCCATCCAATCCTACACGGCTTGCCACCGTCAGCTTTTCAGGCCGCCGCGCGAGGGCGCAGGTGGGTTTCCACAATCCGGACAATTTCCGCGGGGGGCAACGGCTTCTCCAGATAATCCACTGCCCCCAACTGCATCGCTTCCATGTAACAGTTCATATCAACGCTACGGGTGAGGACCAGAACGGGCGTGCGACGGTCGACTGCCATCACCCGTTCCAGAAGGAACCGTCCCTCAAAGGCCCGGCTTCCTTGGCTGACCACGACGAAGTCGTAGGTTTCCTTATCCAGGCACTCGGCACCCTGCGCGTAAGATTCGCACGCTCGCACTTCGTACCCTTCTTCTTGGAGAACCGCGCCATAGTACTGGAGATCCCGCGCGTCCTCGTCAACCAGCAGTACACGCCTCCTGGTGAGGAACTGAGGTTGCCTCGGAACCCGCAAGCTCGCGATTCCTGGAGCCATGCGCCACCTCCACGTTCCCGCCAACTCGCCCCCCCTGCATGCGGTCGGGGGAAGCAATGGAACCATCAGCTATGAGGACACGCCTTGCGGCCAAATGCTGCCGCTGAGCAATCGCGATCCGAGCTTTCTATTCTCTCCACAGACCGATGAACTCCAAAAAAGAACCTTCCCGGGGGTCCCCATCCCCCGCGAACGGCCAGCACCGACAAATGCCACCGTCAGGTGCGCCACATGGCCCCACATTAGCACCTTAATAACCGGTTGTCAACAGTACCTAGGTACCTTCGAGATAGCCCCCTGGTTCATCCGCTCAGCGCCCCCTTGTGATCCGGGAACCTCTGCCATAAACCCTTGACCGGGCCCTCGGTTGTTGTATGCTGCCGAGTCCTTGCTTCTCTGAGACTCATCCCGTGCCTTGCAGCACCCCATCACGGCCGCCCTCTGATCCTCCTTCTGCCGCTCAGGTCTCCAACGTGCGCCGTTGGTCTATCGTCGGGCTGCTTTTTGCCGCCTCGATGATCAACTACATGGACCGCGCCACGCTCTCCATAGGGCTGCCGGTAATTTCCGCCGACCTGCACCTGAGCCCCGCCGCCAAGGGGGTGCTGACCTCGGCATTTTTCTGGTCCTACGCCCTGATGCAGATTCCCATTGGCTGGTGCGCCGACCGCTTCAACTTGCGCTGGCTCTACGCCGGGATGTTTGCCATCTGGTCCGTCGCCTGCGGCTTGGCGGGCTTCGCCGGCAGCTTGGCCACACTCGTTGTGCTCCGCATCATTCTCGGCTTCGGAGAATCCGTCTACCTCCCGGGCGGGATCAAGATAGTCAGCACGCTCTTTCCGCCCAAGGATCGCGGCCTCCCCTCGGGACTGTTCGATTGCGGCACGCGCACGGGGCTGGTCCTGGACGGCATCTTAATTCCCTGGCTCATCACGACCTACGGCTGGCGCAACATGTTCATCATTGTGGGATTCACTTGCCTGCTGTGGCTGGTTCCCTGGCTGGTCGTGATGCCAGCGCGCCTGCGCAGCGGCCCAGTTCAGGGTTCGACAGCCAAGCCCGTCACTGTCCGCCGCCTGCTGACTCTGTTCCGTAACCGCAATCTGCTGGGGATCTCCCTCGGCTTCTTTTGTTTCGACTATTTCTGGTATGTGGTGCTCTTCTGGCTGACCGATTTCCTGGTCACTGCCCACGGGCTGCCCTTGAAGGAAGCCGGTTTCTATGCGGCCGTGGCCTATTTCATTTTTGCCATCTGTGAGCCGCTAGGTGGCTGGATTGCGGACCGGCTCATCGGCCTGGGTTGGGACCAAACACGCACGCGGAAAGGTATGATCACCCTTTCCTTCCTCAGCGGCCTGCTCCTGATCCCCGCGGCACGCGTCGAGAGCGCACATGCAGCCATCGCGCTCGTCTTCGGCGCCGCGCTTGTCGGCCTCTCCACCGGGAACCTCCATGTCGTCCTCCAGAGCTTCGCGCCGCCTCACGAGGTGAGCGTTTGGACCGGCGTCATGAACTTCGCGGGAAATTTCGCCGGCGGACTGGCCCAGTTTGCCAGGGGATTGACGCTCAGTCGCTGGGGATCGCATCTCCCCGGCTTCGCGTTGGCTGGCTGCATCATTGCTTGCGGCTCGCTCTCGTATCTCTTCATTGTGGGTCCCTTGCCCCCCCCCGAACAACCATCCCCTGCAGCGACCTGAGGGGACGCTTCCCGCCAGCCAGGCTGACCTGCGCTTCACCGGTGGTCGAGCTGGGGTGCTTGACACCGTCCAGGCAATACCTTACTTTGCCCACGCGGCGGACTCGGCACCCCGCTTTTAGCCTGTGGGGCAGAGCGCAGGGCACGTGCCTTATCTATTCCGCATAAGGAGCACACCATGGGGAGACTGGCAATCACGGGCGGGAAGCCGGTTCGGACGAAACCCTTCGCCTCTTGGCCGATCTACACGCAAAGAGAAAGACAAGGCCTCCTAAGAGTGCTGACCAGCCGCAACTGGGGTGGCTATCCGTTTCCCAACAAGTTCGCGCATGCCTTCGCGCAGAAGTTCGCGCGTTTTCATGGGGCGAAATACGGCCTGGCGGTGGCCAACGGCACCATCGCCATTGAGATTGCGCTCAAAGCCATCGGCCTCCAGCCCGGCGAGGAAGTTATCGTCCCGGCCTACACCTGGGAGGGAACGGTGGGGCCAATCCTATTGCTGAACGCGCTTCCGGTTTTCGTGGACATCGACCCCGACACCTACTGCCTGGATGCAAAGCTGATCGAAAAGGCTCTGACGCCCAAGACGCGCGCTATCCTCCCCGTCCACCTGGCCATGCGCTTTGCCGACATGGACGAAATCATGCGCCTCGCCCGCGCGCGCAACCTGGCGGTGATTGAAGACTGCGCGCACGCCCACGGAGGCAAGTGGCGCCACCAAGGCGCCGGGACCGTTGGGGACGTCGGCTGCTTCAGCTTTCAATCGAGCAAGCTGATGACCGCCGGCGAAGGCGGCGCGGTCATCACCAGTAACCTCGAGTATTACGAGCGCGCGCAATCGTATATGAATTGCGGGCGCGCCAGCGTTACCGACAAGTTCCGCCATCGTCTGATTGGCTTCAATTACCGGATTACGGAACTGCAAGCCGTCATTCTCCAGGCGCAACTCGAGCGTCTGCCACGGCAGGCCAAAGTCCGCCAGGCCAACATGGACTACTTTGAGAAGCGCCTCTGCGGCGCACCGGGCCTGGATTTCCTGAAACCTGACCCGCGCCAGACCCGCGTGGCAGCATACCAGTATGTCTTCAAGTATCTGCCGGAGCGTTTCCCGGGCGTGCCGCGCGCGGCGTTCCTCGGCGCCCTACAGACGGAAGGCATTCCCTGCGACGGGCTCTTCTACGAGCCAGTTTACCGAAGCGCGTTGTTCCCGGTTGATGCCAAGGAATGGCCGGCGCTGAGCTGGGGACGGTCCGAGGCGCTTGACCTGAAGAATATGTACCATTGCCCGGTTGCCGAGCGCGCCGCCTATGAGGAAGCGGTCTGGCTGCCGCACCACATCTTCCTCGGCAGCCGGAAGGACACCGACGACATTGCCGACGCAGTCCTGAAGGTTTGCGAGAACATTGCCGAGTTGCGCGGATTGAAACACCCGGCCATTGAAGTCAAGGCTATGAGCCGCGCCGAACGGCCGCGCGTGGAAAAGCGTCAGTGGTAAACAATGAACGATGAATGATGAATGCAGAACGATGAACAAAGAACACAGATTCGACCTACGTGCGCGCACGAAGGGTTTTGCATTGGCGGTGCTTCGTCTGTATTCGTCGCTTCCGCGGACGACCGAGGCACAGATACTTGGGAAACAGGTGCTGCGGAGCGGCACATCGGTCGGCGCCCACTACCGGGAAGCCGCCCGGGCCAGGTCGAGCGCCGAATTTGTGAGCAAGATACAGGGTGGACTCCAAGAACTGGAAGAGACAGTCTACTGGCTGGAACTCTTGGTCGAAGCAGGGATCGTTGACCGCTCTCACTTGTGCGACCTGTTTCAAGAAGCAGAGGAACTGATTTCGATTTTCGTCTCCTCTGTCAAGACGGCGAGAAAATCAAGGTAGTCAGCCAGCGTTCAGTATTCATTGTTCAGCATTCATCGTTCTGCGTTCATCGTTCTGCATTCATCGTTTCCTATGCCCTGGCCTCAACCGCTTGATCCGCTCCACTCGATGCCGCTATCGGCGCTGGCAGCCGCTGTGCCCCTGGTCGTGTTGCTGGCGCTCATGGGTGGGCTGCGCAAGTCGGGGGCTGTCTCCGCCGCCTGCGGGCTCGCCGCGGCAACGCTCCTGGCCGTTCTGGTCTGGCAAATGCCCATGAAGCTCGCGGCTTTGAGTGCGGCCTACGGGCTGGTCTTTGCGCTTTGGCCCATCATGTGGGTCGTCTTTACCGCCTTGTGGCTCTATAACCTTTCGGTTGCCACCGGCAAATTCGAACTTCTGCGCCGGTGGATGGCGGAACATGCTTCCGGGGACCGGTGTCTACAGGCTATCCTGGTGGCCTTCTGCTTCGGCGCGCTGCTTGAAGGCATGGCGGGTTTCGGAGCGCCCGTGGCCGTGACCGCCTACCTGCTGCTTGGTCTGGGCTTCAGCGCGCGCCAGGCGGTCACCGTCTCGTTGATTGCCAATACGGCGCCGGTAGCGTTCGGGAGCCTCGGCATCCCCATTGTGGCGTTAGCGGGTGTGACGGGGCTGGACCAGATGAGACTCTCGGCGATGGTTGGCCGCCAGCTTCCGTTCCTGTCGCTGATCCTTCCCGGTTACCTCGTCTGGGTGCTGGCCGGGCGAAGAGGACTCAAAGCCGCTTGGCCCGCCGCGCTGGTCGCCGGGGGAAGCTTCGCTCTGGCGCAATTCGTCACATCTAATTTCTGGGGTCCCTATGCCGCAGATATCGTGGCGGCAATCGTTTCCACGGCGTCTCTAGTCCTGTTTCTGCGCTGGCGGAAGCAGCGCGCGGCTCCGACGCGAGGGCAGGATCTCCCCCCACGCACAGAAATGAAGCTCTCAGCTTCGGAAGCACTCGCCGCCTGGACGCCGTGGGTGGTGCTCTCCGCCGTGATGATTGCCTGGTCTTACCTGAAGCTCTTTCACGTGGGACAGATTCCCCTCGCCGTTCCGCAGCTACATAACGCGGTCTTCATCACGCTTTACCAGAAGGCATATGGCGCGATCTACTTGTTTCAACCGCTGGCCGCGGGAACGGCCGCTCTGGTAGCCACGCTCATCACATCGCTAGTTTTCCGTGTTCGCCCGCGTGACCTGCTCAACTCCGGAATCAAGACGCTCAGGCAGTTGCGCGTGGCAGGCTTGACCGTAGTGCTGATCGTTGCCCTGGCTTATCTCTATAACTACTCGGGAATGGCTTACACGTTGGGCGCCGCGCTGGCGGGGCTGGGCGGCCTGTTTCCGCTGGTCAGTGGCTTTCTGGGCTGGCTGGCTTGCTTCTTGAGCGGCAGTGACACGGCCAGCAACTTGCTGTTCGGCAACCTGCAAGTGGCCGCCGCGCACCAGATCGGCGTCAGTCCCATCTTGCTTGCCGCCACCAATTCTTCCGGCGCGGTCACCGGCAAGATGATTTCACCGCAGAACGTCGCCGTGGGCGTGACGACGGTGGGTCTGGTGGGCCAGGAAGGCCACATCGTGCGCAGCACCTTCTGGCACAGTATCCTGCTGGCCACATTCCTGAGCGTGCTGGCGTTCGCTCAGGCCTACTGGTTGAAATGGATGATCCCCTAGCGTCGCCGGCGGGATGGCGTCCCCAAGCCCTGAGTCTGGCTGGTGTGCGCCCGGCCGCTACCGGATCTTGAAAATCAGGCCCACCGTGAAGGTGAGGTTGTTCTGCACAGGAATCTTGCCGAAGTAAGGCGCAGCGTTCCTGACGATGGATCCAGGCGGAGGCGGATACACGGCGATATGATACCATGTATCGGAAGTCGCCATGCTACTGGTGCCCCCACCCGATACATAGTCACGGAGGTCAAATCGGAAGCCCAGGTGCCGGAAGGGATAAACCTTCACCCCCGCCCCCAGATTGAACGTGAGCGCGGTTCCCGGGAAAACAGGTGTGGAGGTGCGGTGGCCTGGCCAAAGCAGCGTCATACTGCGAGAACCGTTGCGCGCGAAGCCAACTCCGGGAGACAGGTAGAAACTGGCCCGCTTGGTCTGAACGATATTGAACTCGCCGTTGCCAAAGAACATGTTGAGGTTATTGGCCCGCATCAACAAGACGCCCGTGGGGAGTAGCGGCGACGGTGGTGGAACCGCTGTGAAAGAACGGCTCTGGTTGCTGTACATATAGTTGAGAGAGAAATTCAGACCCTTCAGAAAGCCGAACGTAAAACGCGCGCCATAGTTCCCCCGGCCAGCCGATTGGTAGGCTGCGCCGATGCGGTCGCCCGTGATTCCCCCCGAGTAGACCTCCAGCTCCGCCGTGAAGGGCGAACGGGTGAAAGCCTTGAATGGATTGACAACGCTCGGCGGGTCCGCTGCTGGACTGGGGATTGCTGCCAGGCCCGTTAGCACAAGAAATGCTGCCAAGAACTGCGGTACCGACATGACGTCCTCCCTGTGGCGAAATGGCTAATAGTTGGATTACATAGCATAAGGAAAGGGTTGCCCGGCGCGGGGTACTATGCAGGCAGAATGGCGTGCCCGGTCACGAACTTTTAGTCCGAGACCGCAGTTTGGTTCTCCCCGCTGTGCTGCGGGGGCCAGGATTCACCGCGTCACCCTGTGTCGCGGCCTGCGGGCTGAACTGGAGGGTAACCCAGCGAGGGCCTTAAATAGGACTGCTTTAAGGCAATTCTGAACGTCGGTTTAGTGGTGGCCCGCCTGGGCAGTTCCGCCGCTACCGGATCCTGAAAATCAGGCCCAGCGTAAAGACCAGATTGTTCTGAACAGGGATTTGCCCGAAGTACTGAGCCGGATCGGTAACAATACAATTGGGAGGACAAGGTCCAGCAGGCGGAGGACCGGAAGCCACGGGATTGAGATTCCCTGTTCCTCCGCCCGAGACGTGATCGCGGACATCGAAGCGGAAACCCAGGTGCTTCCAAGGGTAGATTTTCACTCCCGCGCCCAGGTTGAAGGTCAGCGCCGTGCCAGGAAAAATGGGCGCCGACGCCTTCCCCAGCAGCGGAACAGTAATGGTCATATTGCGACCGCCGTTGCGGGCGAATCCGATGCCGGGAGAAATATAGAACTTCACCTGCTTGCGCTGGATGAGGTAGAACTCCCCGCTTCCGAAGGCCACGTTCAGATTGCCAGACCGCATCAACAGCGTGCCGCTTGGCAGCGGCCCGGTCTCGGGCGTCACTGCCGTGAACGAACGGCTTTGATTGCTGTACATGTAATCCAGGTTGAAATTCAGTCCCTTCAGGAATCCGAAGCTGAAGCGAACTCCATAGTCCCCCCGCGTGGCCGATTCATAGGCGGCGCCGATGCTATCGCCTGTAATGCCGCCAGAATAAAGCTCAAATTCAGCGGTAAACGGCGAGCGCGTAAACATCTTCAGGGGATTAATCGGCGCCGCAGGGTCCGCGGCGCAGACGGGAACGCCGGCAAAAACACTTAGGAGAATGAAACTCGACAGGAAGTTCAAGCGGGACACATTTGCACCTCGCAACGGAGATTGAGCCAACCAGCTTCCCCCCACTTTGCGTATTCTACTTAACTGTGGCCGGGGTTTCAAGCACCAAGCGGTTCCACGACCCGCCGAGTGAGGACGAAATCCGGCAGACCCGGGGCCAGGGAATACACGGCGCGATACAAAATTGAAATTCGCTCACCTATGGATTAACCTATGCACGGGCAAGGTGGCCCAAAGCGGGGAAACTCAATTTTCCCTGAACCGTGCCGGAGACTGCGAATGGCGTCGCGCCCAACATCCACCTCGACTGAGCCGGATATTCCAGCGCGCGGCTCGATTTTGTGCGCCGTGCTTGAGAGCCTTCGCCCCGCGCAGTGGCTAAAGAACGGATTTGTCTTTGCCGCCCTGATCTTTTCCCGCAGCCTAACCGACTGGCACCGGACCGCTGTAGTAGCGCTCGCGGCCGTGGTTTTCTGCCTGGTCTCGAGCGCGGCGTACGTGCTCAACGATGTCCGGGACGCCCCGGAAGATCGCCAGCACCCCAGCAAGCGGCTGCGCCCGGTGGCCTCGGGCCGGTTGGGTGCCCGGGCAGCCTTGTCGGCCGCTGCTGGGCTGACCTTGGTGGGGCTGGCTGGGGCTTGGTGGCTGGACTACAAATTCTTTTTGGTGACGGCCGCCTATGTCGCGCTGACCGGCCTTTACTCGTGGTTCTTGAAGCGCGTGATGTTGCTCGACGTCTTCGTCATCGCCGCGGGGTTCATTCTGCGCGTTCTGGGCGGCGGAGTGGTCATCCATGTCGAGATTTCGTCTTGGCTGATAGTCTGCACCACCTTGCTGGCTCTCTTTCTGGCCTTGACCAAGCGCCGTCACGAGCTGGTGCTGTTGGGCGGCAATGCCTCCAACCACCGTCCCATCTTGGCGCATTACACTCCCTATTTTCTGGATCAGCTCATCGGCATCGTCACGGCGTCGACGGTCATGTCCTATTCGCTCTACACTCTTTCGGACGACGTCATGCGGAAGTTTCCCGGCAAACGCCTGGAATTGACGATCCCGTTCGTCCTGTTCGGGATCTTTCGCTACCTTTACCTCGTGCACCGGACTAGCGACGCAGGAAGCCCGATTCGCCTGCTCCTCACCGACCGCGTCTTGCTGGCCGTCATCCTGCTGTGGGCAGCGGCGGTCATATTCATCATCTACCTTTAGGCAGAGTCGTCCCATGGAACGATCTCGAGTTGCGGTGCTCAAGACCCACCCGGCGACCGTTATTGACGATTACCGGCGCCTGCTGCACCTGGCTGGCTATCAGCAATTCCTGCCGCCCGGGCCCGAGATCGCGCTCAAGATCAATATCTCCTGGCACTTCTTCTACCCTGCCTGCTCCACCACGCCCTGGCAGTTGGACGGCGTCATCGCCACGCTGCTGGAAGACGGATATCAGCGCGAGAAGCTTTACGGATGCCATAACCGCACCGTAGTGGTGAGCGCCCGGCGCGGCGAGGTGGCGAACAAACACCGGCAAGTGGTCGTGGACAAGTACGGCCTGCGCAATGTCCACCTCTACGAGAAGAGCGAGCCCTGGATTCGCTACGAGCCCAAAGCCAAGATGCTGGCGCTCGATTCCATCTACCCGGAAGGGATTCGGATTCCCCAGCGGCTGATCGGGTCCAACATCATCCACCTGCCGACCATGAAGACCCACGTCTTTACGCGCATCACCGGCGCCATGAAGAATGCCTTCGGCGGGCTGCTCTTTGAAAAGCGTCACTGGACCCATAGCGTCATCCACGAAACTTTGGTGGACCTGCTGGCGATTCAGAAGGAAATTCATCCCGGAATCTTCGCGGTGATGGACGGGACCTTTGCCGGTGATGGTCCGGGTCCGCGCTGCATGGTGCCCCACATCAAGAATTACATCCTGGCGAGCGGCGACATGGTGGCCATTGATGCGGTGGCGGCGAAGATGATGGGCTTCGACCCGCTGGCCATCAAGTTCATTCGGCTGGCGCACGAAAAGGGTCTGGGCTGCGGCGATGTCCGGGAAATTGAAATCGTCGGCGAGGACATCACCTCCGTCAACTTTCAGTTCGACGCCTCCCGCGACACCCTCGCCAGCCGCGGCCAGAAGCTAATCTACTGGGGCGCGCTCAAGCCGCTGGAGAAATTGCTGCTGCGCACGGCACTGGTCCCGTGGTCCTATGCGGCCTCCTTCCTTTATCATGACGTTTTCTGGTATCCCCTGATTGGACGCGGGAGGGTCAAGAAAATTCTCCAAACCGAGTGGGGTGGACTCTTCCAATCATACTGATCAGCCCGAATATCTCCTCGCGCTTGACCGGCCGGGCTAGTCCTTCCTGCGCGCCGTGGCCTTGGATTCCGGCCGGGAGTTTAGTTCCTCCCCCGGCGAGCCTCGAATAGGAATGGCGCAGGCCGTCTTCGGACCGGACACTTCCCAGGTCACACACCGGACCTTGCCGTCAGAGCAGGAACTGCTCAGAAGCCTTCCCTACCATTGAGTGCGCATCGCAGTTGCCTGCGGCTCTCACCCGCGGCGCATGGTGATACGCTGTTCGACCGTCCGTGTGGAAATGGGGAGGCTGCCAGGGTTGTCTTTTGCACGTCGGGATGCGATAGTTGGGGTTGCGGTCCCTCCTGCTGTCAGCCAACATCCGGAGGCTCTTCGTTGTTCTTCCGCTTGAGGGGGCGCACCACCCGCAGAACCGAATGAAGAATGAAACCCCACGAGTCGTCAACCCAGCGCAAGAGAATGTTTCGCCCGTGCGCGCCGGAGCTGAGCTGTTTCTCATTAGCTTGATCATTCTCTTCCTCGAGCTAGCCTGCATCCGCTGGTTTGCGGCCCACGTTATCTTCCTGACCTTCTTCACGAACACCGTGCTCCTGGCCTGTTTCCTGGGAATGTCAGTGGGCTGCCTGGCCTCCAGCCGGCGCTGGAACTTCCTCAATTGGACGCCGGCAATTCTCGCCCTCGCCATGGGCGGGGCACACTTGGTCGAACACTTGCGGGACAGCGTGCAGAAGATTGTCGCCGTGGAGAACCAAGCCTCGCCCCAATTGGTTTATTTCGGCACGGAATACATCACCCCGGATCCCGCGGGTTTCTTCATCCCGGTTGAAGCACTGGGCGGGTTCTTTTTTCTGGGAATTGCTCTCGCGATGGTCGGCCCTGGCCAGGAACTGGGGCGAGCGTTCACCCGTGTGCCCAACCGGATCTCTGCTTACAGCTTAAATATCCTGGGCAGTCTAGTCGGCATCGTGTTGTTCGCCGCCTGCTCCTGGTGGGAAGTTACGCCTTTCTGGTGGTTCACGCTGATCGCTATCGGACTGGGGTATTTCCTGTGGACCCGCCGCGCGGCACATGGCACCTTCCTCCGCTGGCCTGTGCGCCTCGCTTTGTCTGTGCCCCTGCTCGCGGTTGTGGGCTTAGCATTCGTCACCTCTGGGCTGCATAAGTCCCCATCCAAACCTGTTGCGCACCTATGGTCACCCTACTACCGGATCGACTACGACCGCCTGCGTCGTTCCATCGCGGTGAACTTGATCAGTCACCAGGACATGGTCTCTCGCGGCAACGATGCTTCACCTTCTTACGCTTACACCTTGCCTCATATTCTGAATCGAGATGCCGGCGGCCGGGCCTTTGAAGACGTCCTCATCATCGGGGCTGGCAGTGGCAATGACGTGAGCCGGGCGTT
>Ga0315296_10001773_pt1 | contig 18763 bp, 17 predicted proteins | sample YL17G14_18_MG_FD_203921 | JGI IMG/M metagenome (GOLD analysis project Ga0315296, IMG submission 203921) | Sediment microbial communities from Yellowstone Lake, YNP, Wyoming, USA - YL17G14_18 | ecosystem: Environmental > Aquatic > Freshwater > Lake > Sediment | place: USA: Wyoming | collected... | reverse complement strand
GAAGAGACAAAAATGGACTGCCTCTAATTGACCCTGCATCGTTTCCGCCTGAGATAATGCAGAATGGTTTAATCAATGCTAGGAATTTGACAGGTTTACTCATCGGAGCGATCAAGCAACTCGCGGCAAGAGTGGAGTTTTTAGAGAAAGAACGAGGGAAGGTTGGCGGATGAGATGCTGAAGTTTATAGTTGCGATGTTGTTTTGGGCGATTTGGGGCGCGTTTGAGAATCGTGCTTGGAAGGAACATGGCGAAAATTGGATTCTCGGGCACTTTAAAACGTACCATGTATTCATGGGCGGCTTAGATGTTATGCTTGCGACTGTTGTTTCTGAAAGCGTTTGGCAATTCCTGTTTTTGCTTGTTTGGGCGCCGTTGGCGTTAGATATTGTATGGTGGCTCGTACGTTGGTGGGATTTCAAACGTGATCCAGTTAAGGCTGCGGAAAGCTATGGCGAACCTAACGCTTGGCATTCCCGTGATGATTGGGATAATTGGCTGGGGCTGCCGCTTGTGTTGGGCTGTTACTGGTGGTGGTGGGCATGCCTAAGCGTACTCGTAGTATTGGGAGGCGTGATCCTCTGCGCTTAAGATGGTTGCAGAAGTTAGCCCATATGGGCGTCTGGTTTGGGCTGGGCCTTGCTTTGGCGGGTAGCTTCGAGCAAGCGCTCGCAAATGGCAATCCAATTTGGTCGAGCGCTTTTGGCTTTCCTGTGCTGCATCATTACCTAATCGGCTTCATTATACTTGCCGTTTCTCTGATAATTTCGAGGTTGAAAAAAGACGAATAAGCAAATCCTTAAGCAAATTAAGAATTTCGAGAAGGGTGATTACGTTAAAGTTTCGTGGTTTGACGCTAGCGACGCTCGCGGTCCCTTATCAGAGCACAAAAAACCTGAATGCCTCGTGGATGAGTGGGGCGTTTTCCTCGGTGTTGAAGGGTCGCCTGAACATCTCTTGTTAGGTAAGCATTATGTGCGAAGTGATCATATATGGGAAGCTACGCGCATTCCGTTAACGTTAATCCAGAGCGCTGAATTAATCGCTAAGCATGCGTCGCCAACGGTTTTTCTGCGTAAGTACACGATTCAGCCTGACAGACGGAATGTAGTCAAGGTGCAGAGCAATGGATGATTGGATTAAAAGGGTTTTGACGCGGAAGATTAGGCGTAAGGGTACTCGTGGTAACAAGCACGTTATTGTTGCCGAGCCTAACGAGAAGCTTGTGTACGTAGTAAAATTCGCGTTAGGCATGACTATTTGCCTGGTGGCTGTGGAGATCGCGCACTTGGCGATACTACGTACATGGAACTCCGAAGTCTTTGCGGCTATCACAGGCCTCAGCGGAACGGTCATGGGCATATTTGTGGGGTCGAAGAGCTGAATGGGTAGCCCTTATTACCGTGTTAAGTTGCTGTTTGAGGCGATTTTGCGTAAGGTTGAAAGTGTTGATGATAAAGTCTCTGCGCTTACTCAACAAGTTAAAGCGCCACCGCCTCTGCAGACCGTTTACCTTTCCGTGGCCATACAGAAAACTCGGGATGTTCTTGAAACCTTTGATAAGCCTGCGGCAGCTTCGGAGATCGCGGCGATCACTGGGCGAGATCGCGCAGTAGAGAGCATGCATCTGAATGAGCTTTTTAGAATGGGCTTCGCGGAGAAAGAGAAGCAGGGTCGCAAACGAGTTTTCAGGGTGAAGGATTATGCCAAAGGGTAAACCATGGACAGTTGAGGAGGAAAAGCGGCTTCGTGAGATGGTACAGCAGAAGAAAAGCCTTGTAGTTATGGCTAAGGCCTTCGGTAAGAGCCCTGAAAGCATCAAGAAGAAAATGCTTCGTTTAGGTTTAAAAGTAGTCGTCCGGCAAATTCAGCAGACGACTACTTCTAATGATTTACCGAATATTGAGCAAGCGCTTAGGACCCTGAATGATGCTTTGGTTTCGCTTAAGACTCCTGGGCTTGATCAGGCTGAGACTCTGCGGTTGCGTAGTATAATCCAAGGTGTGAAGACTTACAAGGAGCTATTAGCTGATTTCCTCGATTTTAGCGGACTGGAAAGTCGTCTTTTCGAATTGGAGGCAAAGTATGCGGATCTCGCGAAGAAAGCCAAGAGCGCAAAAGTCTCCAAGTGAACATCAGCGCACGCGTATTTCTCTTGAAGGATATGCTGAGGCAGCAGATGCTGCTAAGCAGGCCAAGGTTGAACAGTTGAAGTCTAACCCATCGGAGTTTTTCAAGCAAATTCTCGGTTTCGAACCCTTCAAATATGAACTGGAGCTTATTGATCTTTTTGAGAAGAACCAGTTTTTGGCTGCTCGATGGTGCCGTCAATCAGGCAAGTCTTTCACGGTTTCCGAGTTGCTGCTGAATTATGCGCTTAACAATGATGACTATTACATTGCAGTTGTGGGGCCTAGCTGGCGCCAAACTAAACTGAATATCAGGCGAATAAGCTATTTCCTTCGCAAGCTAAATGACCCAGGCATTAAGGCGCAGAAGACGCGGATAACCTTCCCGAACGGTAGTGTAATCGAGGCATTTCCGAATAACCCTGACACTATCAGGGGTCCTACGCTTAACTGCGTATGGTGGGATGAAGCCAACTTCACGCCCAACGACACAGACCTTTATGATGCTATACTTTTTACGCTTGGCACTACAAATGGCAAACTCGTAGTTACAAGCACGCCATGGAATACGGATAGTCTCTTCTGGAAAATGTGTAATCACAGGGATTTTGAGGATTTTGCGAGGCATCATGTAACTTGGGAACAAGCTCAAGAGCCTAATGGTCCTCTCAAAAAAAGTATTCTTGACAAGATTCGAAAGCAATTTGGTGAGGACCCGTCTCGGTGGCGCCGTGAGATGGAGGCCGAATGGGCTGAGGATGAGGACGTTTGGCTATCGCAGAGCTTGATCGCGTCGTGCATCGGTACGGTGAAGAATTGTGGTGAGGACCTGCAGCCTTGGGACCCTGAAAAGGGCTATCGGGGTGACCTTTTTGCTGGTTTAGATTTGGCTCAGGTGAGGGATTACTGTGTTTTTTCGGTTTTTGACAGAGTAAATGATGCACTTTTGCTGCGGCATTTAAAGATTTTTCAGCAGCCGACTAAGTACGCGACTGTTATCGGTTATGTGAAGATGATTCAGGATCGTTGGGGCGGCTTTCAAAAAATGAGGGTTGATTTTACGAAGGAAGGTCCCAGTATAATCTCGGATATGGAGGATGCGGGGATTAAAAACGCTGAAGGCGTCAATTTCAACATTCCACGAAAGAGTGAGATGGCTAGTTTGTTTAAGCAGCGGATGATGAGTCAAAGGCTGTTTTATCCGTATTTGACTTGGGAGAAGCCATATCGCGGGGACATTTGCACTGAATTGAATGTGGAGAGGTACGAGTTGCGGAAGGATGGCGCCATTAACCTGTCGCATCCGAATGGGACTCATGATGATGTTTTTTGGAGCATGGCGTTGGGAGTTTATGGCACGGTTGAGATGAAGGCGTTTGATTTGGAGGCTTTGAAGTTTGGGTAAGCTCAGGGATGTACGTAGGAAATTGGCGAAGCATAAGGTCACAGGTGTTGGTCGTTGTTTTTACTTTAACCGATCTCTCTCCCGAGAGCATTTTCGCATTCGCAAGGTTCGCAGGGTCTACAACAGGGTAGAGAACAAGTTTACTTTCAACATAAGCTATGAGACGCATACTAAGCCTACTCCGCGGAGCATTGTCGTGGCTGAAGCGTTTGGCTTAGGCATTGATGAAGCACAGAAATTTCAGGTTCTGGACACGGAGTTGAAGATAGGTCCTGTAGACGTCGTGTATATTACGGGTGATAGTGGCAGCGGAAAAAGCGTTTTGCTAAGAGCAATTAGGAAGGATTTGGGCGATGAAGCCGTTGATTTGAATGAGGTTTCTGTGGACCCTGAAAAACCGTTAATCGAAACGGTCGGCAAGACTGTGGAAGAAGGTCTTGAATTACTAAGCAAGGTAGGCCTTAATGACGCTTTTCTTTTCCTGCGTACATACGATCAGTTGAGTGACGGTCAGAAGTACCGTTACCGCATTGCGAAGCTTATTGAGAGCTGTAGGCAGTGGTGGCTCATGGACGAGTTTGCAGCTACGCTAGACCGTGACACTGCAAAGATTGTAGCGTTTAACCTTCAGAAGCTTGCGCGTCAACAGGGCAAAGCCGTTATTGCGGCGACTACGCATGGAGACCTGTTCGAGGACCTTAGCCCCAGCGTGCACGTACACAAGCGCTTTGGAGAGGAGATCACGGTTAACTATTTCCCGAATACGCCTGCTGCGGAGTGCAGTTTAGTTGAGGAAATGACGATAGAACGCGGCGTTCTGGCTGATTGGCGTAAGCTCAGCGGATTCCATTATCGAAGTCATAATGTTGGTGCTACAAGGGAAATTTTTTGTTTGAGACGTCGTGGTGAGCTTTGCGGCGTGATCGTGTATTGTTATTCTCCGGCGGGCTGTTCTGGCCGTAGGCTTATGCTACCTAAAATGTCCTTGAAAGAGCTGAATAGGAAATTAAGCATTATCAGCCGGGTCGTGATTCACCCAAAATACCGAACTATAGGTTTAGGCGCCAAACTGATTCGTGAGTCGCTACCACTTGTCGGTACGCCTTATGTAGAGATGGTTGCGGTTATGGCGAAGTATAACCCGTTCGCTGAGAAGGCTGGGATGCGGAAAGTTTTCGAGCAGCCAATAAGCGAGGATGCTTTACGGGTAGCTGAGGTTTTGAAAGGGTTAGGCTTTGACGTGCAGCTTCTGGGTAGCCAACGTTATGTATGTGATAAGCTCGTGGGATTGAATCCCACGCAAATAGAAGCGTTAAAGGAGGCTTTCGTTCGGAATGATCATCCCCGTTTCAGAAAGGAGATTGCAGTTACTCGCCACATGCCCTATGGCACCACAACGGCTTTCGCTGAAGGCGTAAAAAACGCTAACTTGGAGAAAATAGCGAAGCTCGTTAAGATCGTTGGAATGCTTCTTCAGACGAAAGTCTACTTGTTTTGGAGCAAGTTTTAAACTGAGCGGTTTAGGACACAAGCCTTCCAAGCTTGCGATCCCGGGTTCAAATCCCGGCGACCGCACCAAAAAGTGCCTTTGCTTGACGAATTAAAGTTATTCGCTGAATTGCATTGTGAAAATTGCGTGATTAGTTGTTTTAAGTGATTTTCGAAAGTTTTTGAGAGATTGAAGCCAAGATTACGCGACTTTTTGACTATTTCCTTGTCCAAATATAAGACGACATTTCTTTTGTTGCTCATTTTGCGAGTGCACCCGAGGGGATGTTCTATGTTATATGTTTGATCCTTGTTTGGATCGCTATCAAGTTAACGCCAATTCATTAAGAAAAAAGTAGAAAGAAGGAGTAATACACCCGACTTCTATTTCAGCAGTTTTGTTAGTTTTTCAGAACTCTCGAAAATATTGGTAACAAACTGTAGATCGAACATCATGTTAGATATTCCAATCAATTCTGTGCTAGCTCCTCTAATACTGTTTTCGTCTGGAATCAATTTGAAGAAACTAGCGATCTCTGGAAATTTAACGAGATACAGTTTTGATAAAAGCGCACTAGCATGCTTTCTGAGAACATCTGAAACCTCCTGATGACGACTAGACTTTCCAGGATTTGAATATACATTGCCATATAGTGTTAGGGAGTACAGAATCTCGCTTATCAGTTCTCTGAGTTGAAAGACAGGCTCAATGATTTTCTTAGTCAAATATATTGAAATCGGAGTAAGCAATCCAACAAAAGCTCCAAATATTGCCAGTTCTATTTCATAAGCCATTTAATCCCAGCAGTTATCGTCTATTAGATAAGTCAGTTGTTTTTTTAAAAGTTACGACTGTTATTCAGTAAGATTCAAGAATTTCATAGTTGTCAATTCTCTTAACGAATTGTTGCGTTTCGAGATAGCATTTGGTTTACAATTTTCTAAGTTCTAGCCTGATTAAGAAATAGACTTGGTAAGCCCTTATTTCTAAAATTTCTATTAGTCTAGAAATATAAAATAGGGGAAAAAAAAGAAATTCAGGGGAAAACTCAATGTCGCAATTTGACCGTTAATTGCTAGATAAGCTAAATAAAATATACAGCCTATGCTCTTAATATAGGTCACGTGAACGACCGATGTTCCAAATACCTTGGCATCTATACACTGAAGAAGAAGTTCAAGAAGTGTTAACCTTACTGTACAGAAGAAGAGGATATGAAGTTTACAATTTGCACAAAACAGATAGAAGAGGGGAAGAGGGGGTCGATATTGAATGCTCACGACCTGGCGAAAATGGAAAAATACTAATTAGCATAAAAAAGAAACCCCACCAAAAAGATATTTCTCAACTAGAGACACTTGCTGGCAAGATGGCTTTAGCAAGAATATATGTCTATGTTGAAGAGCCATCAATTTCCTTTAAAACTGCTATGGAAAAACTCAAAGATAAAATAAGTTTTTGGGATTCAAAGAAGTTCACTTATGAAACATTTGTTACAGATCCTCGCTTCTACCTGTTCATGGTTATTGAGAATTACTATGAATGCGATATGTTTGGCATAGTCTTTTCTTTCTGCAATTTCTACATCAATTTCAGAGATAAAGGGCGCACACATGGAGAAGTGGTGAAAGCAGATAACGAAATGATGAACTTGCTTTGGCAGGCTAAAGATAGAAGCGCCAGCTTGCACAAATCACTCCGCTCCCTTCAAGAACTTTTTGAACAAATGCAGCTAACTGACACGGACGAGAAAACTAGATTATCCATAATCAATTCTTTTCTCAAAAGCATATCTCTACTTCATAGAGATTCGTTAGTTCCATTAAGAGAAATTTTCCATGAACTGCTTATAAAATATCCTGCGAATTTTGAACAATTCATCGAAGAAACATATGGTAGATCAAATTGGAAATTCTTCGTCGAATTTTTGCCCCAATTGTCCCCAGGTTTTATAATCAAATCTATCGAAAAGGATGAAAAAGAAACAATGAGTTTCAAAAAAGCTATGCCTGATGAAGAACTGAATCTGGACGAAACTCAATTCAGTTGGATTCTTGGAGATGTCTCCCGAATTCTCGCTAATGAAGCATATTGGTTAGAAGATACAGCTGATGATCTTTTCAATATAGGGCTAGTCGGCAGGTCTCGTCAATAATCATGAGTAGTCAATCCTGTAACGATGGAGCTCCCTACTTGACCCTGCAAATGAATGGGCAGGGTTCTGCAAACCAACTGTTGCTGCCTACATCATAAACGTGACCGATCGGTAACCACTCGTGCTCCCTACCATATCTGTCAATTATGGTGAGCGTGGAATCTATCTCAAGTCTTTCTTCCAAACTTCTCGTAACGGGGATAGTTGTATGACCGTAGAATTGGTGACCTGGGTTCAGATTCCATGTCCACTGACCTCCGTAATGGTTTCCAAGCGTTAGCAGCTTTTTATCTCCTAAGATCACGTCGCATTTGATTTTGAATTGAGCAGGAAAGGAACCGCCAACGTGAGTAAACAAAAATCCTACATCTGGAAAAGGTGCTCTTTGGATAACTTGAAAATCAATTCGAGGCACTAGATAACTTGTATATCTATCGTAAATCTGATCGCGTCTTGATATGAGTTCTTTCGGTCTATATTTGTTTCCTTTCGGGTGTTCTTTGTTATAATGTCCTATTTTCTCATGGCAATTGAAGCATAATGGGATAGCATTGTCAATGGTGTTGGGGCCTCTTGCATCTATGTGCGCAATTTCAATGCCTGTCCCACATTGCTTGCCACAGAGACAACAGTGTCTATCAGACCACAAGAGACATCTTAATTTTACATCTTCAGGAAAATCTTTCTTTCTCAATGCTATCACACAACTTCTTGTTCATGCATTGTCTATTTATTATTAACGCGCACTTCGTGCGCCCTGCCAATCTCTTTCAAACCTCTTTGTTCTTTGCAACCTCTCTTCAGCGATACGACACCTATGCATTGTCAAATGTCATATACTTAGGAAGCAATGAAATTCTAATTTTCTAAATTTCTAATGTTAAGAGAAATGGATTTTATAAAAAATTTTTAGATTTAGAATAGAATTTTAGAAAACACGATGGCCTGCGAGTGGAAGGACTTTGTTATGCGTTTAGTCATTGAAGAAATGGCACTCATTTTACTAGCGTGCGCTTCAAATTCAGGAAAGCACAAATATTGTAATTGCCAAACCATATCTGAAAAGAAGATTGGCTGAAGACTTATGAGATCAATTAAGGAATGGCAGAAAGTAATAACGGAGTACGCTGTAGATCATGGATTTAACTGGACTCCAGGCGACATAGATACTCTGTTACTAAGAATACACAGTGAGGTTTCAGAAGCTAGTGAAGCAGCGAGAGATGAGAATAAGGAGGAATTGGCAGAGGAAATGGCTGATATTTTCATTAGACTAGTTAATGCCTGTGAAGTAATGGGGATAGATCTTGAGGATGAAGTCAGAAAAAAGCACGATAGGAATCTCTTGAGAGGCAAGCTGCACGGGAGAAAGAGAAAATAGAACATGTTTGGTTATTTCAAAAGGAGTTGATTTTCCAACTTGAGGAGAAATTTAACTTTCTAAAATTTCTATCAAATAATAAATGAACAATTAGAGTGCTTGCTTTGTTCAATCTACAGATTGCGGAGTTGAAGAACTTTTGGCTACCAAACGGATTAAAGTTCCTCTGCGTAATTGGCATTTATCAGTTTTTCGAGTGTGGTGTATCTGATACCTCTGGGCGCAATTCTCTTATTCTTCAAAGGTAGTGGGTCAGCTAATTTCACCAATGTTCCTGGCTTAAGGTGAATTGCTCTCTTGCCAGATGGGAAACTTTCAATATCTTTTTCTTCGATTTTTTGAATATCATCTTTTGATGCGATTGGTTTTGTTATTGATTCCACTTCTCCAAAGTACAGAACCGAGGATTCTGGATTGCCAACGTAAAGGGCAAAATAGGGGACTTGCCTGCTCATTGTAACAAAACCCCAAGCGTTGTACTTCTTGAGGAATTCAACGCCCTCAAGTTTGCTTGGACAAAGAACAACCTCTCCAGCAGGTTTAACTGCAAGTTCGCTTCTCGCTACTATCTGGATTAATTTCACCGCGGTTTGTTCAGGAAGTGGCTCAGACTCTTTTTCGAATGACCGTGCCGCAAGCTCTGCGAGTTTCCTGGAAATGCCCTCAATTCGATCTTCAATTTCTGGCCCTGTTATCTTGAGGAGAGTTTTCTTGAACTCTTGGGCAATCTCATCTTTTCTTTGCATGAGAGAATTTACGGCTTTCCTTGTTGCTGCCAGTCGTATTGCTGCAGACTCAATTTCCCCCGTGAGGATGGACTCTCTCGAGATCAAGTTCAGCTCGATTGAGTTTCTTGGCAAGTTTTGCAGGTTAATCTCAGCTACCAGACACTCTTTCTCATTTCTACCAGCTTCAGTGTCAAAAATCTTAACTGATTTCCCATTTGTTAGAACAGCCCAACGAATGCCTTCGACTCGTCCATAACTGATTATTTGAGACGCATATTCTGTTGAAAGAGCGGCGTCAAACGCTTTTGCTTCCACCAGGATTACTGGTTTGCCTTCGAGGGAGATTGCATAGTCGACATGGACTGAAGAAGTGCCTACATGAATTGGATACTCAAGCTGAACTTCATTACTTAGTAAGTCCCACCCAAGCAGCTCCAACAATGGCTCAATTATCTTCTTCTTTGTGTTCGCTTCACTACCAACAAAATCTGATTGCGAAAAAATTTTGATGTTTTCAACAAGCTTAACCATTTTGTCAGCTGGCAACTTCGTGGACAAGACAGACCCCACTCTATTTCAGTTTTATGTAGATAAAATCTTTGTGTGTTTGTGGGTTTGGATATCAAATGTTAGCAGAGGAATTCTTTAGACTTGTCAAGAATGTTAATTGCGATTACAGGTTTGCCGCAGTACTTGGGTCATTCAGTTGCTCTTTCTTTTGTATCGCCGAAGCTTCAAGCTTTGCTCCGCAATTTTGGGCACTCAATAGTTTTGATTAACATTCTCTTTTTTCTCCAAGGCATTAATGAGGTTCTCAAGACTCGAATGCTTGTGTTTTCTTTTGGGCAAAACCCCATTTTGTGTAGATATATTGGCTTGTTTTTGTTTTTAGACAAGTAGTTATTATTTTTGCGTATTCAGTCGCGACTCTGGATCCAACTCCAAATCTTTCCATGCTCTCTTCTTTTATTAGGCGATTGGCTTTTTTGAGGGCGTTGTGTTTTAGACATTTCTGGATTTGCTCGTTTGTTTTTGCCCATTCCAATAGTTCTTCAAGTCTTTCAATATGCGCTTCTCTTGAGTAAAAATTCTTCGGGCTCATTTCTCTTCCTCATTACTTTTGGGGTACTGTTTTATAAATGGTGCTCGCCCTTTTGTTGTGAAGTTTTGAACTATGGGCTAAGAAAAGGCGGCAAGTGCTTTGAATTTTTCTTGCCTAATTGGGTTTATTGGATAAGTCTACAAAAGTTTGACAGAATTTAATGGTGTTTTCGAGTTAATCTTTGATGGTTATGGTTGTGTGGTTATTTCTTAGTATTACTATGGGAATGATTGAGTTGGGTTTGATTTCACAGGTATTTTTCGATGAAGTCGTTGAAGTTTATGTTTCTTTCGGTTATGACATGGTCAAAAGACGAGGTTATGTTTTCTTTAGTCATGTTTAGCTGTAAGAATTTTCTGCCTGTGAGTCTATATGGGAGTGGCGATAGGTGGCTTACGTTGAAGAATCTTGTTGCTCCTTGCGTCTCGGTTTTACCGCCTTCCTTATGCACATGCCCAAAGAGGTGTACGTCTGGTTTATAGTATTGGACAAAATTGTTGATAGTTCTGGAGCCAAGGTGCCTTACACTTGTCGGCGCCCTCTTTGCGGGTTCTTTGGGTTCTGGCTTCGTTTCTCCTTTCAATTCTTCTAGAATGTCTTCTAAGACATGCATTTCGTGTAGTGTTATGGGTTTTGAGCGGTCGGCCACTCCATAAGGTGGAGAATGGGTGACTAAGATTATGTAGTCTGGCTGAGCTTGTGCAATTTTCTCTATGTTTATCTTCAGTTCTGTTAAGAGGTTTTCAGCTACTATTGGAGTGCTTTCATCCCAAAGGTATGGCGAGAGGTCAGCGCTTCTCATACTGTGTGTCGGGGCTCCTCCAAGTCCTAATAAACCAACTTTTACATCTCCGTCCTCTACGATGTAATTTTGTTGGTCCAAGTTCTTTGCGGTGGGCATGGTTATTTCGAGTTGTTTATTGTCAGAGTCACCTGGCAAGTAGAGAATTTGTTTGCTCATTTTTGAAAGTAAATCGAATATTTGGCGCGTGTCTCGTTTGTAGTGGGGCGATGTTGTTTTTATCCCAATGTCGCCTGTGATAATGATTATTGGTTTGCATACTGTGGTTTGACTTGTTATTGAGACTAATTCGTGAATAGTAGCTATGTCCGAATAAATGTCAGATACAACGATAAATTCCAATTTTCTCACCCTTGGGCTGATGCGAAGGTTTTTCTTAAGATATCGGCTATCTGATTGGTTGTTTCTTCTTCGTAGCCTTTGTACGCTAAGAATACGACTTCGCCGCCTCTGATTCTGCCGACGACTTGGAGTAGTTTTTCGGTGCTGAAGGGTGGTGTGTAAACGATTATTACGTCTGCTTGTGGGATGTCTGTGCCCTTGTCAAACACTGGAGTGGTGACGAGGATTCTGCCTACTTTTTTGAAGCTGCTGAGTTTTTCGAATTGTGCGTCTGCCTCGTCAGCTCCTGTTATTATTGTGATGTCTCTTGGTTTTAGGGCTAATTTTTCTGTGAGGCGATTTGTTAAGAGTTCGGCTGTGGCTACGTATTGGGAGAAAATGTAGATTTTTTGGCCTTGGGCTAAGCGGGTTTTGACTTCTTCGACGAGTTTGTTTAGTTTTTTGTCTTCGTAGCTGAGCCATTTGTTTACGTCTTTTTGGGCTGAGAGTATGCTGCGGGATAGTTCTGATCTGCCGGAGTAGAGGAACCATTTTTGGATGTGTTGTACGAGGATGTATTTGGTTATTAGTACTTGGATTTGTTGGCATGTTTCTTCGTCGAGACCGTAGGCTTTTTTAAGGCGGTCGAGGGTTTCGGGGTTTAGTAGTGTTTCGATGTTTTCTCTGTAGCCTTCTATTCCGTGTTTTGTTAGTATTCTGTGAACGTTTGTTTTTGTTTTCTTGTAGTCGTCTTCAAGTTTTTCAATGAAGATGTTGATGAGTGGGTCTTCTATGGTTATTGGGTCTCGTACGGTGCACATTAACTGGGTTTCTGTGATCATTTTTCGGATTAGGGCGGAGTTGTTTCCGAATTTTTTGATTAATGCGATTATCTTTTTTTCTCTTACATGATATGGTAGTATGAAGAGTTTCGGGATCCGCCATTTTTCCAGTCCCTTGAGGTATTTTGACATTCTGAAGCCTTCGATGAAGTCTCTGGAAACAACAAGGTCTGCTGCTTCGTCGACGATAACCATGTCAAAGTCTTTTTCTGTGAAGTATTCTTTTTTGATGATGCTTTTGAAGGATTGCATTGTCATAGCGATGCCAATGGCGCCAGAGTGTTTGAGCCATCCTCTTATTTTTTCTATGCTTTCCTTTGAAAGTGGGGGGTTCTTTATTAGGCCTAAGCCGTAGAACATTTCTTGGGCTTTATCGACCCATTGGTTAACGAGCACTCTTCGCGGGATCAGGACTAATACTTTGGTAACTTTGCTATCGTTGACCAGTTTGGAGAGAGCTGCCAACGCTATAACAGTTTTTCCCGTGCCTTGTGGAAGAGAAATGAAGACATTCTGTTTTGATTCTTCTTCGAATTCCTTTAGAGTCTCACCTACAATGGGCTTCTGATACTCTCGAAGACTAAAGCCTTCTCTTAAACCACAAACATCCAAAGCTACAGCTTCCTGAGAATTTGAAGAACTTTCGCTTGATACATTGGCGAAGTCTTCAAAGAATTAAAAATCGTGTTGATTTCGTTTTCCTGCAATCCGTAGAGTCTGAACACTAAGGCATCGATTTCAGCTTCCGCATTATTCACTTCATTGATGATGTTCACGATATCTGGGTTTACGTCTGTTATGTGCTTTTCTAATTTCCACTTTTCGAAGTCCTCTTTCGCCTTCTTCATAATATTGGGCGTCAGTTCATTTGGACTTCTGTTGACTTCTTTGACTATTGGTATCATGGTTTTTGCAAAGAGCTGGGATAGAGTTTTGACTTTCGCTCTCGACTCTAACGTCTGCATCAAAGAATGATAGAAATGAAGCATTAGATCTCTATCTTCAAACTCTAATTCATAGATTTGCTCTTCATTGTTGTCTTCGTCGATTCCGAAGATCTTGATTGAAGGTTGGCTCTCACTGCCAATAATTCTAAAATCGTTATAGGTCTTATTGAGTGTCTCAGAGTATTCTGGCGGGTAGAAGCTGACCTTAGATGTCCAAAGCTTTTGGGTGGCTCCCTCTCTTAGGTATTTCATATCTTGCGCCAGAATTGCCTCCAAACTTTGTTCATCAGTTTTTAGTTTCGTTGCCCATCCAATCCATTGCTCGAGTAAGACGTATTGAGCTTTCTTCAACTGTAAGGTTCTGTTTACAGACTGCTCACATCTCTCAGCAAGCATACACTCAACTGTTGTTTCAGGAATTTTTATGGGGAGTCTTTCTAAGAAACGCCTCGCATACGAATAGAAGCCGCCCCTAAATCTTGAAGAAGATTTCTTTAGGTGCCAATCAAGGAGAGCGCTATTCACTAAAGCACAAGCATACTGCAGAGATAAATTCTTTATAGGTTTGAGTGTAATCCCGTAACCTCCGGCATTTCCGCCTCCTACAAAATATAGCTTTTCGTCCATATCCAATGCGAAAGAAGCCTTACTTGCAAGAACTTGCGTCATTATTTTTGGCTGGTCGAATTGTTCCAGGTTTTGGCGTCTGCCGTAAGCATACCAATTGGCGACACCTTTCCATTTTCCTCTTTCTCTTGCTTCAAGATAGCCCTTATTGTCAAGAAGGTATCTCCATGCACGAGGATATTTTTCCTGAAAAACGTCGGGCGGAATTAGCACAGCTTTTTCATTTTGCAAGAGATATGGAAACAGAATTACCTCGTCGTATCCTTTTACCTGCCACTTCTTAATGTCTTGCCCCTTCAAAAGAGGTCGAATAAGTTCACTTTCCAACATATACTCCTTATCCATGGAACGGGAGTAGACTTTGATTAGTCCATCAGTTTTTTCTCTAAGGCCGAGAATGAAAACTGGATCTGCACCGGTAACAAGTCCTTGAAATACGCGCTTTCTTATTTTGTCAAGGGTTCCTATTGTACCAGTTTTTGAGGTCACGAGTTGTTCATCTTTGTCTGCGAAAATCCAAGGAGCTTTTCCAAGTTTGTTCGCATTACCTGAGAATATCTTTTCACCCTTCTCATCTGCGACCTCTTTAGTATGAATTCTCCTAAGTTGCTCAAGAGTCGCTTCAAGTTTTCTGACGATTACGCATTTGAATATCTGATTCTTGGTTTTCTTAAGAAAGAGTAAAGTTGTGTAGGTTGTTGCATCATCAAACACTTGTTGGTCTCCAAAATCGATCAATTCTCTTATAAATCGGCCTTCCGAGAGATAGTCTCTAATACCCTCGCCATAGTCTGCTTGAATGAACTTGTTTGTTACAATGTAGCCAAATTCTCCATTCTCTTTGAGTAGTCGAACCGCTTTTTCAACAAAAATCACTGCCAAATCATAGTTCTTGGTTGCTGCACGAAAACCTGAGCTGCCCAAATAGTTCACATAAGCAGGCGATTTTTTCTTCAGTACCTGGATACGTTCGTAAGGAGGGTTACCGAGAACTACATCGGCTCCTCTTTCATTCTCAGGTAGAGGATTGCCAGTCGAATCAAAATAGAAATGCCAAAATTCTAATGCCCAATGAAAAGGCTTTGACTCGTCGAGAACTTGTGACAATTGCTTTGCTTCCAAGATCTTTCTGAATTCGTTTTCAAGTTCCCGACGCAGTCTCTCTTTTATCTTCTCTATTTCATCCACAAGTTCAGGCTGCATAGGATTATCAATGTAGCCCTGCCAAAGTTTCCACAACTTGACAATATCGACCCGATGACTTCCAAAAAGCAGATCAACCGTTATATCTTCTGGCAATCCAAAAACGGAATCTCCATTACAAAGATTGATTCTCAAGATTGGCAGAATGTAGTTTGTTTCGGCAGGTAGCTTATCGAAGCGAAATTCCTTTGGGGCAAGTTTGATAGCCTCAAGCCAAATATTGACTTTGGCAACTTCCAACGCCATCTTGTCCAAATCATTACCATGAATATGCCTAACCAGTACTTTTGAAATCAATTCTCTACCAGTCTTAGGCCCAGCGATTTTCCTGATCTCAGCAATCTGCTCAAACTTGACCTTAACCTCGTGCGGTGGATCAAGAGATCCCATGTGCTCCGCATTCTTCCTAATCAACCTCCTCTCAGAATCATCTATGAGTTGATTGAGCACGCTATAGCGCCCCGAGATCAGCCTAATAGCCTTAATCAAAAAAGACCCTGAACCACAAGCAGGATCAAGAACACTAAGTGATGTGAACCTCTTGACAAGTCTCTTTGCTTGTTCGAAATCTTCACTCTCCAACTTCTCCTTTATCGGTCCCAATAGTCCGTCAAACATTCGGGCGACAGTGTTTTCTGCAATGTACTGAGTGATGTATTTGGGCGTGTAGTAGACTCCTTCGTCATGCCTAACCCCCGCCAGAAAAGTCTCATAGGCCTTTCCAAAAACATCTTCGTCGATATACCTGAAATTATACTGCATTATCCCTTTCAAAGCCCCAAAAGGCACTTGTAAATAAGTTAGTCCAAGTACTAACTGAAGGTTGTTGTAAAGTCTATTGATATTCTCATTGTCTCGCTTAACATATGGCAGAATTTTTTCTTTGAAGAGTTCTGTATCGTAGTAGAGATAAAACCAGTCGTCAAGTTCGTCAAAGAACTTCTCTAAGAGCATCAGTTTTCCTTTTCTCTGCCACATTTGCTCATGGTAATTCCAACGCTTCTTAATCCAGTTGAACTCTATAACACCATAATCATCTAATGTTTGAACAAAAATGAACTTGTTAACCAAGCCTATTATTAACTCAAGCTTTCTCCTATCATCAACTGAAAACTCGACTTCGGAAAGCTTCTTCACCCAAGTATTTAAGCTCTCCAAGAACCACTTGTCAAGCTCGTACCTGATAGACTCAAACTCTTTTCTCTCTAAATAATCCTTCAAATTGCCTATGACATCATACTCCTTTACAAAGCCAAAAAAGTCGATAGTACAGAATGACTTGACCTCTCTTGGAGTAAGAACTTTACTATAGAAGAACCAATCCTTCAGATTTGTCAAAATAACATACTGGGCCTCGCCTTCTTGTATATACTTGAGAATCTGATTTCTATGATCCTCAGGCTTGATCCTCTTCTGCCTAATCCTTTTAAGTATAGGCTTACGAGCCTTGTCAAATTCCACTTCTGCTTCAAAAAGAGGCTTAAGCTCTAACGCTATGCCACGACCCATCTCATCCTTAATCAGATAATCAATAAAACCATTTGACCTGACTTCTGGAACAGCCTCACCAAAAAGATACTTCAAAAGAATAGACTTTCCAGCAATAAAAGACTCTCTAAGAGCAGTCTCAGGTTTAGAACCATACCTTAGGTTTTGTAGATACGATTTTACTTCTTCGCTCTTGATATTCTGCAACACATTATCTATTTCATCTTGCAAAATTTCCTCTTTACCAAAAAGATAACGAAAATCCTCTAAAATCAAATTTAAAGAAGCCCTTTCAGCCTCAGCTAAAACTTTGCTACTCATCGCCAAGCCTACTCATTTACGTCTGGTTCCAGAAATCACAAACTTCGATTTCGGGCTATCATAAATGTTAAACTTCGTCTTACAATTCTGGCACTCGTATCGCCTCACATCATAGAAACGGAACTTCCATGTTTTGAGAGGCTTACTCGAAAGCTCACGACCGCAAGCAGGGCACTTACCGTTTTTACTCATCTCTGGCACCACGCAATAGTAGAATCTATATTCCTAAAAAACTTGTTATTCTTACTCATATAAAGGTTCGATTGAAGAAGGATGAAGATTGCTTTGTTTTTCTTTTCCACATCCTCGATAATAGAAGCCATGCTTTTTTAGAGCATTTCTTCATCCAGCTTGGGTAGTAGCGCTTGCCTTGAAGGCGATGCTGAATTTGCCTTTGCTCTTTGCAGGGCTTCCTCTTCGTCGATTGTGGGCAAGCCTTTCTTTTCTCGCCACAAGTCCCGCAGAACAATGAGTTTAGCTTGATAGAAGAATCCGCCTTCTTTAAACTCTGCTTTAGTTGCGGTTGTCTATAACTATCACATGCAACTGTGGAAGAATGAAATGCTTTCAGAAGATTGCAGCAAAAATTAGTAAGGAACAAGCATGCTATCTCTAGCTTCTTCAACGATGGGCAGCACTTGCTTCAGTTCTCTAAAGTATTTGAGCACTGTTATGCCTCTTTGGGTAATCGCGTAAATCACCCGGCGTTTTCCTATAGTTCTTTCTTCAGCTAGACCTTGCTTGATCAGGAAGTCCATGTACTCCTTCAGCACGCTGCAGTTAACGTTAGCTTTGTACATGACATGTGTTAACTTCAATGGTCCTCGTTGAGCCAGTACTTTTAAGACATCCACGTACATTTCGAGCTTGGAACGTCTCATATTGAAACCTTTCCATTTGTATTGGAAGTAGCGGTATAAACGTTTTATGAATCAGAAATAACATCGTTTTTTGGACTTGAGTGAACTGTAGACGATTGTTTAAAGCGTCTAATTTGCGATTTCTTTTCAATTTCGGACTTCTTAAGTGCGACTGTTGAGCGTCTTGTTTAAATTATGGTTAATTCAAGGCGCTAACTGGCACTGCCCGAAATGCAAAATCTGTCTATGCTTCTTCTGCGGAACGGAAATGATGCTCAAACAGGACGAACTTCCCCCCTAAATGTCCCATGTGTAGTGAAAAACTCGCATAACGAAAATACTTTTCAGAGAAACCTGCCCACATTAACGCTTTCTAAATAAGAACGATCCACTCTTCCTGCACTCCCTCTCCACAGCGCAGAAAAGTTTCTCATTATCGGCTGCCGAACTTTTTCTTCATGCATTCGGGGCAGAAATTCTGCTTGAATCTTCTTACTCGTCGAGGTTGAAAGAATTTTCCGCAAGCACTGCATTCGATTTGACTGACTGGTTTAGGCTCAAGCAGCTTCAACCTTCGTCCAATCTCAGCCTTAACCTCAGAATCGTCCTCCGTCTCCAAAGCCCCAGTCAACAGTGCCTTAGCCTGTTCTATGCTTTTGTCCCCAAAAACCTGCAGGAAAATACTATGCGGCTTTCCTTCTCCGCTTATTTGCGCCGGCAACATGCAAACAAAATTTGACGGATAACTCTGGGACTTATCCAAGTCAACAATAGCAAAGCGAAAGCGTCTTCCCAAAGAATAATCGTTCACGTCATCTTGCTTGAATATTTGCAGCCTAACATTCATGTCAATCAACGCTCGAAGGAAAGAGAACGCGTCAAGTTAATATCTGTAGCCTCACAGATCCGCTCTTTCGTTTCTCAATGTTACATACCAAGGGCACTTTTCACTTTCACCCTACT
>Ga0315296_10001772_pt1 | contig 18767 bp, 20 predicted proteins | sample YL17G14_18_MG_FD_203921 | JGI IMG/M metagenome (GOLD analysis project Ga0315296, IMG submission 203921) | Sediment microbial communities from Yellowstone Lake, YNP, Wyoming, USA - YL17G14_18 | ecosystem: Environmental > Aquatic > Freshwater > Lake > Sediment | place: USA: Wyoming | collected... | reverse complement strand
GACCCTGGCCGCTCGTAACCGGGCCGCCGGACGGATGGCCTGCTTCCTGGGCGGGGGCGCCTACCACCACTTCATCCCCAGCGTCGTGGGGCAGATCCTATCCCGCGGCGAGTTCCTTACCTCCTACACTCCCTATCAGCCGGAGGTGAGCCAGGGTACCCTCCAGACCGCCTTCGAGTTCCAGTCGCTGGTCGGCGAGCTGCTGGGCATGGAGGTGGCCAACGCCGGCATGTACGACGGCGCCAGCGCCCTGGCTGAGGCCTGCCTGATGGCCGCCGCCATCACCGGTCGCCGCCGGATCGCCGTCCTCAAGACCGTCCACCCTCACTACGAGGCCGTGGTGCGCACCTACGCGGCGGGGCGCGGCCTGGCCGTGGAGCAGGTGAAGGCGGAGAGGCCGCGGGTGACAGAGGAACACGCCTGCCTGGTCGTGCAGCAGCCCAACTTCTTCGGCTACCTGGAGGACGTAGAGACCCTGGGGCAGGCCGCCCACGCCGCAGGGGCGCTCTATGTGGCTGTAGCCGAGCCGGTATCGCTGGGGCTGCTGCGGCCGCCCGGCGAGTACGGGGCCGACATCGCCGTGGGCGAGGGGCAGCCCCTGGGCATCCCCCTGAGCTTCGGAGGGCCGTACCTGGGGCTCTTTGCCTGTCGACAGGAGTACGTGCGCCAGATGCCGGGGCGCATCGTAGGGCGGACGCGGGACGCCGAGGGCCGTACGGGCTACGTCCTCACTCTCCAGACGCGAGAGCAGCACATCCGGAGGGAGCGAGCCACTTCCAACATCTGCACCAGCGAGCAACTGGTGGCCCTGGCGGCTACGGTGTACCTGTGCACGATGGGAAAGCAGGGGCTGCGCCGGGTGGCGGAGCTGTGCTATCACAAGGCCCACTACGCCGCCGAGCGCATCGCCGGGCTGCCGGGCTACTCGCTGCCGCTGGAAGGAGCGTTCTTTAACGAGTTCGTGGTGGGCTGCCCGAGGCCGGTGGCAGAGCTGAACCAGGCGCTGCTGGAGCAGGGCATCTTGGGCGGGCTGGACGTGTCGCCGGGGACGGGCACCGGGCTAAAGCCCGGCCTTCGGGGACTGCGGGAGCCCCCAGAGCACGCCATGCTGGTCTGCGTCACGGAGATGAACACGCGGGAGGAGATCGACCGGCTGGTGGAGGGGCTGGGGTCTGTCAACGGATAGAGAACGGATTAACGGATGGGTGAGCGAACCACTCTTACGAGAAGTCCCGAAGCCCAGGCTTCAGCCTGGGCGGGCCGCGACAGCCAGACGTGCCGGGCTGATGGTCCTTGACAAAATGCATCGGCTTTTTCAAGAGGCGGCAAGTGGGTCATCCCGTAGGGGCCGAGCTGAAGCTCGGCCCAGGACAGAGCTAAAGCTCTGTCCCTACGGGTGGCCAATCATGTCGGCTTATTCTCTCAATGGCCATAAGCCCGGCCTTGGGGGAGGAAGACGGCGCGTCGGAGGCTGGGCGCCAGCCTCGTCGGTGAGTCCCGAAGCCCAGGCTTCAGCCTGGGCGGGCCGCGGCAGGGAGGCGTGCCGGGCTGAAGCCCGGCCTTCGGAGCTGTGGGAGATGGGCAGAGCCAGAACAGATGGCGGCTTCGTGGCCGAGATACCAGCGGGCCGCCTGGGAGGAGTGCGGTGACGGGCCCGACGGAGCCTGATCCCGGCGCTACCCTCAGCTTTGACCTGAGCCGGCCGGGGCGCATCGCCTGCGTCCTGCCGGAGCTCGACGTGCCCGCGGCGCCGCTGCCACCGGAGTCGGCCCTACGGCGCGACCGCGACGGGCGTGGCCTGCGGCTCCCAGAACTCTCCCAGCCTGACCTGGTGCGCTACTTCACGCGCCTCTCCCAGCGCAACTACGGCGTCGATACCGCCTTCTATCCCCTGGGTAGCTGCACCATGAAGTACAACCCGCGGGTACACGAGGAGATCGTCCGCCTGCCGGGCTTCGCCGGGCTCCACCCGCACCAGCGGGAGACGGCCCAGGGGGCTCTGGCCCTGATGTTCGACCTCCAGCGGTTCCTGTCGGAGATCACGGGCATGGATGCCGTCAGCCTGGCGCCGGCGGCCGGCGCCCACGGAGAGCTGACCGGCATCCTGATGGCCCGCGCCTACCATCAGCACCGGGGCGAAGGGCAGCGCCCAGACGGGCGCCCCCAGACGGGGGCCCGTCCGGGCCCGTCCGGGCGCCGACGGGTGCTGGTGCCCGACACCGCGCACGGCACTAACCCGGCCACGGCTGCTATGAGCGGCTACGAGGTGGTAAGCGTCGCCTCTTGCGCCGACGGCAACATGGACCTGGCCGCCCTGGCGGCTGCTCTCGACGATTCAGTGGCGGCGCTGATGCTGACCCTGCCCAACACCCTGGGCCTCTTCGACCCCCAGATCTTGCGCATCGCCGAGATGGTGCACCGCGCCGGGGCCCTCCTCTATGGCGACGGCGCCAACCTGAACGCCCTGCTGGGCCGGGTGAAGATGGGCGACCTGGGCTTCGACGTGCTGCACCTGAACCTGCACAAGACCTTCTCCACCCCCCACGGCGGCGGCGGGCCCGGCTCTGGGCCTATCGCCGTCAGGGAGGCCCTGGCCCCCTTCCTGCCGACGCCCGTCGTGCGTCGTGAGGAGGGCGAAGGCGACTACGTGCTGGCGGCGCCCGAACAGAGTATCGGGCGGGTGGGCCTCTTTCACGGCAACTTCGGGGTCATTGTGCGGGCCTACGCCTACATTCGCACCCTGGGCGCCGCCGGGCTGCGCGAGGTGAGTGACAACGCGGTCCTCAACGCCAACTACGTCCTGGCCCGCTTGCGCGACGCCTACCGTCTCCCCTATGACCGCCGCTGCATGCACGAGGTGGTCTTCTCGGGGTCGGGCCAGAAGGCGAAGGGGGTGAAGACCCTGGACATCGCCAAGCGGCTCATCGACTACGGCTTCCACCCGCCGACCATCTACTTCCCCCTGATGGTGGACGAAGCGATGCTCATCGAGCCGACGGAGACGGAGAGCAAGGAGACGCTGGACGCCTTCTGCGATGCCATGCTGGCCATCGCGCGGGAAGCCGAGGAGGAGCCGGAGGTGGTGCGGTCGGCGCCGCAGCGGGCGCCACTACGCCGCCTGGACGAGGCGACGGCGGCCCGCCAGCCCGTCCTGCGCTGGCGGCCGCCGGAGGAGCGAAAGCCCTGATCAGCCGACGCCTGACCGCCGCCGGCCTGCTGGCGGCGGTCTCATTGCTCACCGCCGCCTGCGGGGGAGAGGAGAAGGCACCCTCCTCCTCGACGACGGCTGGCCCTACTCCAAGGGCGGCCACGGCCGTGCCACCCGCCGGACAGCCAGCGCCCGAGGTGAAGTTGCCCGCGGGCTTCACGGCCTTTGTGGTGGTTGAGAACCTGCCGGAGCCGACCTCCATCGCCGTTGACGGCAAGGGACACGTCTACGTCTCGGAGCTGGGCGGCGTCGTATGGCGGCTGCGCGATGAGAACGCCGACGGCGTGTTCGAGGCGCGGGACCGCTTTGTCGAAGTGGCGCCCAGCATCGATGGCATCGCCCTGGCGCCCGACGGCGCGGTCTACATCTCCAACACCGGCCGCGTGACGGTGGCCAGCGCCGCGGGTGCCGACGGCGCGGCGACTGGCGTGCGCGAGATCGTGCAGGGCCTGCCCAACGGGCGGCACCAGAACAACGGGCTGGCCTTCGGCCCCGACGGCACGCTCTATCTGACTAACGGCTCCACCTGCAACGATTGCCAGGAGACCGACCCGCGCTCGGCCACCATTCTGCGGCTCGACCCTGATGGCACCAACCTGGAAGTCTTCGCCCGCGGGCTCCGCAACCCCTATGCCCTAACCTTCACACCGGATGGCCGGCTCTGGGCCACCGACAACGGCGCCGACCCGCCCTGCGCCACCATAGACGAGTTGAACCTCATCGAGGAGGGGAAGGACTACGGGTGGCCCTACTCGCCGACCTGCGATGCCCTCGCCAAGGGCGAGAGGCCGGTGGCCGACCTCGGCTACTTCACATCCTCGGACGGCCTCGCCTACTACGACGCTGACGCCTTCCCTTCTCAGTACCGGGGCAGCTTCTTCGTCGCCCAGTGGGGGGCCAACAGCGGCGACCCCACCATCGGCAAGAGGGTGGTGACGGTGACAGTGCATGAGACGGCGCAGGGACCGCGAGATGAGGTGACGGACTTCGCGCTGGGGCTGGACCACCCTCTGGACGTGGCGGTGGACCAGGACGGCAGCCTGCTGGTGGCCGACTTCGGGTCGGGGAAGGTCTACCGCATCATCTACGTGGGCGACTGAGGGTTCAGGGGATCAAGTTTGCTCCGCCAGGCTTGTTCTGGTCGGCCGCCAGCGCGCCCAAACCCGCAAGCTGTCCCAGCCTGACTACTGAGCGGTCCATCCCCCGTCGGCCGCCACCACCGAGCCCGTCAAGTAAGACGATTCTTCGGAAGCCAGGAACAGAATGACATTCGCAATCTCTTCGGGCCGCCCCAGGCGTTTGAGGAGTGTCTTCTCCGCGATATGTCGGCGCTCCTCTTCGGGATCTGAGGAAGCCCTGATTATGGCCTCCAGCAGCGGCGTTGAGACTGGGCCTGGACAGACGCAGTTGACGCGGATTCCGTCACCAGCATGATCGATGGCCATCGCCTTCGTTAGCTGCACAACGCCACCCTTGGAAGCGCAGTAGGCGGCAATCTCTGACCCACCCACCAAACCTAACTCTGAGGCAACGTTGACGATGACGCCGCCATTGCGCTGCATCACCGGAATGGCCGCCCTAGAACACAGGAAAACCCCCTTAAGGTTCACGCTCATGAGGCGATCCCATTCCGCCTCGCTGGTATCTGTAATCTTCTTCGAGAGCTCCACCCCCGCGCAGTTTACCAGCACGTCCAAGCGGCCATAGGCTGCGACGGTTCTCTCAATCAACCTGTCTACCTGGGGCTCACTGCTGACATCCGCCTGGACAAAGAGTGCTTCCCCGCCCTGCTTGGTCATTTCGCCGACTTCACGGCTGGCATCCTGAACATCGGCCACGACAACTTTCGCCCCTTCGGCAACAAAGCGCCGGGCGGCGGCAAGGCCGATCCCCGATGCAGCCCCGGTAATGATCGCGACCTTGTCTTTGAGGCTCACTTTCGAATCTCCGCCAGGGTCACCACTCCGTAAGGGCTGATTTGGTTGCTCAGGCCGGTGGTTGCGGCACCGTGAGGTGGCCGTGGGGAAGGACTGCTATCGAGGGCTCGCTCCCCTGCTCGGCCCGATGGCGGCGGGCCAGCTCCTGCACCGTGGCCGAGACGTCGTTGCAGGGGATGACGTGGGCGGCGCGAGCCGTTTCGGCTGGCATCGACGAGTACAGATAGAACTCGGCCTGTCGCTGGATCATGGCCCAGCACTGGGCGCCCCACTGCTCGTACTGGGCGAAGCCCGGGGCGTGGAGCTTGTCGAGGAGGGCGGCGGGTGAGGCCTCGCTGGTGAGGAGCTCCACGAAGTCCTCGAGACCCAGGCCGTCGGCGCACTCGGCGCTGAGGATGACGGCGCCTCCCTCGCGGAGGGCGCGGACGGCCACGGAGGCGCCCTTCCCCGCCTGGTAGAAGTTGATGTCGGCGGGGTGACCCATGTTGGTGGTGACCACGATGTCGTAGAGGCGAGAGATGGGGCGCAGGGCCTGGCGGCCGGCCTGGGCTATGCCGGCGTCGTGGGCGGCCACCATGTCGCCGGCGAAGACGCCCGTGATCTCCTTCCTCTCGTTCAAGGTGACGTTGACCAGGAAGGTGGGGAGGGTGGCGATGGCGACATCACGCATCTCCTCGAAGATGGGGTTGCCCACCGTCTCGCACCAGGTAGCCTTGGGGTGGCTGAGCATGTCGGCGCCGTGGTTGCTCATGATGATATCGGCGCCGGCGATGCCGGGGAGCACGGCCTTGCCGCCGCCGGAGTAGCCAGCGAAGATGTGGGGCTCCACGAAGCCGGTGAGGATCTTGACGTCGGCGTGCAGGTACTCGGCGTTGACGTGGACCTCCACGCCGCGGGCGCTGGTGGTGACAAAGGCCAGGGAGGCGTGGTCGCGGGCATCGTGCTGGAAGACGCGGTATCCGTCCAGGACCTCGGGGCCCACCATGGCCAGGAGCTCTTCGCGGGTGTTGGGGCGGTGGGTGCCGGTGGCGTTGACGATGACCACCTGCTGGCGGGGGATGCCCGCCTCGGCCACCGCCTCCAGGATGGGCGGCAGGAGGAGCTGGTTGGGGACCGGCCGCGTGATGTCGCTGATGACGATGGCTACGCTGTCTGAGGGGCGAAGGAGCCCCGACAGGGGTCGGGAGCCGAGGGGCTGGCGGAGGGCCTCGCGGACGGCCGCCTCCGGCTGGGGGAGGGCCGGCGTTCGCTCGGGCAAGAGGACATCGGCGCCGTCGGGCAGCTCGACGTCAAGTCCGTGGCGGCCGTAGGCGAGGTGCACCTTCATGGGAGCTCTCCTCATTGTAGCGGGGGACAGCGAACCACGCTATTGATTGGGCTGAGAGCAGTTCGCCCACTGTCTTCGATCAGTTGCAGGCGGACCGTGGCTATAATGCTGTCAGAGCAGTGCTGGTTCAACCGGACACGAGCATCGGGAGGGCAGGATGAGAAAGACGCTGGACGAGCTGGAGGCCCGACGGCTGCTGACAGGGGGACCCGTAGTGCTGGTGACCACGAGCTGGCACGCGAAAACGAATGTCATGCCCGTGGCCTACGCCATGCCCCTCAGCTTCAAGCCACCCCTGGTGGGCATCGCCGTGCACCCCTCGCGGCACACGCACGACATGATCCGCTTCAGCGAGGAGTTCGCCATCAACGTGCCGGGCCGGAGCCTCATCCATCATGTCCAGTACCTGGGCAGCGTCTCGGGCCAGGAGCTGGACAAGTTCGAGCTGACGAAGCTGCCGATGTTCAAGGCGCGCAAGGTAGAGGCCCCCCTCATCGAGGGGTGCATCGGGTACATCGAGTGCGGGCTGGAGGACGCCCTGCGTATCGGCGACCACACCCTGTTCGTGGGTCGGGTGGTGGCGGCTTCGGTAGACGACGAGGCCTTCGACGAAACGTGGCTCCTGGGCGACGACGACTACAAGCCCCTGCACTACCTGGGCCTGAACCGCTACGCCGTGCTGGGCGAGAAGATGGAGGCCCGCGTGCCCCAGCCAGCCGAGGAGCCGGAGGAGAAGCTGGAGGAAGCGGTGGAGCAGCAGTTGGAGCTGGGCCGCGAGGAGGAGGAGAAACGCCGGGAGGAGGAAGAGCGCCGCCGGCGAGAGGGGCCTTCGTAGCAGGACGAGAGAACCGATTTCAAGCCTCTTGTAGGCTGTTGCGAAACGGCTTCAGGGCAGGGCAATCAGGTTTGGAGATTCAGTGTGGATAAAGGGGTGATGGGGTGTTAGCCAACCAACTCGACGACGTATGCGAATAGGTTGAACTCGACGAGAGCGTCTGCTAGGGCTTCCAGGAAGTCCGGATCCCCGGGCTTGGACCACCGACCATATGTGCGATATATCTGCCCCCTATTTGTCTTCTGATGGTGATCGTGGCAATAGATCAGCCCAACGTCGCGCCCGCGTTGGATGAGTTTCTCGATAGTATCAACCGCGTCTTTGTCTGTGGACAAGATCGTGAACCGTGCGTTCCTTTCCTGACGAACTTCGGCAACGCGCTCCCCTCGAAGAGACTCGACCAGCAGTACTCTTTCCACTTCAGTACTCCTTTCCCTCAAAGACTCGTTCCCTTAGGAAGGAGTAGAAGTTGCCGAACCGGGCACGGACGAATTCATGCCGAAGAACGTAGGCCGCGTATAGGTTACAGAAATGCTCGTCCGCGGCTCGGCTCTGGACATTGTACAAGGTCACTGCGTTGGCGTGACGCTTGGCCCACTCGGCTCTGTCCGACCCAGATAGTTCCTGATGGTACACTGCATGCCCTAGCTCATGGAGGATGCAGTGGCGGAGCCAGAATGTGTTGGGGTTTCCAGTTGGGTGCTGGCGATAGATCGTTGCGTGTCCTTCGCCTGATGGCTCGTCGACTGAGTACTCTCCGAAGACCTGATATGTGGTGAAGCGGACTCGCCGGGGATCGGTCTCTTGCCTGACTGAATCAACATATTGGATGGAACGCAGCACCTTTGCGTCCCGGTGTGTCGTGGGCAACTGTCGGAGCAGCCGACGCACGTCTGCGTTCGTCACAACCCCACACGCGTCGAAGCCGGAAACAGAACAAACGGTCGGCCTACGAGCGCCCACTTAGTATATCCACAAGTCGCGCGAGAAAGTCAAGACCTGGCTATGCTCTGTTGGAGTCTACCATGTTCTGCGTTTTTTGCGCGACTTTTCCCGCCCACGCTCCCAGGCCTGCCACTCAACCGTGCCTAAGAGGAGCCGAGTTTCGCAACAGCCTACTTGACATGCTGTCGCTCTGGTAGTAGATAGTGAGTGGCCACTAACTATCTCCAGGGGGCGCCATGGCCAGGGCACGCAGGCTCCCCGCCAGCGAGCGACGGCGTCGCATCATCGAGGTGGCGCGCAGCCTCTTCGCCACCGCCGGCTACGCCAGCGTCGGCACCGCCGACCTGGCCAAGGCGGCCGGCGTCTCTGAGCCCGCCCTCTACCGCTACTTCAACAGCAAGCGCGACCTCTTCATCGCCAGCCTCGGCAGCGGCGGTGGGCGCCTGGTGGAGCTCTGGCAGCAGATGGCCGCGGAGATAGACGACCCCCTTGAGATCCTGCGCTCCATCGCCCTCGGCTACTACGACCACGCCCGCAGCCGCTCCGGCTTCATGCGCTTGCAGTTCCGCGCCCTGGCCGAGTCCGACGACCCCGAGATCCAGGAGGCGCTGCGAGGCAATTTCCGGGCTCTGATCCGCTTCCTAATGGACGCGCTTGAGGAGGGGAAGCGGCGAGGGCTGATCTCCCAGGAGGTGGACTCGGCGACCATAGCCTGGGAGTTCCTCAGCCTCGGCCTGGCCCTGGACATCATCTACCTGCTGGGGCTGGATCGCGGCGTCGACCGGCAGAGAGTGGGGCGCTGGGCCGATTTCCTCGTCCAGTCCCTGCGCCCCAGCCCGGAGGTGAACCTGGAGGAGGCCCTGCAAGTGGTGCGACGGGCTCTCCCTCTCTGGCAGCCCCTGGGCCGGGACATGCCCGTCGCCACTGAGTCATATGCCGGCGCGGGGGTCGCGGATGAGAGGCTGGGGGCGAGGGAACCTGATGCGTAGTCAGGAACAACTGCAGCCCAGGCTGAGGGGGCAGGGCAGCGCTGTTCTACAGCGGCTGTCGCCGCCGGAGCGTGAGGCACTTCTCATCAAGTGCTGGATGTCCCACGACGCGCGCCGGTTCATGGCAGTCGCCAGGGGAGTACGGGATGGAGGCCGCCAATCGCCTCAATCGCGTCGCCGCGCATGAGGTCGGCAAGGTTGAGGCCCGCCGCGTCGCCCGCGCCCTGGAGCTTCCCACGGCGAGAACGATCGACGACTGGCTCCTGACACAGGAGATCTTCCTCGGCCTCCTGGGCCCGGAACTTGTGGACTATCGGGTGACGAAGGTTGGCAGCGATGCATTTCAAGTGCACGTGCAGCGCTGCTTCGCCAACGAGAACGCAGTGCGTGCCGGCATCTCTGACCAATACGAATGTGGCATGTTCGCACGGATCACCGGCTGGGCCGACGCATTGGGCTTGGGGTATGAGATAAGCCCGTCGCTGGGGAAATGCCTGAAGGTCGCAGGAGGGGAATGCCTGTACCGTCTTACCCTGACCTTCGGTGCCGACAGCAGCCATCAAGACGGTGGCGAAGCGAAGGAGCCAGCCGCTGGCCGCTCGAGCTGAGTGGCGGGAAAAGGAGCAGCCAGGGTGAGTTACGAAACGATCCGACTGGCGAAGACCGAGAGCGTCACTACCATCACGCTGAACCGACCGGAAACGCTGAACGCCTTCAACTTCTTGATGGGCGAAGAGGTCCTGGACGCCCTCATGGCGTGCGGCAAGGACGACGGCGTGCGAGTCGTGATCCTGGGCGGGGAAGGGCGCGCCTTTTCCGCCGGCGGAGACGTGAAGGCGATGGCAAAACACCTGGAGGAAGGGAAACCTGTTCGCTTCTTCCAGCGCCTCATACCGCTCCTGCACCCGATCCTGGTGGAGATGACACGGATGCCAAAACCGATCATCGGGCGGGTGCACGGCTTCGCCAGCGGCTACGGCATGAGTCTGGCCATGGGCTGCGACCTGGTGGTAGCGGGGGAGAGCGCACGGTTCAACATGGCCTACGTCCTCGTGGGCCTGGCGCCCGATGGCGGGTCCACCTTTTTCCTGCCGCGACTGATCGGGCCGAAGAGGGCCCTGGATATCTTCTTCACCGGGGACGCTATGGACGCCCGGGAGGCAGAGCGACTGGGCATAGTGAATCGGGTCGTGCCGGACACAGAGCTGGAGCAAGCCACTCAGGACCTGGCGCAGAAGCTGGCGCAGGGCCCGCCCCTGGCGATGGCCGAGGCCAAGAAGCTGGTGTACCGGGGCCTGTGCGAGCCGCTGGAGCGCCAGCTTGAGGACGAGCGGGAGGCCATTGTGAGGAGCGCCGCCACCCAGGACTTCAGCGAGGGCGTGTCCGCTTTCGTGGAGAAGCGGCGGTCCACCTTCCGAGGCAGATAGAGCCGCCGGGCGCCTGTCCAGCATCGAGGAGCTGGACAGGGGAGAATGAGAGGCCCCTATGGAGTTCCGCGATAGCCCCCAGGAAGCAGCCTTTAGACAAGAGGTCCGGGACTTCATCCGGCGGGAGCTACCCCGAGAGCTCACCGGCCGCAAGTCGGACTGGGGCCTGTGGGCGGGCGGTGAGGCTTTCTTCGCCCGCGGTCAAGACGCCGTCGTCGCCTGGCGGCGGAAGCTGGGAACCAAGGGCTGGGTGGCGCCAGCCTGGCCCAAGGAGTACGGCGGCGCCGGCCTGAGCGTCATGGAGCAGTTCATCTTCAACGAGGAGATGGCGCTGGCGCGAGCGCCGCTGGTGGGCGGCATCGGCGTCGGCTGGGCGGGGCCCACCATCATCCTCTTCAGCACGGAGGAGCAGAAGCGCGAGCACCTGGAGCCCATTCTCAAGGGAGAGACGGTCTGGTGCCAGGGCTTCTCGGAGCCCGAGGCGGGCTCGGACCTGGCCTCGCTGAAGACGCGGGCTGTCCGTGACGGTGACGACTACCTCATCACTGGCCAGAAGACCTGGGCCAGCGGCGCCCACGCCGCCGACTGGATGATCCTGCTGGCCCGCACGGACCCCGACGCTCCAAAACACAAGGGCATCAGCTTCTTCCTGGTGGACATGACGAGCCCCGGCATCAGCGTCCGCCCGCTGGTGAACATGCTGGGCAGCCACGAGTTCAACGAGGTCTTCTTCGAGAACGTGCGCGTGCCGCGCAAGAACCTCCTGGGGGAAGAGAACAAGGGCTGGTACGTGGCGGGGGCCACCCTCGCCTTCGAGCGCTCGGGCGTCGCCCACGCTGTGCGCCACCAGCTCATCGTGGAGCAGCTCATGGACTACGCCCGCGAGCAGCGGCCGGGCGGTCAGAGCATCCTGGAGCGCGACCCCCAGGTGCGCCTGGAGCTGGCGGACCGCTACCTGGAGACGCAGGTGCTGCGGATGATGTCCTACATGGTGGTGAGCATCCAGAGCCGGGGCCAGGTACCGAACATCGAGGCGTCGATAGCCAAGCTCTACGTGTCGGAGCTGGACCAGCGCATCGCGGCTACGGGCATGCGCTTGCTGGGGCTCTACGGGCAGCTAGACCGTGACTCCAACTGGGCGCCGCTGAGCGGGCGGGTCTGTCGGATGCACATGCACGCCACGGCCAGCACCATCGGCGGGGGCACTTCGGAGATACAGAGGAACATCATAGCCATCCGTGGACTGGGTCTGCCCAGAGGCTGAGCAGCCCTGCGGGCGTCTGCCTTCCCCGATCAACGGGGTTGAAAGGAGCAAGACATGGACTTTAGAGACAAGCCTGAAGAGGTGGCATTTCGAAAGGAGGTACGCGACTTCATCCTGGCGGAGGCGCCTCTGGACAAGAGCGACTTCCGGGAGGCCTGGCAGAAGGGCCAGACGTGGTGGAAGAAGCTCCAGGAGCGCGGCTGGATCGCCCCCGCCTGGCCCAAGGAGTACGGCGGCGCCGGCATGACGGTGATACAGCAGTTCATCTTCAACGAGGAGATGGCGATGCTGAAGGCGCCGCGCCCCATGCACCTGATCATCGGGCTGGGCATGGCGGGCCCCACCCTCATCGTCCACGGCACCGAAGAGCAGAGGAAGAGGTTCCTGCCCCAAATGCTGAGCGGGGACGACATCTGGTGCCAGGGGTACAGCGAGCCTGAGGCCGGTTCGGACCTGGCCTCGCTGAGAGCGCGGGCTGTCCGCGACGGCGACGACTACATCATCAATGGCCAGAAGACCTGGACCACCCTGGCTCACCAGGCCAAGTGGATGATCCTGCTGGCCCGCACGGACCCGGACGCCCCCAAGCACAAGGGCATCACCTACTTCATCATGGACATGAAGTCGCCGGGGATCACCATTCAACCGCTGGTGAACATGGCGGGAGGTCACGAGTTCAACGATGTCTTCCTCGACAACGTGCGCGTGCCCAAGGACAACGTGGTAGGGGAGGAGAACCGCGGCTGGTACGCGGCCGTTACCACCCTGGACTTCGAGCGCTCCAGCATCGGCTCGGCCACCGGCATGCGGCAGGAGATGGACGCCCTCATCGAGTACGCCCGTGCGCATACCGAGGACCACACCAGCACCCTGGGCATCAGCCCCACCCTTCGCTACGAGCTGTCGGACCGTCTTGTGGAGGCGGAGGTGGCGCGGATGCTCTCCTACCGGGTGGCCAGCCTCCAGAGCCGCGGCCTCATCCCCAACTACGAGGCCTCGGCCCTGAAGCTGTTCTCGACGGAGTTGCACCAGCGTATTACCATTACGGGGCTCAAGATCCTGGGGCTGTACGGACAGTTGGAGCGCGGCTGCGAGTTGGCGCCTCTGAAAGGCCGGTTCTGTTACAACTTCCTGCGCGGCGTGGCCCACACTATCGAGGGAGGCACCTCGGAGATCCAGCGCAACATTATCGCCCAGCGCGGGCTGGGGCTGCCGCGGGACTAAGCTCGAGGTTCGATGTTCGAGGCTCGAAGCTCGATGAAGAATGAGCGGGCGCCGCTGCGCAGCCACGAAGACCTGGATGCTTACAGGCTGGCGATGAACCTGCTCGTCCGTGTTCAGAGCCTCACTCAGAGATTGCCGAAAGAGGAGCGCTTCGAGCTTGGGAGTCAGATGCGAAGAGCCAGCAGATCCATCCCGGCGAATATCGCCGAGGGCTTTGCAAAGCGCGAGTCAACCAGGGAGTTCAAGCACTACATGAGGACGGCAATGGGGTCTGCGAACGAGATGGAGACCCACCTACGCATAGCGGCTCAGCTTGGATACTTGGCGGAGCCGGACCTGGCCGAATTGATCGACGGTTACGACCACATAGGTCGGCAACTCAACCGTCTGATCGCCAATTGGAGACAGTTCTGATCGATGTTCGAGCGTCGAGCTTCGAGGTTCGAGCTTCGAACTAAGAGATCATCCCTGAAAGGAGCTAACCCATGGACCTAGGCCTCAGCGAAGAGCAGGAGATGCTCAAGAACTTCGCCCGAGACTTCTTGGAGAAGGAGTGCCCGGAAAAGCTTGTCCGGGACATGGAGGAGGACGAGAAGGGCTACTCGCCGGAACTCTGGCAGAAGATGGCGGAGCAGGGCTGGCAGGGGCTTGTCATCCCGCCCGAGTACGGAGGCAGCGGGATGACGTTCGTGGATCTCATCATCCTGCTGGAGGAGTTCGGGCGGGCCCTGGTGCCTGGCCCCTTCATCCCCACCGTCATCGGCGGCGCGATCCCCATTATGGAGATGGGATCAGAGGCGCAGAAGAAGGAGTTCCTGCCCAAGCTCGCCGCCGGCGAGATGATCATGACGCTGGCCCTCACCGAGCCTGCGGGCCGCTTCGACGCCGAAGGGGTGGAACTGGAGGCCAAGGCAGAGGGCGACTCCTTCGTCCTCAACGGCACCAAGCTCTTTGTGCGCGACTCTCACGTGAGCGACTACATGGTGGTGGCGGCCCGCACGTCCGCCAAAGGCGGATCCGCCTCCGGCGGAAAGAAGGGCGCCAACCCGGAGGACGGCATCACCCTCCTCCTGGTGGACAGCAAGAGCCCAGGCATCACCCACACGCTGCTGAAGACCATCGCCAGCGACATGCAGACGGAGATCAAGTTCGAGAAGGTGAAGGTGCCTAAGGGCAACGTCCTCGGCCAGGTGGACAAGGGTTGGGCCGGCGTCAAGAACGTGATGCTGAAGGCCACGGTGGCCGAGTGCGCTTACCTGGTGGGCCTGGCCCAGATGGACTTCGAGATCAGCGTCAACTACGCGAAGGAGCGGGTCCAGTTCGGGCGGCCGATCGGCGCCTTCCAGGCCATCCAGCACAAGTGCGCCGACATGGTGACGGACGTGGACGGCGCCCGCTTCATCATGTACAAGGCAGCCTGGTCGGTGTCCGAGAATGAGCCGGACGCAGAGATGGACGTCCACATGGCGAAGGCCTGGTGCGCCGAGGCGACCCGCCGGGTGGTGGCCCACGGCCAGCAGATCCACGGCGGCATCGGCTTCACCAAGGACTACAAGCTTCAGCTCTACTTCCGGAGGCAGAAGGCGGCCGAGCTGGCCTGGGGCGACGCCGACTACCATCGGGAGCTGGTGGCGGACGGCCTGAAACTGTAGGGCCTCTGAGACTGAGCGCTGCTCACCACATACGCCCCCGTCGGCCCCAGTGGTTGACGGGGGCGTCTTGTATGCTGCGCGTGTGCGGCGGGCACCGCCACAGGCTTCTTGCCCGCCTTCCGACGTATTATAATGGAGATGACGGAGTGACAGCGTAATGCCGTCGCCGTCGGAGGAGCGAGATGAACAACCTGAAGACAGTGTTCCTGTTTGGCCTCCTGACCGCCGTCCTGGTCGGCGTCGGCTGGGCTATCGGCGGCTACGGGGGAATGATCGCCTTCCTGGTCATCGCCGGGGTGATGAACTTCGCGGGCTTCTGGTTCTCGGATAAGTTGGCTTTGCGCATGTCGGGCGCCCACGAGGTTACTATGCAGCAGGAGCCGCGGCTGCACTCTCTCATCGAGGAGGTAGCGGCGCGGGCGGGGATGCCCAAGCCGAAGGTGTACCTCATCGAGAACGACACGCCAAACGCCTTCGCCACCGGTCGCAGCCCCAAGCACGCGGCGGTGGCGGTGACCACAGGCATCATGCGGCTTCTCGACGAGCGGGAGCTGCGGGGTGTCGTCGGCCACGAGCTATCCCACGTGCGCAACCGTGACATCCTCATCAACACCATGGTGGCGACGGTGGCCGGCGCCATCACCATGATCGCCTGGATGCTTCAGTGGTCGCTCATCTTCGGCGGTGGCCGCCGTGACAGCCGTAACAACCCGTTGGGTATGATAGCCCTGCTGGCCACCATCATCCTGGCGCCCCTGGCCGCCACCCTCATCCGGCTCGCCATCTCGCGGTCTCGCGAGTACGAGGCGGACGCCAGTGGCGCACGCATGGTCCACGACCCGGAGGCGCTGGCCAGCGCCCTGGAGAAGCTGCATCTGGGGGTGCAGCGGCAGCCCATGCCCGAGAGCGCGGTCACGCAAGCCACGGCGCACATGTACATCGTCAACCCGCTGAAGGGCGAGGGGCTAGCCACCCTCTTCAGCACCCACCCGCCCATCGAGGAGCGAGTGGCCAGGCTGCACCGCATGGCCCGGGTCGGCTTCTAGCCTGGTCAATAGGCACGCTGAAGGACGAAGGGGCGCTGTGGCGCCCCTTCGCTGCGCCGGCGGCGGCCCCGAGGGGCCATGCTAGCGCCGACCCAATTGGAGGGGGAGCCTTCGCTGAGCCTGCCTGCCGGCAGGCAGGCTCGGGGCGACAAATCATCGGCGCTCCCCTGGTGTTGTCGGGTCTGCCCGAGAGGGGTATGCTGGCGGCGCCGGTAAGGCCGATATTGGAAGGATAGGGCGGTAGAGGCCGGGAGCGAGGACTTTGTTTGACGCCCTGTTCCGATTGTTTCCTTGCTCCACGGTTTCAGGGAGGAGGAGGACGGCATGCAAAGCTGTCTCTTCTGCAACATGGCGGCTGGCCGCATGGAGGCGTCCAAGCTGCACGACGACGACCTAGTCTTCGCGGTCCGAGACATTCATCCCCGGGCGCCGGTGCATTTCATGGTGATCGCCAGGGAGCACATACCCGGCGTGCCGGACATCGGCGAGGAGCATGGGGCGCTGCTGGCGCGCATGGTGACGGTGGCCAATCAGCTAGCCAAGACGGAAGGCATCGCCAAGCGCGGCTACCGGCTGACCTTCAACTGCGGCGAAGACGGGGGCCAGATCATCTACCATCTCCACCTGCACGTCTTGGGCGGCCGGCGGCTGGGAGCCGAGGGCTAGCGGCGTCCGGTGAGCAAGACCGGGCTGGAGTCGCTCAGAGTTCACATCGACAGGCTGCCCGGCCGGCTACGCTGCCACATCGAGGCGGTGGCAGCGGAAGCGAGGCGCCTGGCCCGCCTCCACGGCGTCGACGAGGACCGGGCGATGATGGCGGCCTTGACTCACGACATCGCCCGGGCAGTGGACCCTGAGGATCTCCCGCGCCTGGCCCGTGAGCTGGGCGTTAACATCAACGAAGTAGAGGAAGCGGCGCCCATCCTTCTCCACGGACCGGTGGCGGCACGCTGGCTGGCCAGCCGCTACGGCGTCGAGGACGAGGAGGTGCTTGCCGTGGCCCGCTGGCACAGCACGGGGCGGGCCGGCATGTCGGCCCTCGAGAAGGTTCTCTTCCTGGCCGACAAGGTAGAGCCGGAAAAGGCAGCGGGACGGCCCGACCTGGAAGAGGTGCGGCGGCGGGCCGAGACCGACCTCGACGCGGCGATCCTCCGCTACCTGGACCTACAATTGCTGGAGGCGGTGCGCCAGGGCTGGCCCCTGCACCCCGACGCCGTCGCCGCCCGCAACGAGCTGCTCCTCGGCCGGCAGAGAAGGGGGCAGGGTTGGCCCCCCGTCCCAAACCGCTAAGCTAGGTAGGGGCGCACCTGAAGGTACGCCCCAGCCCCGGCGGGCGGAGCTTCCGCCCGAGGCGGACTCGCCCTTGGCGGGAAAGCTTCGCCCTTACGGTTGATTCCCCTCTTCTACTGCCACTTCATCAGCTTCTCGCCGGTCCCTTCGGTGACAGAGCCCTGTTGACGCAATAGAACACATATTCTACTCTTCTTGTCGGCTGGTGGCCTCTTTTCGGCAAGCCCCGGCGCCAAAGCGGGACATGATTAGGCGGGCAACCCTTCCCATGTTGCACGGACTGGTGGCGGCCCAGGACCTGGCAGCGGCGTCCTGTGGCACGCTGAACGCCCTCTACTTCCTCCACTACTGGCTGCGGCGGCGCCCCAGCCCCCGGCGGCGGCTGGGGGCCGCCGCCCGGGTGACGGTCAATGCCGCCCTGGTAGTGGAGAGCCTCTTCTTCCTGGCCCTCTACGCGTCGTGGCACTGGCAAGGGGCGGCAGAGCCGTTCCTGTGGCCGCCGGTGTGGCTTCTGGCCCGGCTGCCGCTGCTGCTGGGGGCAGCATTCATCTCGGCCCTGGTGCTGCGGCAATTGCGGCGGCAGTAGGAGAGGAGACGTAGAGAGATGTCACCCCTGGCAGTGGCGGTGGAGCGTCGGGCATGGACCCTGGTAGCCCTCTACCTCCTGCTGGGTGTCGTCGAGGCGGCGTCGCGGTTGCCGCCGGAGGCGGTGGAAGGGCTGCTGGAGGCCCTGGAAGGGTCGCCCGGCCGTGGCGAAGGCTGAGGGCAGCCGGCGCAAGAGGGGCCGGCGGCCGACAGCGGCGGGCTTCTACCGGTCGGCCCTGAGCGAGGCGGAGCGGCTGGCCCTCCCTGAGGCAGCCGAGATGGGCGGCCTCGACGACGAGATAGCCGTCCTCCGCGTGAAGCTGCGAACGGCGATAGAAGAGAATCCGCAGGACGTGAAGCTGATGTTCAAAGGGCTGGAGTTGCTGGTAAAGGCGCTCGCTGCCCGCTACCGGCTCTCGCAGCAGGCGGAGGGCGAGCTCTCGGAGAGGGTGGAGGCGGTGCTGCGCGACCTGGGCGCCCCCCTCTACCCGGAGGTCTTCGGCGATGCAGCGTGAGACAGAGGCAGAGGCCATCACCACCCAGACAGCGCCCGCCGGGCGGCGGCGCGGCGCCCAGACGGGCCCGATGGGTCCGCGTCAGGGGAGCGCCGCCGCTTTCCGCGCCGCCGTGGAGGAGCGACTGCGCGCTCTGGAGCGGGAGATGGCGGAGGTGAAGAGCCGGATCAACGGCCTCATCTTCCTGATCGCCGGGACGGTGGCGACGCAGGTCATCCTCCGCCTCATGCAGTAGATGGCCGGTCGCAGGCAGACGCCCGTCGGGGCCGGGCCCGGGATAGGGGTACCGCTCCGGCCCTACCAGGTGGAGGCCGCACGGGCCGTCCTGGACAGCGTCTTCGGCGGCCGCGGCCTCACCATCTCGGTCATGATGGCCCGCCAGGGAGGCAAGAACGAGCTCTCGGCCCAGCTAGAGGTCCTGTTGTTGACCGCCCACATCCTCATCGACGCCGACGCCATCAAGTGCGCGCCCACCTTCGAGCCGCAGGCGCGCCTCAGCATGCGACGCCTGTGGACGCGGCTC
>Ga0315296_10001771_pt1 | contig 18773 bp, 13 predicted proteins | sample YL17G14_18_MG_FD_203921 | JGI IMG/M metagenome (GOLD analysis project Ga0315296, IMG submission 203921) | Sediment microbial communities from Yellowstone Lake, YNP, Wyoming, USA - YL17G14_18 | ecosystem: Environmental > Aquatic > Freshwater > Lake > Sediment | place: USA: Wyoming | collected... | reverse complement strand
CCCAGGACCACAATCGTCTTCAGGTTCGGAAAGAGTTTCAATTCCGCGTTCAAGTGCTTGGCGCAGTTGGCCAGAGCTTTTTCCGGCACGTGCAGCCGGGTGGCGTGGCAACGGATGGCGTCCGCCAAGACGAAGCGCGTTTTGAACTCCGCGAAATCCTTCACCCCCAAGAGTTCGTAGAGCCCGGTGACGAAGCGGTTGACATTCTCCGGCGCGTGGTAGAGATAGTTCTCCGCGGCCCCCGGCGCGTCGCGCCCAATGACGGCCACGCGCACCGCGTTCAGGTCAGGGTAATCGCGCTTCAGATACCTCGTCAGGAACTGGCGGGGTGGCAGCCAGATGGAGGTGAGCGCCGCGCAGTCGCGGCAGTTCTCGATACGCAGCCGCAAGGCCTCCGCCTCCAGGCCTGGGACGCGGATCTGGGTGGCTGCCATGGGGCCTGCCGTCAGCGCCAGTTGGAGGAGGGTTTCCGGGCTCGCGCCCGGCGGGCCGAGAATCAGATTGTCGATTAGCCGCGCCGGCCCAATCCGGGCCGCGATCAGGGCCACGCAACCGCTGGTCACCCGTTCGACAGGCTGGAACCGCGTGGGATCGACGATTGCCGTGTACTCGAGCTGGGCGCGAGGTTCGTCTGCAAACACCTTCCGCATTTCCTCCAGCAACTTCGGTGCGTCTGTTTCGCCTGTCTGGGCGAGCTCTTCCGCCCGCCGCAGACTCCGATACAAAAGCGGCGCGGCCGCGCGCTCTTCCGGACGCAGGTAAGTGTTACGTGAACTTCTTGCCAGGCCGTCGGGTTCGCGTACCGTGGGGCAGATGACCAGCCGGACGTCTAGGTTCAAGTCTTCCACCAGGCGGCGGATGACCTGCGCCTGTTGGAAGTCCTTCTGACCGAAGTAGGCCAGGTTCGGCTTGACGATGTTGAAGAGCTTCAGCGCGACGCTGGCGACTCCGCGAAAGTGGCCCGGCCGGGCCGCGCCTTCGAGCAGGACGGCAACCGCACCCGGTTCGACAAACGTCTCGTAACCTGCCGGATACATCTCCGCCGTACTGGGCGCGAACGCGGCGCCCACGTTGTAGGGACCCAGGAGCTCGAGGTCTTGCTCCAGGTTGCGGGGGTAGCGGGCGAGGTCTTCGCCCGGAGCGAATTGCGCAGGGTTTACAAAGATGGAGACAACAACGAGGTCACACTGACGCTTGGCCTGGCGTACCAGACTGAGATGGCCCTCGTGCAGGGCTCCCATCGTGGGCACGAGGGCCAAAGATTCGCTTGCGGCCCGCACTTGGCGGGAGAAATTCTCCATTTCCGCGATGGAAGTGATTAGCCGCATGACAAACGCGAAGTCTGAAGTGTAAAGGCTAAAGTGTAAAGGGTAAAGGGCCGAGACCCGGATAATCTCTCGACTGTGAGCTTCAGACTTTACCCTTTATCCTTTACCCTTTACCCTTTACCCTTTACCCTTTTCACCCTAACCTTCAAATTCGTCTTCCAAGCTTCTTGTGGCGACCTCCTTTTCAAACTGCTCGCGCAGGCTTGCCGACCAGTGGTAGGACTCCGCGTCGGCGGGATAGCGCCCCGCCAGGACGTCGTCGCGGAAGCGCGCGAAGGCGTCCCGCAGAACAGCGGCGAGGTCGGCGTAGGAGCGCACAAATTTGGCGCGTGGTGAGAAACTCAGGCCCAGGAGATCGTGTACCACCAGTACTTGGCCGTCGCAGTCGGGCCCGGCGCCGATGCCCACGGTGGGAATCCTCAGCCGGCCGGTGATGAGGGCCGCCAGCTCTCTCGGTATGCCTTCCAGCACCAGCGCGAAGGCGCCAGCGTCCTCCACCGCCTGGGCATCGGCCAGGAGTTCCAGGGCGGATTCGAGCGTTCTCCCCTGCACGCGGTAGCCGCCGAAGCTGTGCACCGACTGCGGCGTCAGGCCGATGTGACCCATCACCGGGATTTCCGCCTCCACCAAGCGCCGAATCAAGGCGGCGCGCTTCTTCCCGCCCTCTATCTTCACGGCCTCGGCGCCGCCTTCCTTCAGACAGCGGATGCTCGCGCGCAACGTTTCCTCTTCCCCCACGTGGTAGGTGCCGTAAGGCAGGTCGACGATGAGCAGGGCGCGCCGCGTGGCCCGGCGGACGGCACGCAGGTGATGAAGCATCTCATCCAACGTCACCGGAATCGTTGAATCGTAGCCCAGCACCACCTGGGCCAGCGAATCTCCCACCAGGATCATGTCTATCCCGGCCTCGTCCACCAAGCGTGCGGTGGGGTAGTCGTAGGCGGTCAGGTAGGTGATTTTCTCACCGCGAAGCTTACGGTCCAGAATCAGAGGAACGGTGATCTTGCTCACAGCCTCGGAGTGCGGGTCCATGGCCTTACCTCGTGAGAACAGAAGTCAAAGGTCAAAAGTCGAAAGTTGAAAGTCAGGAGCAACAGATCACAAATCCAAAATCCAAAATCCAAAGCAAAACCCTCTCTGCCTCAGGTTTCCTTGCCGGCGCTCACAGGGCGAGTGCCCGGCGGCCCGAGTGGGCCTCCACTGGCCTGGACAGAGAGGGTCTGAACTACTCGAGTTTTGCCCCGTCCTCGGCGCCCCGTCGCGGCGCCTGCCGTTTTGGGCTGCCGAGTCGGAACCATTTGTGACCGTCTCAGTCCGCCGGCGCGGATCCAAGCGGCAGAAAGTACTGCGTGCCTTTGACCGGCTGGCTTAGCCGCTGGAGCAGCTCCTGCAAATCCTCGTTCCGGTCGACGAAATCGATCTCGGACGTTTGGATCACCAGCAGGTCGGTGGACTTATAATGAAAGAAAAAGTGCTCGTAAGCCTTAACTACTTCCTCCAGGTACTCGTCGGAAATGCGATGCTCAATCGGTACGTTCTTCTTAGCGATGCGCTTCCTGAGCGTCTCCGGCTTCCCCTGTAAGTATATCACCAAATCGGGAACCGGAACCTGCTCGGCGAAAAGCTCATAGTAGCGGTTGTAGAGCTCGAGTTCGGCGTCCTCCAGGTTGATGTAAGCGAAAATCTTGTCCTTCTCGAACAGGTAATCGCTGACGACGGCACGATTCGCGTTGGCTGCCAGGTCCAGGGCGCGCAACTGCCGGAAGCGCGCCAGCAGAAAATACATCTGCGCCTGGAAGGCTGCCCCCGGCTTGCCCTGATAGAAACTCTCCAGGAAAGGATTGGCTTCGGTATCCCACAACCGTCTGGCGTTGAGGTGATCGGCGAGGATATCCGCCAGGCTCGTCTTGCCCACGCGGATCGGGCCCTCGATAGCGATAAAGCGGGGCGGCTCGAACTTTGGCAAATTGGTCACTTCGTACCCAGCCAGAATGCTGAATTGTGAAGGCTGAATTATGAATTGACAAACACCGGCGGTCTGGTCTCCCGCTTGGGATCATTCAATATTCACAATTCACCATCCATCATTCCTGTCTCAGCCGGATCACCCGGCTGGAGTCCGGCGTGTCGTGCAGCATTTCCCACACCGTCCGCTGGGTCACCGGATGACGAAGGTGGGCGGCCAATTCCCGAAGGGGAATCAGCACGAACCGCCGTTCGCTCATCCGTGCGTGAGGAATGGTCAGCGCCGCAGAGCGGACGACGACATTCTCGTAAAGCAGGATGTCAATGTCAATCGGGCGCGGGCCCTTGGGAGTACCCGGGCGGCGGCCGAGCGTCCGTTCCACCGACTGCAAGGTCTTCAGCAGCCGCAGCGGCATCAGTTCGGTCCCTACTTCGGCAACGCAATTCACGAACCAGCGCTGCGGGAGGAAATCTACGGGCTCGGTCTGATAGAAGGAGGAAACGCGCTGGACCTCGATGCCGAGGTTTGCCAGTAACTCGAAGGCCTGGCGAATGTGGGCTGCCCGGTCACCGACGTTGGAACCGAGCGAAAGGTAAGCTTGCTTCATCGGATTTTGGGTTTTTGATTTTGGATTTGCGATTGAGAGAACGCTCGCTCCTGAGTCACAAATCCTTAGTCGAACAATGTCTGGGGCGTGCCGCTGGGCAAGGGAAGATTCAAGTGTCGGTAAGCCGGCTCGTTGGCCTTGCGGCCGCTCTTGGTGCGACTGATAAATCCCTGCTGCAGCAGGAATGGTTCCACCATGTCCACCAGGGTGTCCACTTCCTCGTTGAGTGTGGCGGAAAGTGCCTCCACCCCCACGGGCCCGCCGTTGTATAGCCGGATGATGGTGGAAAGGAAATTCCTGTCCAGGTCGTCCAGCCCCATCTCGTCCACGCCCTCGAGCTTCAGGGCTTCGCGGGCGATGGCAGCCGTGATTGCGCCGCTGGCCTTGACCTCCGCAAAGTCGCGCACCCGGCGCAACAACCGATTGGCAATGCGCGGGGTGCCCCGCGCCCGGCGGGCAATCTCCGCGGCTCCGGCGTCGTCAACCTGTGTCTCCAGGATGCGCGCTGAGCGCCGAACGATCTGCCGCAACTCGTCCGCGTTATAAAACTCCAGGTGAAAGAAGAGCCCGAAGCGGTTCCGCAGCGGAGCGGAGAGAGTGCCGGCGCGCGTGGTGGCGCCGGCCAGAGTGAATTTCTTCAGGGGCACGTTGATAGTCCTGGCATACATGCCCTTGTCCAGCACGAAATCCACCTTGAAGTCCTCCATCGCCGGATAAAGGAATTCTTCGATGTTGATGGGGAGCCGATGGATTTCGTCAATAAAAAGGATGTCGCCCGCGCCGAGGTTGGTCAGAATCCCCATCAGGTCGCCGGTGCGTTCGAGCGCCGGTCCCGAAGTGGTGGTGATCTTCGAGCCTATGGCGTTGGCGATGATGTAAGCGAGTGTGGTCTTCCCCAGTCCCGGCGGGCCATAGAAGAGCACGTGCTCCAAGGGGTCGCCGCGTTGTTTCGCCGCCTGGAGCGCAATAGAAAGCTTCTCCACCATCTTCTTCTGCCCGACCCATTCTTCCAGTGTGGGCGGACGAAGAGTTTGGTTGAAACTCTCTTCTTCCTTCGAGATCAGGTCGGGCGAGACTAAGCGCACTCGCGACATGGAAGTAGGTTATAGGTTACAGGGGACAGGGGACAGGGAATAGATAAACGCCCTCTGGCCTGTCGTCACTCCCTGATTGCTCCCATTCAGAATTCATAATTCAGAATTCACAATTGTTCGGCAGCCGATTGTCGTTGCTCAAACACTTTGCGCAAGAATTCTTCGACGGTCTTCACGTTCTTGTGTTTGGCGAACGTCTCCTCCACGATGCGCTGCGCTTCGCTGCGCGAGTATTCGAGCTGGATCAGCACTTGCACGGCTTCCGCCTTCAACTCTGCGGCGGACTCGCGCTCAATGGCCAGCGGCGCTTCGCTGTGCGCCAGGGCGAACTTCGCCATCTTGCCGCGCAGCTCGGTGACAATGCGTTCCGCCGTCTTCTTGCCGACATAGGGCAACTCTTCCAGGAAGGCTGCGTCCCCGCGCTCGATGGCCAAGGCGATTTCGTTCAGCGGCCGCACCAGGCACTTGAGCGCTTTCATGAAGCCGACGCCTGGAACCGTGGTGAACACTTCAAAAAATTCGCGGTCGAGCGGATCGAGAAAGCCTACCAGCTTGGGCGTCAGGTGGCCGCCGCCCACTGCGCCGTCGATGTAGTAAATCGTGTAGAGGGTGACCGGGTTGGGGCGTTCGCTCTCGGGCGCCTGACGCAGCCGCGCCGCAATGCCGGAGGGCACCAGGATTTCGTAACAGAGCGAGTTCAGCCGCACCAGCAGCGAGTGCCGCTGGATGCGGTCGTAAAGCACTTCGCCAGTGATTTCGGAGATCAGAGCATTACTCCCTTTGTAGCGCTTCAGTAGGGGAGGGCCCTTGTGGCCCTCCCGTATTCAATCGGCGCGGGAGCACCATGAAGGTGCTCCCCTACCGACGCCCATCGCCTCGGCGACGCAGGGAATTCACGTAGCACAACGCCGCGGCCAAGGCATCCGCCACGTCGGACGGCTGCGGCGCGCGGCCGAGCGAAAAGAATTGCTGCACGGCACGCTGCACCTGTGTCTTGCTGGCGTTGCCGTTGCCGGTCACGGATTGCTTGATGCGCTTCGCCGAAAGGTCCACTACCGGCACGCGTGCCAGCCGCGCCGCCAGGCAAATGACCCCGCGCGCATGCCCCATCAAGATGGCGGTGCGCGGATAGCTGCTGTGACTGTAGACTTCCTCCAGACACACGGTCTGCGGGCGGAATTCCTCCAGCACTTCCCTTAGTTCGACGAAGAGCGATTCCAGCCGCGCCGGCAGGTTATCTCCCCGGCTGCGCGGCAAGCGGATGACGCCCGCTTCCAGCAGTTTCACCTCGCCTGCCCGGCACTCGACCACGCCGTAGCCGGTAACGTTCAGGCCGGGATCAATTCCCATCACGCGGGCAGGCACGCTGGCAGCATTGACCATCCGAGGCGATTGTAGCACCCCGCGGGAGAGTTGAGGAAGAGTTATGGCGGAGTTGGCAGTCAGCAGTCTACAGTCGGCAGTCAGGAATCCAAGAGCAACCACCTACCACATACAACCTACAACCCTCACCTCGGCGTGGCATCGGGGAGCCCGCCGTCCACGGGAAGCGTGGCGCCGGTGGTCGGGGTCTGTCGCGTGGCAAAAAAAAGCACAGCTTTCGCTACGTGCTCTGCGGTTACCTTGGCCTTCAGCAAATTCCGCTGCCGGTAGTATTCCTCGAGTCCCTTTTCGTCCAGGCCGCGCGCGCGCATGCGGTCGGGGCCGACCTCGGCCCAGAGTCCTGACCTGCGACTTCCATGGGAAAAAACGGCGTCCGGCGACACCATGTTGACGCGGACGCCGATCTCAGCCAGTTCCAGACTCGCAATGCGCGCCAACTGGTGTGCGGCAGCTTTGGTGGCGCTGTAGGCACCGAATTTCGCTCCGGGAGCAAAGACGTTCTTCGTGGAGACCAGCACAATGTCTCCTCCTGTTCCCTGAACCCGGAAGTGGCGCGCGGCTTCGGCAATGACGAGCAGTGTTCCTTCCACGTTGACCCGCTCGAGCTTCCGGAAGGAATCCAGGCTCATTTCGGCGAGCGACGCGACCATGGCGACACCCGCATTGGCCACGATCAGGTCCACTCCGCCCCAGGCCTCGATGACGGCGCGGAAGGCCGTCGCCACCGAGTTCTGGTCGGTCACATCGAGCGGCACTCCCAGGACACGGCCTCCAAAAGCTGCCCTCAGCTCGTTCACCAGGGTGTCCAGGTTTTCGCCCGGCAGATCCGTCACTGCCACGTGACAGCCTTGCTGCAAAAGCTCCTGGGAAATCGCGGAGCCAATCGCTCCCGCGGCGCCCGTTACCAGCGCGACTTCCCGGGACAGGGGGAGCCCTGAGCTGCCGAGCTTGGCGTGCTGGAAGCTCTGGTATTCCATGTCGAAGAGTTCTGCTTCCGGCAATCCTTCGTAGCTTCCCATGGCGGCCACCCGCGCCTTGACCGCCAAGGTGTGAGCGGTGATGTCGCGCGCGATTCTGGCCGCCGCGACATCCTTCCCGGCGCAGACCGCGCCCAGTCCCGGCATGAGCACGACGCGGGGCAGGGAATCGAAACGGGTCAAACTGCCCGGCAGGCGCGCGGCGTGCCTTTCGACATAGGCTTCGTAGGCGGCAGCATAGTCTTGAATCGCGCGGGAGATTTGCTCCCGCAATCTTTCGGGGTCGTCATACGCGGGGGCGTCAATCCATAGCGGCAGCGCCTTAGTGCGAATCAGATGGTCGGAGGTGAGCGGAGGTGTCAGCGCAACGGCGCGGCCACGCTCCGAATCCACGAAATCGAGGGCTTCCCGGTTGACCAACGGTTGGAGGATGACGCGAAGGTGCGGTTGATCCGCGTTTCCCGAGGGTTGCGCCAGCAGACCGCGCAGAATGGGCGCGACGCGCGGCAATCGCTCCTGGGCTGTGGCAAGAGGGGTCGAGACCTTAACCACCAGAGGTCTGGCCGCCCGCTTTGCCAGGAACTCTTCGGCCCGGGTGACCAGCTCAATCATGGCATCATAGGACTCGCGCGCCGTCTCGCCCCAGGTCACCAGCCCGTGCCGCATCCAGACCATGCCCTTGCGCCCCGGGTTTGCCTCGAAGGCCGCGGCGGCAGCCTTGGCGAGCTGGAAGCCCGGCCGAACATATTCCAGAACGATGACCGGGTCACCCAAGGCCTGTTTGACGAGCTCGTCGCCGTGGACTTGATTCGTCAGGGCCAGGATGGCATCCGCATGCGTATGATCGATGTACTTGGCGGGAAGGAAGGTATGCACCAGGGTCTCTAGCGATGGATTCGGCGCCCGCGGATCAAGGAGGTGTGTCCGAAATTCCTGAAGCATGAGCTCATCGGAAAGTTCCGGCAACGCCCGCAGCTTCCTCAGATGGGCCAGGTCCAGTCCGGGATGGCCGGCGGGCTCGATGGCTGCCATGTCGTGACCTGAGGCCTTGACGTAGATTGCCGGAATCCGCTCGCCCAGAATATTCCTGTAGGTGCCCTTGACGGAAGTGTTTCCCCCGCCGTGGAGCACGAGCGCTTCCTCGGCACCTAGCAGGCGGCTCGCGTAGGTGCACAGCGCCAAGTCCTGGCCCCAACGGCCGGCGTAATTCGCAATAAATTGGGTCGCTTCGTCCTCGCGCCAGCGGTTTTGCATATCTTTGAGAAGTCAGAAGTCAGTCAGAATTATGAATTCACAATTCAGAATTCATAATTTCACCGCCTCCAGCATGAATCGCGCATTCTCCCCCGCGGCCTTGCCATCGAAAACCGCGCTGCCGGTCACGATGATGTCCACGCCGGTCCTCGCCACCTCGGCGATATTGGACCGCGTGATCCCGCCATCGACGGCCAGGAGAATCTCGCGGCCGCTCGCGGCGATGAGCTGCTTCGCGTGCGCAATTCTGTCGAGAGTTGACGGGATGAACTTCTGGCCGCCCCAGCCCGGGTTGACCGCGAGAAGCAGAATCAGCTCCAGTTCGCCCAGCAAGGGCTCAAGAACCTGGAGGGGGGTGCCAGGGTTCAGGGAAACGCCGCGCAGCAGCCCTCGGGCCGGATCGTTCGCGTTCGTCATGTTCCGCATCTGTTGCAGGACGCGGTGGGGATGGGTACAGCCCTCCGGGTGAAACGTGATGATGTCGGCGCCGGCCGCCACGTAGTCCGCGATTTTCTCCAGGGGATCCGCGATCATCAAGTGCACGTCTTTGAGCAGCGGCGTTTTCAGGGCTTTGATAAAAGGTGGGCCAACGGTCATCATCGGGCAGAAACAGCCGTCCATCACGTCGACGTGGACCAGTTTGACTCCGCTTCGTTCCAGCAGGGACAGTTCGGAACCCAACGACAGCAGGTCGGCCGTGATGATCCCCACACTCACGGTGGGGGAAAGCTGCTTCAGCGACTGTAAGGTTGTGCTGTCAGCCATTCTTCCCGCTTCGTGCCGCGCGCCGCAGTGCCGCCCAGGCCCACTCTAGCCTTTCTTCTCGCGCTTCAGGGTTTGATAGAAATCGTAAGCCTGTTCGGGCTTCATGCCCTCATGAACGATTTTTCCCACGGCTTGGAGCATGGCGACGGCGGCGTCGGACTGAAAGATGTTGCGGCCCATATCCACGCCCGCAGCGCCCTCCCGGACGGCGTTGTAAGCCATCTTCAACGCGTCCAACTCCGGCAGCTTCTTCCCCCCCGCCATGACAATCGGGACGGGGCAGGAAGCGGTGACGGTCTCAAAGCCTTCGGGCACATAGTAAGTCTTCACCAAGTGCGCCCCTAGCTCGGCGCAAATCCGGCAGGCGAGGCGCAGATACTTGGCATCCCGAACCATGTCCTTTCCCACCGCCGTGACTGCCAAGACAGCCACGCCATGACGGTTGCCCAAATCCACCAGGCGAGTCATGTTGTGGACCGTCTGGGTTTCGAACTCGCCGCCGATGAATACCTGTACAGCCACCGCGCAGGCGTTGAGCCGAACGGCATCCTCCATATCCATGGCGATCCGCTCATTCGAAAGCTCCTTGAGGATGCTGGGGCCGCCGCTGGCCCGGAGGACAATGGCGTTGCGGCAGGAGGAAGGAATCGTCGAGCGCAGAATGCCGCGCGTAAGCATCAGCGCGTCAGCGTAAGGCACGAGCGGCAAGATGTTCACATCCACGCGTTCCAGGCCGGTCGTGGGCCCCTGGAAATAGCCGTGGTCAATGGCCAGCATCACCGCTCGGCCGGACTCAGCCCGGAAGATCCGCGCCAGCCGGTTCTGGATGCCCCAATCCAGGGCGCCAGAGCCCTTCAGGAAAAAGGGGACATTCTTCGCCGGGATATCCAGGTGGAAATCCTTCTTTTCTTCTTGGGGAGCCCTTTCAATATCAGCCATGAGTCGCGGATCCTTTCTGAAGTAGTCCGAAGAATGACTTTCGATAGAGAGGGATTCTCTGCGGGGCGGGCCCCCTTGTCAACCGAACCTTTTTGGCTCGGTTTCGCCGTCAAGAGCCGCAGCCAGCTGTAGCGGCGGCCCCGACGCGTCGGGGCAGGCTGTCCTCGCCGTCGAGGGTTTGCCGGTGTTGTGGCGCTGCCCGGAACCTGTCCCGATAAAATCGGGAGGGCAGCATCTGTAGCGGCGGCGTCCTCGCCGTCGAGGGTTTGCCGGTGCTGTAGCGGCGGCGTCCTCGCCGCCGAGGGTTTGCTTTCAACGGGTTCGGCGATGAGACATCGCCGCTACAGTTCTAAACGCGGCGTTTTGAGACAGCGTCCTTCGCTCTGCGTTTGCCGAGCGGGTATCCACCCGCAACTGTCTATCCGCGATTATTGTCCAGGTGGTTTCGTTTTCGCAGCCGCTTGGTCTCCGCCCCCAGCCGCAAAAGGGACCCTCCGCGCCAGCCCGCCGGTCAGTAGTTGACTATCCGGCAATTGACACAAGATAAAAAGTCATGCTAACTATGTGTTCATGAGCCGACTAGGCCCAGATGACATTTCATTGTTGACGGACTTCGTGGAAAGGCTCCGCGTGTCTCCTCCCTGCCGGGTTGAAAAGGGCAATTTTGAAGTCAAGTCATGGTGCAACAGTGAAAGAGAGCTATGGAAAGTCGCTGCCGACGCCGCTGTGTGCCTGACGAACTCGGAGGGTGGAATACTTCTCGTCGGCCCCGAGGACAAGCAAACCATAGATTCGACGCCCCTATGTCCTCACACGGACGTGACGCCGCAATGGCTGAAAGACCAAATCCGGAGATACACACACCCGCCAGTCGAGTGCACGACGTACGAACTTGGCAGTTTGCTCGACCGGCTTGCTGAGAACGTGGCCTCTGTCATCGCGGTCTTCGTGCCGAAGAAGACGATTCTGGGAATGCACACAACGCACTCAGGGGTCTGCCTTGTCCGCCACGAAGAACGCTGCGAGATCGACCACGTAGCCGCAGGAGATGACTATACGGGCATTATGCTGGACAATATCTTCCTGAAGGATCTTTCACGCGAGTCTTTGCAGTGGGCATTCAAAAACACGATAGTGCGTCCTCGAACTCCTTTAAAGTGGCGGCAATACCCACGTCCGCTCGAAGACTTGCTTGTCGATTTCAATTTGGTCCAAATCGGAAATGGCAGTGGAGGCTGCGTCTCGCTCGCCTGCCTCTTGCTTTTTGGCGACAACAAGACCTTGGCAAGCCATACAGATGCGACGTTTCTGCGGATCACGCTAAAGCAAAAGCAGAACCTCCCGGACGAGCCGTACACTGTCCTCCTCAGACAGAACATCGTCGATAGCCTGCGGGATGTTTGGGCACATCAAGGTCAAGTGTGGTCGCATCTGGCAGACGTCGCTCCAGAGAAATGCCTCCGGGAACTCCTGGTGAACGCTTTCATCCACCGGGACTACAGAGCAACAGGCCCAATCAACATTCGACTAGCGCAGGAGGAGGTCCTGGAAATCCAGAACGCAGGGGGACTCTGCCGTGGTTTGCGTCCAAACAACCTGATTCACGGCAATCCAGTGCATCGGAACAGGCTTCTCTCTGAAGGGGCGGCATTGCTCGGGTACTGCGAAAAGAGCGGCAGTGGCATCGACATAGTTTACGCGGATTCGGTGGCGGCGGGCCACGACTTTCCCCATTTCGAAGGAGATGCGGAATCCTTCACGGCCATCATTCCACTTGAAAGGCACTCCAACTTCGCTAACTTCATCGCTCGGCGAGCTCGTGACTTTCAGAAATTGGAAAGTCTATTGATGGTCAGACGGCTTTACGCAATCGATTGCAGCGATATCGAGGCACTAGCGAGTGTCGTACAGAGACCTAGGGCATACACTGAGAACATCGCACTTGACCTTTGCCGGCGCAACATCCTGACCAAAAGGGGGGACTCTGTATTCGAATTAAGCAGTTCGGTTCGTCAAGATATCGAGCATCCCTATGATCCTGGTCAGGGGATGCTGTTCGGAGATATTCGGTAGGCGCTTGACTTTGTGCGACCGAGCTGGTAGCCACGACGAATCGGCGGTTTGATTCGTCGTGGGCTCGTCGTCGGGGGAAGCGAAAGACCCACAGCGAGCCCGTAGCGCAGAGTTCGGCTCTTTCGAAGTCTGCGGTCCTTCCCATCACAAGAGCCGCAGAGTTTCTGAGATGCGAAACTCTGCGCTACCTGCTTTTTCCCCCTTGGTGACGGAGTGCGCGTCAGCTCTTAACGACTAGCGTCGCCCGGGCCCATAATTCTTCATAGATTTGCTGAACTGACGGAACAAGGCCCGCGCCAATTTCCACCATGTAGGTGGGCTTCCTCTTCGCTGCATCCTTAATCGATTGCCCTACCATCCAACCGCGTCCATCCACAAAAACATGGCGGTCATGCACATCTGCGCTACTTCTCAACTCAAAACCGCCGCGAGCAGCGTACATCTTTGCAACCGCCACTAAATTGCCTCGGACTTGGTCGGTCAAGATTCGCAGAGGAACGCCCGCCCGCGCCGGTTCCACGTAAAGCTCAAAAAACTCGGTGTTCAGATAGTTGTCCACGATAAAGACGCCTTGGGTTGCTGCTGCGACAATTTCTTTCAGGTCTCTATAGAATGCAAATTCATCACCTGCTGCGTATGCGCCCTTCGACGCAGACTCCGGAAGCGTGGATTCAAGTTCTGCGATTGAACTGACGACAGTGGCTTCAAATTTTTCAATTCTTTTCTGAAAATTGAGTTGTCGTTGGTGATCTGATATGCCCATGAGGTTGTGGACACCAGCCGAACGTGCCATGTGATAGTGTGAGAGGTTGTGGCTGTCCTCGCCAAATCCGTGAATCAACGCGCCTTCGGTAATCTGCTTCCACACCTCCTCTTCATTGTCGGCTTCTCTGTGGTTACGGTTCTTCAGTTTTTGCAGATTCGTAAGTTGCTGCCTGAGCACACGCAGCGTCTGTTCAGGTGACCAATCGGGCCCTTTAGGCTGAGTCTTGCTGGAACGCGCCATTTGTGAGGCTCCTCTCCCATTGATCGATATTCTACCATGCGGCCATCCATGGGTTGGCCAAAGCTTTTCAGACCATGGGGCCAAGCAAGGTAGCGCATCTACGCCGGCTGGCGCAGAGCCTGGGCTCCCGCGGCCCCCCGGTTTTGAACCGGGGAGGCTGGGTTGCGGGGTTGTAGGGGAGGGCTCTTGCGGCCCTCCCGCCGGTCGTCTTCTCGGGAGCACCGTAAAGGTGCTCCCCTACGCCACACGCTTCACCGCACTCGCCCGCGAATCATACGTCCCCGCGTCATGCCCCTTTACCGTCGCAATTATTATCCCGGCCAGTGGCAATTCATCACCGCAGCCCTGTACCAGATGGTGCAGGGCCAGCGCTTGCCGCCGGGCGAGGCTCCCATCACACGGGCAAAGAGCCGCAGACCTCAAAGGCGAGGTCTGCGCTACACGGTTAATCCGCCATTTGGGTTAACCGTGGGTTCTTGTCCGGGGGAAAAGCCCACGGTTGGAAAACGGTTCGACTTCGCTCACCGCCCTGAGCTTGTCGAAGGGGCACCAACCGTGGCTACCACTATCTGCTCCAGCAAGGGGAAAGCGAGACGTGTGTAGGCAAGCTTTCGAGGCTAGGAAATGCCCGCCAGGAATGCCCCACTTTGAAGGCCCCACCCGGAAAAATGAGAAAAATAAGACCAGTCAGACTGGTGAGACGATGTTTCTTATCTGATTGATTTCAGGCAGGATACTTTCCCAGCATCCAGTTCAAAGGGCAGTCCGCAAGCGGGCAATGCCCCCTTTTGGCCCGCTGGGTAATTACTCCTCGCCCAGCGAAATACCTAAGGTCAGGAATTGCGCCCTCCGCTAGGCGTAAATCCCGCGCAGCTTCACGGTGAAGGCTACGCGGTCGATGGCGAGCATATAGGCAGCGATGCGGTTGTTAACGCCGTGCTTCTCGCCGTAGCGCACCACGTCATTGAACGCGGCCACCATGATGTGGTTCAGGCGTTCGTTTACCATCCCTTCGGTCCAGAAGTAGCCTTGCCGGTCCTGCACCCACTCAAAGTAGGAAACCGTCACGCCGCCGGCATTGGCCAGGATATCGGGGATAACGAAGACGCCGCGCTCGAACAGGATGTCGTCGGCGGGCGCAGTGGTGGGGCTGTTAGCGCCCTCCGTCAGGATGCGGGCCTTGATGCGGTTGGCATTCGCGCTGGTGATGACACTCTCCGTGGCTGCCGGCAGCAAGACTTCGGTGTCCTGCTCCAGAACCTCCATGTTTCCGATGCGCTCCCCGCCCGGGAAGCCCTGGACGGTCTTGCTCTGCTCTACAAACTCGAGCAGCGCCGGGACATCCAAGCCGTGGGGGTTGAAGACGCCGCCGTTGATGTCGGCGACCCCAATGATCTTGTAGCCCGCCTCATACATCAGCCGGGCGGCCTGCGAGCCCACATTGCCAAAACCCTGGACAATGACGCGAGTCTGTTCGCGCTGCCGGCCGAAGCGTTTCAGGGCTTGGTCAGTGACGATCATGCAGCCCCGTCCGGTGGCCTCGCGACGGCCGTGCGAGCCTCCCAGGTCGAGCGGTTTCCCGGTGACGCTGGCCGTCACCGTGTGGCGCACATGCATGGAGTAGGTATCCATGATCCACGCCATGGTCTGCTCGTTGGTGTTCATGTCGGGCGCGGGGACGTCGCGCTCCGGGCCGATGTAATCCAGGATTTCGGCCGTGTAGCGGCGGGTAATCCGCTCGAGCTCTCCTGCGGAGAGCTTTTGAGGGTCGCAGACGATGCCGCCCTTGGCCCCTCCGAAGGGGATGTTGACCACCGCGCATTTCCACGTCATCTCCGCCGCCAAGCCGCGCATCTCGTCCAGGGTCACGTTCGGCGCGTACCGAACTCCGCCCTTGCAGGGCCCCCGGGCGATATTGTGTTGGACGCGAAACCCATCAAATACCTCGAGCTTCCCGTTATCCATCACCACCGGAATGTGAACCACGATCTCGCGGTTGGGGGTGCGGAGGTATTTGGTGAGCCCCTCGTCCAGGTTCAGCTTCTTGACCGCCACGTCGAAGCGGGCAGCCATGGATTCATAAACACTGAGTTCCTTATCGCGTTCCATATTGCTCCTGCGTCCCCCAGGCGGTGTCTCTTCCTGCCCCTGCGCTCCAGAAGTATAACAAAGGACAGGCCAAACCAGTAGCTGGCCCGGGGAACGGTAGGGATTTGGACTACCTGTGCGCATGATTGGGCCTGGTCGAAGCACGGTATTTGGAGGGAACCCTGGCCGGGCGATATGCCGGGGGCGTTAGGCAACCGGGCTCGGTACCAGCTCGGGTGACTTGACGGGGTGTGGCTCCGGCTCCAATTCAGTCGAAGGCGCCAATGTCCAGGCGTCCTTTTCGCGTAACAGCCGGTCGACCAAAGCCGAATGCATGGCATGGCCGGCGCGCTCGGCTTCCACGTGACCCACCAACGGATGCCCGAGCAGCGTGAGGTCGCCGATCAGGTCCAGGACTTTGTGGCGGCAGAACTCGTCGGCGAAGCGCAGACCTTCTGGATTCAGAACTCCCTCGCGGGTCAACACCACGGCATTCTCCAGTGACCCGCCGCGAATCAAGCCGCTTTTCTGGAGCGTCTCCACTTCCTCGAGGAAGCCAAAGGTGCGCGCCGGGGCGATTTCCGCTTCGTAGCTTTCCAGAGCAGGCGCGAAGTCCAACGACTGCTCCCCGATAGATGGGTGGGGAAACGCGATTCGGTAGGTGACCCGGAAGGTGGCCGAAGGAGAGACAGCAATGCGCTTGCTACCGTCAACTACCTCCAACGCCCTCAGAATCTTAGCGTAAGCCTTCCGGGCGCGCTGCCGTCGCAGTCCTGCCTTGGCGATGAGCCGCACGAAGGGAAGGGCGCTGCCGTCCAGAATGGGCACTTCGAGGTTGTCGAGTTCAACGTACACATTGTCCACGTTCGATCCGGCCAGCGCTGAGAGCAGATGCTCCGTGGTTGAAATCAGGACACCCTTCTTCATCAGGCTGGTGGCATAGCTGACACGGGCGACGTTCCGGGCTTCCGCTTCAATGGCAAAGCCTTCAAGGTCGGTCCGTTTAAAGATGATGCCTGCGTTGGCCGGAGCAGGAATGAGGCGTAAATTGACCTTAACGCCCGTGTGTAGCCCAATCCCAGAAGTGCCTACTGCCTCAGCGATGGTGTGTTGGTTCTGCAAATCTGTACCTCTGCGCCGAGCTTGATTAGGCACGAATCATGCCAAAGCCAGCATAAAGCATACTGCATGTAGAATCAATAGGTTATAGAAAACGACGAACTGGTCAACCACCCTAGGTGTGGTAAGAATACAACACTTTAAGGCGGTTTTGCCAGACAGGCAAGTGGGCTGCGCGCCAGAAAGATGCCAACGGGCCTCGAGGCAGCTAAGGGGTTGCTTTCACCGATTTCCAATTGCGGATGGGGTAGAATGGGCGGGAATTTGAGCAAGAGGAGAGGGAAATCTCAATGATCCCGGGGAGAAGTCCCGAGTCAGGCAAACCAGCAGAAAGACTGTTTTTGATTGATGCGATGTCGCTGGTGTTTCGCGCCTTTTTCGCGCCCATGCAGATGGCTCTGGTTTCGCCCACAGGCGTTCCGACCAAGGCCGTCTATATCTTCATCCGCACGCTGCGCAAGCTGCTGAAAGACTACCAGCCGTCCTATGTGGCCGTAGCCTTCGATCTGGCCGCGCCCACGTTCCGCGACAAGCTCTTTGAGGAATACAAAGCCAATCGGCCCGCTGCGCCGGAGGACCTTACCGTGCAGCTTCCCTTCGTGCGGCGCTTCTGCCAGGCGCTCGGGATTCCGCTGGTTGAGAAAGAAGGCTTCGAGGCCGACGATGTCATTGGCACCTTGGCGGCGGACGGTGCCCGGCGGAATCTGGACGTCTTTATCGTCTCCGGTGACGAGGACCTCTTCCAACTGGTCAGCAACCGGGTGCGCGTGCTGAAGCCGGCCCGCGGCGGAGATGCTGAAACCCTGTGCGACACGGAGAAGGTGCAAGAGACGCTGGGGGTTGAGCCCGCGCAGGTCGTGGACTGGCTGGCGCTCACGGGCGACCCGAGCGACAACATTCCCGGCGCGCGTCCCCTTCCGGGGCAAGAGCCTCCTCTGGCCGAAGGGGAGAAGAGGCGAAGCTATATCGGCCCCAAGGGCGCCACGGAACTGATCCGTCGTTTTGGCACGCTGGAGAATGTCCTGGAGAATTACGAGAAAGTTGAGAAGGAGAGCTATCGCACGGCGCTGCGCGATTATCGCAATGAAGCCCTGCTCAGTCGCGAACTCGCCACCATCCGCACCGACGTGCCGCTTGAGGTCAACGCGGAAGGGCTCAGGATGGGCGCGCCCGACCTCGGTGAGCTCACCGCGCTCTGCCAGGAGCTGAACTTCTCCTCCTTGTTGCGGGAATTCCTGGCGCAGGCGCCGCAGCCCGCCGTGACCTCCGTGTCGGCGGAGGAATTGCGCGCGCCGCAGGCGCTCGACCAATGGCTGGCGGCCATCGAAGCGCGGACTCCGGTGGCCATCGGGTTTGCGGTGGAAGGCGAAGAGGGATTTGGCGGTCAACTCCTGGGCCTGGGGCTCGCGGATGGCGCGCGGCTGGCGACGGTTCCGCTTGATGCCACAGTTCCTGCGGCGATGCTACTCGGCCGATTGAAAGCGTTCTTCAGTGACGCTGGCCATCCCAAGGCGGTGCACAATTCGAAGCTGCTCCGGTTGCTGTTGGGCAAAGAGGGAGCGGAAGTAGCCGGCGTCACCGACGACACAATGCTCTATTCCTACTTACTCGACCCGCTGGCCACAAGCCACAAGCTCGAAGATGTGGTTTTGCGCCGCCAGAGCCGCTGGATTTCACACTCGCTGGCCGAGGCGGCAGAATGCACGCGGGAGTTGGCGGCGCTTTTTGTCCCGGAGGTGGTCCAGCAAGGCTTGAAGCCGCTCTACGACGCGATTGAGTTGCCGCTGGCGGAGGTTCTGGCGGCGGTGGAAGCTGTGGGAGTGCGCCTCGACCCTGAAATCCTGGCGCGCATGTCGGAGGAATTCGACCGGGAACTGACCGACCTCACCCGGGAAATCCACGGCCTGGCGGGCGAACCGTTTGACATCAACTCGCCCAAGCAGTTAGGTGAAATCCTCTTCGAGAAATTGAAGCTGCCCGGCGGGAAGAGGCTCAAGAAGAGTGGGCAGTATTCGACGGAAGCCTCCGTTCTGGAATCGCTCGCAGGGCGCCACGCGCTGCCGCGCCAGATCCTCGAGTACCGCACGCGCGCCAAGCTCAAGTCCACTTACATTGACGCGCTGCCCAGGTTCGTCAATCCCACGACCGGGCGCCTGCACACCAGCTTCAATCAG
>Ga0315296_10001770_pt1 | contig 18775 bp, 19 predicted proteins | sample YL17G14_18_MG_FD_203921 | JGI IMG/M metagenome (GOLD analysis project Ga0315296, IMG submission 203921) | Sediment microbial communities from Yellowstone Lake, YNP, Wyoming, USA - YL17G14_18 | ecosystem: Environmental > Aquatic > Freshwater > Lake > Sediment | place: USA: Wyoming | collected... | reverse complement strand
CTTTCGGTAAGTATGCCGCAGACTTTCTTCTGGTTGATCAGAACATCGTTTGGCCATTTGATCTCAGCCCTAAGCCCATAGAGTCTGTTTACAGTCTTCACCACGGCAACGGAACCCAGCAAAGTTAGCTTCACCGCATGTTTAGGTTCCACCTTCGGTCTAAGCATCACCGAAAACCACAGTCCGCCTTCGGGAGAAACCCATTTTCGTCCGAGCCGACCTTTGCCGTTTGACTGGATTTCGGCAACAACAATTGTGCCTTCCTTTGTGCCTATTGCCGCTAGCTGTTTGGCAATTTCATTAGTCGAAGTTAACGTTCGAAAATACAGAGCGGCTTGACCCAGAATTCTGGTATGTAAGCATTCTCTGACCTCTGAAGGGCTTATCCTTGAGTTTTCGGTCAGAACTTCAGTCATCTTATCAGCCCCAGCACTTCCTTATGTGTATAGTCACTGATTCCTAACTTATCCTTTGACCGCTGGGCAGCATGCAAATCAGAATAGTGTCCGCGACAGAATGGCTATGTACACATATGAGCTAGGACGCCTGCAACCCGAAGATGGTAGCTACCTAGCAGTAACTGCCCTCTTCTAGCTAATGCTCAACCAACTCTAGCAGAACGCCTTTCGTGCTTTTGGGATGGATGAAAGCGATTTTTCTAGCTTCAGCGCCTGGTCTGGGCTTTTCGTCAATAAGGGCTATGCCCTTGTCCTTCAACTCTTTGAGGTGTCCTTCGATATCAGTAACTTCAATGGCAATGTGATGGACGCCTTCACCCCGGTTTGCCAAGAACTTGGCCACCGAGCTTTCGGGATCTGTTGATTCGAGCAACTCGATCTTGGTCTCGCCGGCGCGCAGTATGGCGATCTTCACTTTCTGTTGTTCAACTGTCTTTGTGTCTTCAAGTCTTAAGCCTAGGTTTCGCTCGAAGATTTGAAGTGCGTCTTCTATTTTGTTCACGGCAATCGCAACGTGATCCAAGCCCTTAATCATGCTGCTCTAGACACCTGTTCCTCATTATCCTTCTGTCAGGCTTCTGAAGTTAAGACTTATGACAAGCCGTGACAGAAAGGTTTTATCCTTGATGTTTCGAGGAGAAACTGACCTAGTTTGAAGACTGAGATAACAAGCTTTGACGTTAGAGCTATAGCCTGCGAACTCGCCAACACAATCAAGAATACCCGAGTTGAGAACATCTATCAAATAGGTCACAAGACACTTCTGTTTAAGCTGCACAGCCCCAATCAGCCAACAAGGCAGCTCCTCATGGAAGCAGGCAAGCGGGTCCACCTGACTGATTACGCTCTGGAGAAACCGCCTAGCCCACCGGTCTTCTGCATGGTTCTGAGAAAACATCTCAACGGCGGCGTAATAGAAAACATTGAGCAACACGAGTTCGAACGAGCTATCACGTTTAAGATACGCGTGCGGCAGGAATTAACGCAACTTATCGTAGAGCTGTTCGGAGAAGGAAACGTAATCCTTGCTGGCCAAGAAAACGTGATTGTCGCGGCGATGTCGTTCAAGAAGATGCGAGACCGCAACATACTAAGAAACGAAACCTTCAAACACGCTCCTGCAAGGGGTAAAAACCCTCTCCTCGTAACGCGGACACAGCTCGATGAGATGGGTGATCTTGGGAAATTGGAGATCGTGCGTGCTCTCGTTAGACTCCTCAGCATAGGCGGGCTTTACGCAGAGGAAGTATTGCTTAGAGCGAATGTGGACAAGAACACACCGTGTCAAACCATAACGCGAGAGCAAACCGACGCAGTTTTCCACCAGCTCCAGAGTCTTCTGTCGCCCTTGCGCGAAGGTAAGTTTGACCCTGCAATAGTCATCGATGACAAAGGCGAATGGATAGACGTCACGCCGATAAGGCTGAAGACGTACGAGCCCCTAAAGGCGGAGCCCTATGATTCATTCAGCAAAGCCTTAGACGATTACTATGCACGAATGTCGCAGGTGGGGTGGATTTCTGAAGCCCAGAAGGAATATGAAAGGGAGCTAGGGAGACAGCAAAGGATGTTACATGATCAACAGAAAACGCTTGAAGAAGCCCCGAAGACCATTGAGCGAAACAAACGCGTTGGCGACCTTCTACACTTCCATCTGGGTGAGCTTCAACTACTACAGCAGCAAATCTCCGACGCCAAACTGAGAGGTGAAAGCTGGGAACAGGTAGCTAGTAGACTTGAGAAGGAGAAGCAAGAGGGGCGCAGCCCAGCCGTCTACTTCGACTCCTTCAACGCAGAAAACCTGATTCTTAATGTTTCCATTGGCGGCTCTGTGTTTCCCATCCAGATGAACCAGACTATTCAAGCAAACGCCGCGGAACACTATGAACAAATGAAAAAAGCTGAAAGAAAACTCGAAGGCTCGAGGAAAGCGTTGGAGGAAACGCAACGCAGGCTCGAAGAACTGCAGAAAAAATGGACTAAAAAAGTTGAACAAGCCAAGGTTGAAAGAACACCTAAGCAACTGGACAGGGCTTGGTACGAGAAGTTTAGGTGGTTCAACTCGTCCGATGGCTTTCTGGTGCTTGGCGGCAGAGACGCAACTACCAATGAAATTCTCGTCAAGAAGCACCTGGAGCCACATGACATTGTCTTTCACGCTGATATAATCGGCGCGCCCTTCGTTATCGTCAAGACAAAGGGAGAGTCTCCCACAGAGCAGGTTATTCGGGAGGCGGCTCAGTTTGCAGTCTCCTATTCAAGAGCGTGGCGTGAGATGCTTAACGTATTAGACGTTTATTGGGTCTGCTCAGATCAGGTAAGCAAGACATCGCCGAGCGGGCAGTATCTTGATAAAGGCTCATTCATGATTCGCGGTAAGAAAAACTATGTCCGGAAAGTTGCTTTGCAGGTTGCTCTAGGCGTGCGCGCAGAAGATGGACACATGCGCGTGATCGGAGGCCCACTCGACGCGATTCGCAGGCAGACAAACATGTATGTTGAGTTGGTTCCAGGCGAGCAGACTAGCGCTGAAATAGCAAAGCGAATACGCCGCTTCCTATCAGAAAGGACGGACGAGGAATACCGAGACAGAATATCTAAGATCCCGATTGAAGAGATACAGAAATTCATCCCACCAGGCAAGAGCGCTATCGCTAGGGGAGAAAAGTAGACACGCCGCCGTTATCTGCCATTATCTACTGAGCGATTTCTGGGGGCAAACGCAAGCTTTTCTTCCGCTTTTTTCCTCAAATCTTTTAAACCGCCTAAGCCGAATTATCCACGGTCATACTAACAAATGCTTAATACGTCTGTCATAATGACGGTATTGGAGGAGATCAACGGTGTCAGAGCTGGGCATAAGACCACGTATGCTAGTCAAAGATGTCATGACTAGCCCAGTCATAACCATCAATGAAGAAGGCATAGTTCACGACGCAGCCAAACTGATGGACAAAGACGACTTGGGCTGCATAGTTGTAAGCGACAAAAAGGGCAAACCTGTCGGCATAATTACCGAACGCGACCTCATCACGCGGGTTCTAGCAAAGAATCTATTGGCAAGCAAGGTGAAAGCCAAAAAAGTGATGACCTCGCCACTGCTGACCATCGACCCAGATGAACCGTTGGTGGAAGCGGCGAGAAAGATGAGTAGGCTTAATGTGAGACGACTGGGTGTGATCTACAAAGGAAGCCTTGCTGGTCTAGTTTCCAGCAAAGACATATTGGCAGTAACACCAGAACTCCTAGAAACAATTCAGGAGCGCGCTAAGATCGACAAGGAACCTGCGCCAGAAGAGGAGGTCCCAGAGCCTCGGTCGTTGACGGGCTATTGTGATCATTGTGGGCGATGGTCGGACACTCTGAAGGATATTGATGGGCAGTTGCTCTGTGAAGAATGCCAAGTTGAACTCAAGGGTGAATACTAGGACAGACTATGTATAGGAGCAGGATGGTTTGCGTGTTCAAGACGTAATGAACCGGAATCATCCTTCAATCTACCCGGATGAACTTGTGACAAAGGCTCGCGCAGTTCTCCGGAATCTCAAACTAAGAATTCTGCCTGTGGTTAATGATGGCAAACGGCTTCTGGGCGTTGTGTCTCGAAATGACATTATGACCATTTCGTCGTCTGTTTCGGTTGTGCGCGTGAAGGGAATAATGGCCGCCGTTAAATTCGTCGCTACTTTGGATATGGATGCGGTTGAGGCTGCGCGGGAAATGCTGCGTGCGGATGAGTGGGATGTTCCTGTGACCAAGTCGCAACGTGACGATTCCTACGTCGGCGTGCTTGGTCTAGAGCACATCATCAAATCGTTTTACGAGAAAAAAACGCCAAGACTAAAAATGCCATTGTCTGACGTAATGTCAACTGAGGAGCTTCTGATTTGCTCGCCTGACGACGAAGTTGACAATATCTGGCACATGATGAAGGAGCGATCATTCGCTGCTTGCCCCGTTGTGGCAAAGGGAAAGATTGTGGGTATCATGACTCTGCAGAACCTTCTAGAACGCCGGAGCATGCTTCCAGGACTCGAAGCCAAGAAAGGGAGGTTCAAAGCGCATTCAACAATCAATAGCATCATGAGGACTCTAGTCTTTTCTCTTAGACCAGAAAATACGGTTGGAGATGCCGCTAAACTTATGGTTGAAAAAGACATTGGGCGCGTGCCCATAACTGACAATAAGGGTCAGCTTGTCGGAATAGTTGACCGTGAAGACATTTTGAAAGCGCTGATCAAACAACCCGAAAGGTGATAGGATATTGGCAGGAGAAGCAGCTAGAAGAGAAACATTTAGGCGTGGTCTGCGGGATCATGGACCTCTGGATCTAAAGACACATCTGCCTAAGAAGCGAGAGGGCGACATTCTCAGTCTGGCAAAGCGCCCGGTTGTCACGATGGCACCTACAACTCCGGTTTATGATGCTATGAAAATCATGGTTAAAGAAGGTTTCAGGCGGATGCCTGTGGCTGAGCCAGCGACGAAGCGGCTTCTAGGCATCTTCACTGCCACCGACATCGTGGATTTCTTGGGCGGAGGAAAGAAGTTTGAGCTTGTTCAACGCAAATATGATGGAAGCTTCTTCAAGGCTATCAACGAGCCGATAAAATCCCTCATGACTCAGGATGTAGTCTACGTCTACACAACCTCAACCGTTAGCCAAGCTTTGGAAATAATGAAGAACCACAAGATCGGAGGCTTACCCGTCGTAGACCAAGACAAACGGGTGCAGGCGATTCTCACTGAGCGTGACATGATTTCCTTCTTCGCCGGGATAATAAGCGGAGTAAAAGTCGTTAACGTGATGAGCCTAAAGCTTGTGACAGCAACGCCCAGCATGTCGATCTACGAGGCTGAGAAAACGATGGTTGAGAAAGGTTTTAGGCGTCTGCCGATTTTGGTCGACGGCAAGGTAGTTGGTATGGCAACTGCACGAACTATCTTGCGCTTCTTTGGCACAGGCGAGGTCTTCAAGCATTTGCGGTCCGGAACGATGGCTCAGGTGTTGCAGACGTCCATTCTGGAAGCTGCCACCAAAGATGTATACCTGGTGAGTCCCGATGCCGATGTGGGTGATGCTGCTGAGATCATGCGTCAGAAGAATGTGGGATCTGTTTTGGTGTCAAAAGATGAGAAGCTTGTCGGAATCGTCACTGAGAGAGATTTCTTCAAACTAATAGTGTAGGGTCGACGTCCCCTGAATTCAGCTAGTAACCCAAGGTTTCAACGGAGTCGCGTGTTATGGTAAACGCCTTATAGAAGGGCAGAAACTAAAATGCCTTGATCGTGGTGAAACTGGCATGAGTTACAAGAACATACTTTACGACAGCATGGATGGCGTGGCGAAGATCAGCATCAACCGCCCGCCGCTCAATATCCTGAACAACGAGACGTTGCTGGAGTTGACCATGGCGCTAGAAAATGCGCGAAGCGATCCGTCGATCTTCTTGGTTGTAATCACAGGTGTAGGTGATCGAGCTTTCAGTGCTGGCGTTGACATAAGAGATCATCTCCCAGACAAAGTGAGTTCAACACTGTCTATCTTCAACAAAGTCTTCTACACGCTGCGAAGCTTAGACAGGCCCACAGTTGCAGTTGTGAACGGCATCGCACTGGGCGGAGGTTGCGAGTTGGCTATAGGCTGCGACATGATAATCGCATCTGAAAAAGCGCAGTTTGGGCAGCCCGAGATCACAGTTGGCGCCATTCCTCCAGTTGCAGTTGTGCTCTTACCGAAACTAATCGGTCCAGCAAAAGCGCTTGAACTAATCTTGACCGGTGATGTGATAACGGCAGCTGAAGCGAAGCAGATCGGTTTAGTCAACAAAGTTGTTCCCTCTGAGAAGCTTGAGGAAGGCTTGAGAGAGTTGATTGGTAGGTTGCGGGAAAAAAGCCCGGTTGTGCTAAAGCTTACGCGCATGTCGTTGAGTCGAATACTTGATGTCGACTTCAAGAAGGAGCTGGAGGAAACGACACGCATATATCTTGATCTCTTAATGCGCACAGAAGATGCGGTTGAAGGCTTGAAAGCCTTTGTGGAAAAAAGAAAGCCTCAATGGAAAGGCAAGTAAACATTGGTGCGAACGACTCATGCGCGGGTCCTCGGGCAAACCGGACAATTTCTCGTGGGTAATCAGAGGCAAGTTAGCAGGAAGCGCTAGACCTGAAAACGAAGCTCAACTTAGATGGCTAAGAAACAATGGAATTAAAGCACTTGTCTGCCTGAACAAGGAACGTCCGCTTGATGACAAACAAGTGCGAAGATTAGGATTCGAGTACCTTTTCATCCCTGTGAAAGACTTCACAGCGCCAACGCAGGATGACATAGTCGAATTTGTGATCTTCACTCGGGAGATGATCGGACATAACATGCCCGTTGTGGTTTGTTGTGGAGCGGGAATTGGAAGAACAGGCACGATGTTGGCTGCTTGCCTAGTCAGTCTATGTGCCTCTCCGGAGGAAGCCCTAAAAGAGGTCGAAGTGAAGCGTGGCACTGGAGTAGAATGTTTTACACAGAGGGAAGCTGTTTTCGAATACGCGCGACAGATGGGCAAATGTCAAAAGCCCTCTTCTTAGCAAACCGAGCGTTTGCTGAGTCGGAAGGAACATTGAAAAACCGTCTGTGTAAGCTCAGGAACGAAGCAATGACAGCCCTCGGCGGCAACCTTAACTGCTTGCTGCATCAGGGCAGCAGTGCGAGGAGTGAAGCTAGCTGTGAAGCAATTGTGGCGTTACGCTGGTCGTCAGTACGTTCGACGTGAGAGCGTTTGGTCATATCAGAGTGGGATCCTTTAGAAGCGGTTCCTTAGCATAAGTTGCCTTGGCTTCAAGAGTGGTAATGGAAAGAATTAAATCTCCCAACACAAAAGAGGATGTGGCGCGTCTCGTAATTGACGTGTTATTGTATAAAGAGATGAAGAAATCCTTGAGCACGCATGCTGAAGACTTGAAGTTCAGATTGATGACGATTGAGCTTTTACGCACTGCGAAAAGGGTGCCGTACACTTATCGCGAGTTGTCAGGTAAGACGGGCTTGCCAGTTACAGTTCTGAGTCGCTATGCAAAAGGGCATGTTCTGCCAAACGCTGAAAGAGCCCATCAACTGTGGCGAACTCTGACCAAACTTGTGGGTCTTCAGTCCGAATTGCGACGAAGGATTCATTTCAACAGCGATGGTTACTTCAACAACACCGAAATAATCGGGGACTACAACATTCTGAGGCAGGCAGCTCACCATGCATTGGCCGTCTTCGCTGGCAAGAGAGTCACGAAAGTGCTGACTGCCGCCGTGGACGGCATACCGCTTGGCACTATGGTTGCGAACTCCTTGGGCGTTAACCTTGTTATAGCAAAATGGAACAAGGAAGTAGGTGTACCCGCCTTTCTTGAAGAAACGTATGTTCTCAAAGATTCAGGCGTTACGATGACCCTTTATATACCGAAAGACGCTTTCAAGAAGCGTGACAGCATCCTCATTGTGGACGACATGATCAAGACAGGTGAAACGCAGGCAGCGATGGTTAACTTGGTTAAGAAGGCAAAAGCAGACATTGCTGGAGTCTATTCCATAATCTCCGTCGGCGAAGAGTGGCAGAAGAAAATCAACTTTCCAAAAGAATCAGTCGAAGTTGTGACCAGAATAAGCGTTGCACAGCAATCGTGAAGCTTGATTGCGGTCGAATGATGCATTTCTCTTCCTAGTGCTTATCTATTGTCTTGGCAGAGACTAGCAATGAGGTTCATTTCCGATGAACATCGGATCTTAAGCCAGTCGACACAAATGATGGATCCCTCGAACAGACCTGAAAAATTCCTCGAGGCTGAGATAGATGAGAACAATCGAATGGAAAAACGATACGGTACTGACCGTTGACCAAACGAGGCTCCCTCACAAGCTGGTCTACCTCAAGTTGAGGAACTGCCGAGATGTGGCACTCGCCATTAGGACAATGAAGATCCGAGGTGCTCCCCTCATAGGAGCGGCAGCCGCTTACGGCTTAGCACTAACAGCGTCCCGTTCAAAAGCGTCCACTAAAGAAGAGTTCTTGAAGCAGATTCAGGATTCGGTTCGGCTTCTTAAGCGAACCAGACCGACAGGTGTGAATTTGTTCTGGGCTGTTGACCGTATAGTGAAGAGGATCGGTGAAGCATCAGATTCCTCTGTCGATGCGTGGAAGGATCTGATTGTGAGAGAAGCCCAGAACATAGCAGATGAAGATGTCGAAATCAACAGAAGGATAGGTGAGCGGGGCTCAAAACTGATTTCGAGTGGCGACGCAATATTGACTCACTGCAACGCGGGTGCGCTTGCGACCGTCGATTACGGTACGGCTTTAGGCGTTGTACGTGCGGCTTGGGAACAGGGCAAGAAAATCAGCGTGATTGCAACAGAAACTCGCCCAAAACTTCAAGGGTCGAGGCTCACGGCCTATGAGCTCAGAACGATGGGTATCCCATTTGTCTTGATTACCGACAACATGGTTGGGTACGTTATGTCCAAGCGATTAGTCAATTGTGTTATTACTGGGGCAGACCGTATAGTCAAAGACGCAGTTATCAACAAAATAGGCACGTATTCCATCGCCGTATTGGCTCGCGAGCATCACATTCCCTTCTACGCCGCTGCCCCACTAAGCACCTTTGACCTGAGCCATGGGACCAAGGACATAACCATTGAAGAAAGGAGCTCTGAAGAAATCACAAGAATCGGTTCGAAGATTATTGCACCTAAAGGAACAAAGACTTTGAATCCCGCGTTTGACGTAACCCCGATGAGATATGTGACTGCAATAATATGCGAGAAAGGCGTCTTTACCCCGGAACGACTCAAGCAGCTCCTTTAGTGCGCCTTGGAAACCGACCCATTCGCAGCCAATTTGAACTCAGTGCGGAGCCCTCAGCTAGTCACCCCGCTTTCAGCCTTCTCGACCTATCAAAGGGCGCTATCGTTATAATAACCCCTAGGCCTAACAGATTCACGGGCGGATCTGGGCGGGTATAGAGGGTTCGACGTGAGCCTCTACCGAAGCCTAGTCCGGATAGGGCGCAAGCCTCCTAAACCATGAAGAGAGCTTGTGGTCGTGGGTCCAAATCCCACCCCGCCCGCCTTTCTTCAGGGGCCTCTGATATCCGCGTTCCTCTTTTCTTGACAACAAAAGAGGCACTCACGAAGGTCGAAGACTATGCCAAAAAAAGGTTTACACCCTAAGAGACAATATCGCAAGACCTTTGCGATTTCTTAGTTGTGAATGGAAGGCTAGCTGAGCTGAAGAGAGAGAAAGGAGTAAAAGAAGATATAGAAATCTTCTTTTCCTAACCTTCCATTCACAAGCATATATTAGACTACGAATAGCCTTAAAAAACTTTTTCTAATTCACTAACATGAATACCGGTTATTGCAAAAAATAAAACAACTGCTATCTATGCTTTCAGGCTGCCTTTGCCTTGAGTTCCATTGGGATCAGCCTTGCAAGCTTCGCGGTTGCCTCGGCTGTTTTGTATGCCCATTTTCCGTCTCGGAAGAACTCATATGACACTGTTTGGCGCTTGAATGACGTCACGTCCAATGACACGTATTGGAAGTCTTCGATTACGCCCTTCACAGCTAAGAGGTTCAACGACTCAATTAGATTGGAAAACTCTACTTTGGGGATGTAGAAGTGAACAACAAGCGAGTTCTTTCCTATGATTTTGGCGCGGTTCATGACAAAAGGCTTGTCAATCAATGAGTTAGCAAACTTTGCCAAAGCTGGTTCATCAGTGAAATCAAAAACAAAAGCGCAAAGATCCGAGACCTGCAACGGGTAGGGAAGAATCGCAAGCTCGAAGTCTGTGATTAGGTTACGTTTCAATATGTGTTGGTGGAAACGGTGCCTAACCGCCTGAGGTGTCATCTTGGCCACTTTGGAGAGCTTGGTGAAATCTTGAAGTCCGTCTTTCTCTAACTCCTTTAGGATGAGCAAATCAGTGTAATCTGCGTTGATTTCGTATGATTCTGGATCCGTGAGACGCTCTGGAAGATGAGTAGACGAATTCAAGATCTCGCGTAACCATTCTTGCCAAGCGAAGTTCCACGCCTTTCGCTTGAAGTCAAACCGATCAAAGCTCGGAGCAACCTCAAAGATGTTCGTTGTCCAGAAAAGCTCGTAGTTTGACAGTGCACCTAGCTGTTTGGCTCTTTCAAGGTACTCTTCCAATGCTGCTTTATGCTCAAACGGAAAAGAGAAAACAGCATATACTCCGTTGAACTTGCCATAACACCGGGCCGTGTAAGTCCAGTAGCCAATATTCTCAATTGCTTTCAACAGAGTTTCAATGTGCCCGTGGTTTGTGTCTGCGATCAAAACAGCTTTCATCAAACCAAGCTTGTGCGAGTTCGTTTTGGCTTTGATTTTTATGAAACCCTTTTCTATCAGTTTTTTGACTCTGAACGTCACAGTTGTGGGAGGCAAGCCGATCTTTCTTGCCAAGGCTAGCAAGTTGCGGGGATCGCCTTTCCCCAATGCTTCGATGATCTTGGCGTTTACAGGGTCAAGTATCTTGACGTATCGAAGCATCCATTCGTAGTCTTCAAGTCGACTTATGGTGAGTCATCCTCCCAATGTGAGGCTCCTGCTCTTGGCTTGTGTCGCCTTAATGTGTGTTTGGCTTAGGATCGTCTATTGGGTCGCCCAAAGGCAGAATCTTTTGCGTCATTGACCGTGCGAGCCTGGGGGCGTCAAGAAGGTCCTTCGAAGATGTTGTGTCCATGCGCGAAGCCATGTTGGATAATGTTGCAAGACCGATGGTTGAAGCCACAGCGAGTGATAAAACGCACACCAGAACGAGTTTCGCTATTCTCGTTGCTTTCACACCTCCGTACTACTCTTAACACTATGTTGAAGTGCTATTTTTGTTTTCTGCAACGTAGGTCAATTTGGTTGCAAAAAAAAAATCGCAAAAGAGAAACTGTGTAAGATTTCCATTGGTTGTTGGATTAACGTTAATAAAACTGCTATTGTGTATGTGTTTGTTGGAGTGCATGTCGAGTGGCGGTTGCGGAGCGAAGTTCGTCCTTCAAGGCTGCTGCTTTTGCTTTCTACAGTCTGGTAGCCTTCATAATCATAGCGTCTTTCTTGCTTGTTCATCTCATGAGTTACGGCTTCTTCTTTTTCACGCCTGGGGGTTTAGCTCTAAGTATGCAGTCATTCAAGTTTCCCATTTTCATAATTTTCCTTTTGGGATTCGAAACGCCTATTCCGCTTCAAGCTGGGGTTGTCTTCTCAGTGATGTGGATGATTTACGTGGTGTGTTTTGTGGCTGCTTGGCGGTGGAGAAAGAGCTTCTATGTTGTCTTGGATAAGACTGTTTTAGGGGCGCGTGACGTTTTTGGTAATTTCCTGTTTTCAATGCCCTTGTTGTCAAGCATGGCTTTGACTGCAGCTATAGCGATCATTTTTTCGCAAAGTGCTGTTGGAGTAGAAACCGGGGAGCCACAGTTGCCTACTAATGTTCATGAGGCTTTTTTGAATTTGGCCTATGCTCCTTTGGTTGAGGAGTTTGCTTTCCGAATCGTGCCCATTGGTTTGCTTGTGGTGCTTTTCGTTTTTTTGGCTGGTAGGAATGTGAGGGCTTTTTCTAGAGCTGGAGACAGGTTCAAGCTTTTTCTTTTGGCTTTTGTTTATCCCGAAGGAGCTAAGAGGATGTCTGGTTTGCCGACTGTGGGTGAACACGGTCTGTTTAGGGGCCTGAGTTCACTTGAATGGATTATGGTTGTGGTATCGTCGGCTGTTTTCGGTTTGGCTCATGTGCTTTCTCCTATTGGATGGGAGATTGGTAAGATTACGTCGACTTTTGTGCAGGGCTTTTTCTTCGCTGTGACGTATATTGCCTATGGATTTGAGGCTCCGATCCTTTTGCACTGGTATTTCAACTATTACTTTTACTTCTTTGATCCTAAGGTTGCTGAGACCTTCTTTCCCGCCGCTATTAGTTTGCTTTCTGTTATCGAGCTTCTGATTTTTGTTTTAGGAGTAGTCGGTTGGATTTTTTTTGCTGCGGAGGGATTGCGGAGGCTGTTGCGAAGACGGGAAAAAGCGCTCGCGCAGCCGCCGTTGCCGCCTCTCACTTCTCCCTCATGATCTCGGTGATGAGTTTTTCTTTTTCGATTGTCTTCTGTTCTCTGTTCTTCATGTCCCTCAATGTGACTTTGCCTTCTTTGGCTTCCTCGGGTCCTATTAGCACGGAATATTGGAGTCCTCTGCGGTCTGCGTCTGAAAGTGCCTTGGAGACTGGTCGCCGCATGAGTTCGATGTCTGTGGGTATCCCTGCTTGTCTCAAGGTTGAAGCGATCGTGTAGGCTTGCGCCAGCATTTCTTCGTTTAATGGAATCACTATGACGTGTTTCTTGTCTGGCAGTTTCAGGGGTGTTTTCGTTTTGTCGATGGCTAGTGCTATGCGATCTATTCCTGGTGCTACTCCAACTGCGGGTGTGGGTTCGCCTCCGAAGAGTTCGATGAGTTTGTCGTAGCGTCCGCCACCGCCTATAGCTAATCCTGCTCTTTCCAGTTCAGGGACATAGGCTTCGAAGATCATTCCGGTGTAGTATTCTAAGCCGCGGGCGAATCCTGCTTCGATGAGGATCTCGGATTTTATGTTGCTGTTCTTGATTAGTTCGATGATTTCATGTAGGTTTTGGGCTGCTGTGCCTGCGGTTTCGTAGTTTTTGATCGCTTCGTCGATTTCATGGAGGATGTTTGTGGTGTCGTTTCCTTTGGTTTCGATGAGGGTTTTTAGTGTTTTGAGGCATAGTCGCGAGGCTTTCAGGTTCTGCGCTGTTGTAAGTGCTTGGTCCCATTGTTTTTTGTCTAGTAGTTGCATGATTTGGTTTTGTTGTGTTTCTTGTATGCCTTCTTGGTTTAGGATTCCTCGTAGTATGCCTACGTGTCCGATTTTGAGGTAGTGTTTGTGTAGTCCTATTGAGTCGAGTAGGTGGCTGGTTAGGGTTATGATTTCGGCGTCTGCTTCGGGGTGGCTTGTGCCCATAAGCTCGTAGTTGGCTTGCCAGAATTCTCTGGATCTGCCGTATTGTGGTTCGTCGTAGCGGTATAGGCTGCCGGCGCAGAAGAGTTTCAAGGGTTTGGGCATTGTGCGCATTTTTGTTGCTACTAGTCTGGCTATTGAGGGTGTGAATTCCGCTCGTAGTGCGATTTTTCTGTTTGCCATGTCGTTGAATGTGTACATGCGGTGTCGGATTTCTTCGCCTGCTTTGGCTGCGAGGAGTTCGTAGGATTCAACTAGGGGTGTGATGACTTCGTGGTAGCCGTAGAGTTGGGCGGTTTCGCGGGTTTTTTGTTCCACGTATCGCAGTTTTAGGGCGTCGTCTGGTAGGTAGTCGTTCATGCCTCGTACGGGTTGGAAGTGTGGCATTTTGGTTTTTTCACTCTTGGGGGAGTTGTTTCCTTTTGAGGGTGAGTTGTGATAGGGAGTAGTGTACGACTTCGCCTCTGCGGTTAAGTACGGCTAGTACGAGTTCTTTTTTTTGGCTGTGGGCCGTTTTTAGGGTTTGGGCTAGTTTTTCTAGTGTAATCGGTTGTCCCTCTTGGATGCCTAGGATGAGGTATTTGGCTGTGTTTGTGCCGTATTCGCCTCGTTCGTACATGCGGAAGTCTATGTTTTGGCCGAAGCCTTCGCGGGCTACGTATCCTCTGCTGCGTAGGTCTCGGTATATGAGGTACTTGGCCCACGCGTTTGGGTCTGATGCTTTGTAATGGTCAAGTATTTGTTGGAAGGTCAGTGGTTTTTTGGTTTTTGCTTCGTGTATTTCCACTATGTTCTTGCTGTGCAGGTATAGTGCTTCGTAGTATGCTAGAGCCAGTTTGCCGTTCTGTTTGGTGCCGTAGCCTCGGCTGGCGAGTTCCTCGATGCTTTCGGGTGCTGTGACTGTGATGTTGTTGTCTCTTAGTGTGGCGGTTATGGCTTTGATGTCGGTAGTTTTGGGTTGTTGTGTCATTGTTGTGACCCTTTGTGTGTGTTGTTTACGGTATCATGTGTTGTTGGGATTTAAGTTTACTATGTGCGTGTGTCTGCGTGCATGTTGATGGTTAGTTACTGATTCAGTGTCATCATCAAGTTTGTTGTGGCTCTGCGGGAAGAGAATTTCAAAAGAAGGAGGAGAGTTTTCCCTTTAGCCTTCTTCTTCTTGGACAGTTGTAGTTGAACACGCGAGCGCAGACTGTTTGTGCTGGTTTGGGCTGTTGAATGCTGCTTGCTGGCTGATGGGACTGTGGCTTTGTGGATAAGCGTTAAGAATCGTTGGTGTAGACGTTAGCGTTGTGGTGGGGCAGTGTGGCTGTTAGGGTTGATGTTGAGTTTGCGGCGAAGGATGCCTACAGGGCTGTTAAGCGTGGAGACTTGATCATCGCTGTTGATGCCTTGAGATGTAGCAGCAGTATCGTTAACGCTTTAGCTAACGGCGTTAACGCTGTAATTCCAACAGAGACTCTGAAGGAAGCCTATAGACTGCGAGAGCAGCATCCTGATTTTCTTCTTGTGGGTGAGAGAAAGGGATGTAAGCTCAAAAGCTTCGATTTGGGTAATTCTCCTTTAGAGTTCGTGCGCGAGGTTGTAGACGGGAAAACGGTGATTATGACGACTACGAGTGGAACTCGTGCGCTGGTTCGTTGTCGTCGTGCTGAGCATGTTCTTGTTGGAGCGTTTTTGAACGCCGGGGCTGTTGCCAAGAAAGCTGTAGAGATTGCCCAGAGAAACAAGGTGGATGTTTCGTTTGTTTTGGCTGGTGAGAAGGGCTTGTTCTCGTTGGAGGATTTTCTTTGCGCTGGGGCAATTGCCTCTAAGTTTCCAGCTGGCACGTTTGATTTTTCAGATGAGGCGTTGGCGGCTGTGCTCGGGTTTGAGCGTGTGAAGGGCGCTTTAAGCGAGTATGTCAGGAAGTCGAGGCATGCTAGGCATTTGACTGAGCTTGGGTTTGAGAGAGACATTGAGTTTTCTTGTATGCTGAAGCATTTTGAGATAGTGCCTGTTTACAGGGATGGCAAGATAACGCTGATGCAGTGAGCTTAAACTCGTGCAAGTTTTGCTGTAATGGTTTATAGGTTTGGTTGAAAGTCTTGTGCGCTATGGCAAGTAGAGCTATCGGCGTCACTGACGCGTTGTTGTTGGTTACTCTCATCGTCTTTTGGGGCAGTTCCTTTGTAGTTGTCAAGATGGTTCTGGCGCAAGGTTTAACGCCGGTTTCGATTGCGACGTATCGTTTTCTGCTAGCCGGTGGGCTGTTTGTTTTGGCTCTTGTATTCAGAAGAAGGCGTAAGTCGAAGTCCAGAATGCAGATAGAGATGCGTGATTTGCCTGTTTTTGTGTTTCTGGCTCTGTCAGGTGTCACTTTCTTTTTTCTGGCTCAGTACACTGGCATTAACATGGCGGGTGCTTCTATTGCAGCTATTTTTGCTTGTTTTCTTTCGCCCATATTCATCGCTGTTGGTTCAGTGGGCGTATTGAAGGAGCATGTGAGTAAATGGCAGGTTCTTGGGATCGGCTTTGCAGCAGTAGGCACATTGATTGTTATTCTGGGCGGATCTGTTGGCTTGCAGTTTGACCCGGACTTCTTTTATGGAAGCATTATTCTGCTTGCTACGCCTTTTCTGTGGACTTTCTACACTCTCTTGGGGAAGAGAGCGGTTGAGAAGTATAATCCGATTCTGGTTTTGACTTACGTCACCGTGTTCGGAGGAGTTTTCTTGCTTCCTTTTTCTCTGGCTGAGAACTCGATTCTTTTGGCTTTGTCTATGAGTGCGTCGAGTTGGTTGGCGATTGCTTACTTGTCGATTACGTGCACTTTGCTAGGCTATTACATTTGGTTCTATTCTGTGGAGAAAGTTGGTGCAACTGTGACTAGTTCCATCCTGTTTGCTGAGCCGCTTGTAACCGTTCTGCTTGCAGCAGCATTTGTTGGCGAGAAGGTCACTGCGCCTATTGCTGTTGGTGGGCTTCTCATTTTCCTAGGAGTCTACTTGGTAACCAAAAAGTAAGCGCGCGCACGTTTCGAAGTACGTGAGAGGGTCGTTGATATTCGGATCCAGAATTGTACGCATGTTTTACTTTCCACGTCGTAGCAGCCGTACGATTCCAACCAAGAAATTCATGCTTGGCACCCTTTGCATGTAACGTCTGTAATCATCGCCAAACTTCACGATGAGGTTTTTTTCCTCTTTCAGTACATATCGATAAAACAATACGAATATTGAAACTGCAACAATTGCGCTCAACCAATGTTGGGAAATGAGGACAGCGCCAATCATTAACATGATACAGCCCAGAATTTGCGGGTGTCGAACAATGCCATAGGCTCCGCTGTCAACGATAGCAGTAGTATCCATCACGCTTTTTCCCTCTTGTGCTTTCGGAAAATACAGTGATGGAGAGAAAAAGAATGGGAGACCAACAACTAGGACCAACCATCCGACATAAAATGGAATATTCAGACCTAAATACGGTCCAAACACGATGCCATAGATAACACTGACTATGATCTGCGCGAACATCAGCGGAACAGCCACGATGAAAGTCTTGGGCGGTCCAAAAACAACTCGAATTGCTAGAACAGGACACTGAGCTTCACATTGATAACAGCATGCGCACTCTGATTCTCTAATGGGAAAAGGCTTTTTCCCTGAGGTAGGATGACCAGAAGCTTCCCTCCACTCGTACACATGCATTGGACAAACCTCAAGACAAACGCCACAGCCTTCACAAACATCCCAGTCAACCGCCACGTTAGTTCCACGTATACCGAGTTTCTCAGGCGGATCCGCAGATCCCCAAACAGCTACGCCTTCCTCTTTCCCAACCTTCTTCATTTTCTTTCGGAAATCAGGATCGATAGGCAAATAACTACCACGTAGATTCTTTCGATTAGACCAACACGATATTAAATCCTTCCGCACACGCAGCTTATGAAGCTCCTTCACCTTTCGACCAAATAATCAAGCGCGCGCTAAAACATATAGGGTTGTGAGCAATCCATCCATTGAGGAAGGAATATGCTCAAGTTTGAAAAGCAGGTCGAGAGGATAGTTCAGGCTTTGGAACTGCAGAGGATGCCAATTGGAGCAAGATTCTCTGAAAGCCCAGACAGAAAAGGAGTCGACAGAAAGCTGAGGATTTGCGAAGCTTTCCATGTCATTAGGCAAGAGAACATCGTGGTAAACCTCTCAAAGGAGAATTGCACTTGCAGAGGTGGCTGTCATGTCGCAGGTTGGCAAGCTCTTTCTCCAGAAGAACTTCCAGAAATATATCTAGCTGCCAAAGCTTACGAGTCAAAAGAAGCTGCAGAGGCTTCCGTGAGCAAACAACCACAGCCAACATACCGAGGCAAGTTTCTCATTCTGGGTCCCCTTGACAAGTTCGAGGCAGACCCGGATGTGGTTCTGTTCTTTGTGAACTCTGCACAAGCAGACAGAATTCTTGGGCTGGCATCCTATAAAGAAGCCGAACCCTTCACGCATTATCCAGTTACAAGTATGTGCTCCACTATTACGTATGCTTTGGCAAAGGGAAAACCTGACGTGAACTTCATATCAATCTTTGAGAGGCGAAGAGGCAAATGGTCGCCAAACGAGCTCATAATAACCTTACCTTTCAAAGAATTCCTAGTTGCCGTGGAAAGCATCCCTCACTCCGGCTTTGGAAGCGTACCTGCATCTGAATGAAGACAGCAATGCTCGCGCTCTAATCCCCAAATTCTCTTCACGATGTCTAGAATGGAAAGTCTAGCTGGCTGCCTACTGCATTCCTTTATGAGGCTGGTTGCAGCGTGGTTTTCAGTCCATGGCCCGTTAAGACTACGAGCACTTTGTCTGCCTTGGATGTTTCTCTGTTTTTGAGATGCTTTTCATAGGCTGCGTAGGCTACGGCTGAGCTTGGTTCGATGAAGAAGCCTTTGCGGGCGAGTTCGGTGAAGGCGCTAAGTATCTCGTTCTCGTCTACTAGTTCAACGTCTCCATGGGTTTCCCGTACTTCTTTGGTCATTAGGTCGAGCAATGGTGGATTTGTGCTGACTAGGGCATCGGCTATCGATGTCACTTTCTTGGGCGCTTTGTAGCTGAGTTTTCTTATGCGGTGATAGAGCGGCGACACTTGTCTGGTTTGGCAGGCTACTATTGTGGGCACTGTTTTGATGATGCCTGAGTTGGCTAGGTGCTTGAAGCCGCTGATGACGCCCAGTAGTAGTGTGCCCGCTGAAACTGGAAGATAAAGCCGTCCTGGAGGTTTCCAGTTGAGTTGCTCTGCGATTTCGTATGCGAGGGTTCGGATGCCGT
>Ga0315296_10001769_pt1 | contig 18791 bp, 16 predicted proteins | sample YL17G14_18_MG_FD_203921 | JGI IMG/M metagenome (GOLD analysis project Ga0315296, IMG submission 203921) | Sediment microbial communities from Yellowstone Lake, YNP, Wyoming, USA - YL17G14_18 | ecosystem: Environmental > Aquatic > Freshwater > Lake > Sediment | place: USA: Wyoming | collected... | reverse complement strand
CACTTGGCAGGTGCCAGCGGCGACTGGACGTGCCCGTCAGGAATGGTCACGACAGCGAGACGGCGGCCCTTCTCTATCCCTCGAAGGCAGGCACTGCTCAGCTTGGGGCTGTCAGGCTTTGACTACTTCGTCTCTCCACTGAACTTCTTAGCGAGTTCAACAGCACTCAGTGCGTCTCTCCCGAAAGCATCAGCACCAGTGTATTTCACTGTCTCTTGGTTGATGTCACCGCCCCCAATCATTACCTTAACCTTCTTCCTGATGCCCGCAGTCTTGAGCGCCTCGATTGTGGTTCGCATGACATCGTGCGTCGTAGTGATTAGCCCGCTCAGTGCGAGGACAGGTGCCCCGGTCTCCTTTAGCTTGCTCACAAACTTCTCGGGCGGTACGTCCTCACCCAGATCGTATACCTCGAACCCGCTGGACTTAAGAAATGCCACGACTAGGTTCTTGCCTATGTAGTGGATGTCGCCTTGGACAGTCCCAATTACGACCTTCCCCTTCGCAGTCGTACGTTGAGCCGCTAGCAGCTTCGGTTCAAGTATAGTCATGGCTTTCTTGAACACATCCGCCGACATGACCAACTCTACCAAGAAGTACTCATTCTTTGAGAACCTGTCACCTACAATGTCCATGCCCCGTCGAAGTTCATCAAGAATCTGAATCGGTTCCTTCTTTGCACGGAGTTGCTCATTCACCAGCTTCAGCACTTTCTGTTCGTCAAGGTCTGCCATTGCATTGGTTATATCGGTCATCTATTTCTCTCCTCAGCGTGCGGAATGTGACTAATCGAGCCCATGGCCCAGATTGATCCGTCTCAGCTCATTATGATAGGGCTAGGAGGTTTAGGGCGGCCCATTGTTTTCCGCTGATTAGACTGAGAGTTCCGGAAGCTGAGCAGCATATATCTTTCATCATAGGCACTGATGCAGAGCTTAACTGACAAGACTGCATGGGCAATTTGCAGTTGCGTGTAAGGCAGTGCATCTAACGGTCTACAGCTGGACCTATAGCTGTGGCCTCCAAGAACCTCTCAGCGAATGCCGGATGAGAAGCAAGATTGACATACTTGATGTCCGCGTGCAGCTTCTCCGCGACAGCCCTCTCTTTTGATGACAGCAGAAGCCTCTTGGCCCCTTCACCCGCTGCATTTCCGACTGGGACTATCCTATCAAGGCCAACAGCAGGCAGAAGGCCAATTGCAAGAGCACTCTCCGGGCGGATATAATTGCCAAAGGCGCCGGCCAAGAGAAGTGCATCAATGTCTGATGACGTGAGGCCGCACTCCTCCACGAGTACATCTGCTCCCGCAGATATTGCTGCTTTTGCCAGCTGCACTTGCCTCACATCTTCCTGGGTAAACACTATGCGCTGATCAATGCCAGACTCGCCCGGCTCTGTTATGATGTAACAAAGACCGTATTCGCTGTCGTGGACAACCCTCTTTGATTCTTGCAGTCGGCCCGTTCGATCAACTAAACCGACTCTCATCAATTCTGCCGTGAGGTCTACGATAGCTGATCCGCAAACACCTCGGGGAGTACCTTGTCCTATTACGGAGAGCTCTGGTGGCTCCGCGGGATTGTTGATGTGTAGATGCTCTATCGCACCCTCCTCGCCCCTCATGCCATGCTTGATTCTCGCTCCTTCAAATGCGGGACCCGCTGCTGCTGAACAGCATGTCAGTCGCCCATGAATCGAGAGAACTATCTCTGCATTAGTTCCGATGTCAATCCCCATTACAGTGCCTTCAATCGACTGAAGTCCCTGAGAGATTATGAGACCGACCGTGTCACTGCCTATGAAGCCTTCAATATTCGGAGCAACATACACTTGAGCATTGGGCATGGACTTGAGCCCGATTTCCCGAGATGCCTTCGTGAGTGAATTCCGCATAGCTGGCTTGTATGGTGCAAGACCCAAAGTCTGGACATCCAAGCCGAGGAAGAGATGGTGCATGGCGGTGTTTCCTACGAGTGAGACGCGGGTAACCTTCTCAGACTTGACATTCGCTGCTGACAGAAGACCCATTACAAGCTCATCGATACCACGAAGAACGCATCCACGAAGGGTCTCGCGGCCTTCCCTTACATTCATCACGTAGGCTATGCGCGACATGACGTCCTCGCCATAGGCTACTTCGGGGTTGAGTATCGCTTGCTGTTCAATCTGAACTCCGGTTCCGAGGTCCAAGAGGTAAGCTACTATTGTTGTCGTGCCTAGATCAATCGCAATCCCGGTCTGTCCCGTTAGGCCTCTATCCATCGCTTGCATCGCCGCCCTAGAAGATCCCCAGACCAGTATCTTCGCCCGAGCCGCTGGATAGGAAATAACAACTCGCGTGTCTGCCTCAACCACATGCTCACATGCCAGTCGTACACCTTGGCCAATTTCGTCCTCCGAAAGATGCTGGAGATCTCTTCGAGTAGGAGAAGGCGCTGGCTGGAAAGCGACTCTGCATTTCCCACACGTGCCATGACCCCCACAGTCCGTAGGAATGGGAAGACTGAGACTACGAGCTGCTTCGAGAACGGTAGAACCATGTGACACGGAAATCCTTCGTCCGGATGGTTCGAAGACTAGGGTTGGCCCGGGCAAACGCGGTTCACCTAACCAATTCTGAAGCGAGGATGCTCTCGGTCTGGGCGTATCTTCTTCTCTAGCAGAACACCCGAGAGGGCCGTGTCAATCATTGCTACGGACGGGAAGACAAGATGTGCATGCTTCACTGGTCCATAAAGGACAAAGTCTGCTCCCAGCACGACGGGCATGAGACTGGACCCAACAAGAGCTGGGTCCCTGGCTTCCTTCCCGAACTTTGGAACCAGGCCAGCCCACATATTCACCGCATTGTGCGCGCCACAGCCTACTGGGAACCCATACTTGTCTTTAATCGACTGCATTGCCTTGCATGCAAGTCCAAGGGTCAACAGATCCACTACACCTGTGTCGATTATGACATTCGTCACTCCGGCGTGGCTAGATTTCATCAATAGCTGACCGGCGAGCTCCATTCTCTTTGCTGCAGATGCCATGGCATCCTTAGAGAAAGTCAGAACTACTGCACTCTTGAGTCCGCTCTCCTGCAACCTAGCGTACATCTCGTCAGATGTCTCAGGTGTCAGTGAATTGAGCATGACTCTGTCGAGAAGGCCGCTTTCGCGTGCTGTTTCTATTCCCGCAAGGTTCACATCTTGCGACCCGGACCCATCGATTAGCAGAGGCATGCTCGTTGCATCAGCAAGATACGAAAGGTATGTCCCCATTGCGGGTGAAGAAGAGGCCACCACGTCCAACATGCTAGGTAGCCCGGTCTTCTCCGACACATCAGCAAGCTCACGAAGAACCCTCTCGGTCTCGGGCTTGTTTATTTCGCCAGTCTTCGGGTCAAGCACTAACTTGTCTTTCGAATAGAAGATGGAACCTATGAGAACGGTTGGCGTGAAACCGGGAATCCCTCCAATCTTCACACCACCGATTTCAAGAGTTCGTTGTTGTGTATTGTACTCGTACAAGTAATGGGCCTCCGCAGTCCGGTCAGCACACTCATGGTAGTGAGCCGCTCGTAGTTTTGCGGTTCATGGGGCTCAATAACCTTTGCACGAGACCGTGCCAATGCGAATTTTGTTTTTAAGGAATCGGACCAAGATTACCTTAAGCTGCAGGAGTTCCAACCTGACGGCAACTCAACGTGACTAATGGAAGTGGCCAGTTGCTCAACATTACATACTTCGGTCGCACTTCATTCGGACTGGAGTCCAAAGACACGTCGGTTCTTCTCAACCCGGGCATATGGGATGGCAAGCCTGTGGTGCCTGATGACCGCGATGTCAGAATCATAGTGGCCACCAACCACTTCGATGATGCTGTTGGCAATGCTGCCGCTATTTCCTCAAAGTCCAAGGGTTGGATCCTTGGAAACGAACAGACTATCGAGAAAGCGAAGTCACAGGGAGGAAAGCCTTGGCTTCTCCATGTCCTCAAACCAGAAGAAACCTATCAGATCCCCGGTCTGAAAATTGTTCCCTACTCTCTCCAGAGAGCAGACCCCAAGTCTGGCGAGAAATCTCAGAACCTAGGTCTGTACATAGAGATGGGAGGAATGAAGGTCTCCTACCTCGGTGACACCGTTGTGCGGGGTCCTTTCGGACAGATTGAGGCCGATGTCATGATTGTTCCGGTAGGGGATGGTGAGGTCTTCGCAGTCAAGGACGCTGTTAGCCTTTGCATAGATGCGAAGCCGAGGATAGGGATTCCAGTCAGATGGACCACACAAGAACAGAGCAGCAGATTCAGGAAATACCTAGAGCAGTTCGCAAGTGGTACCATCCCCATGATTATGGAACCAAAGCAGGTTCTTGAGATTCAATGGGCCGCAGGTAATGAATTCAGGTACAAGCTGTCATGAACATGTGTAGGCAGGTGAGCCGACGATGAGTGAGCGCAAGACTGTGATTATAGACTTGGAAGAAAACGAGAAGAGCCGCTTGGGTGAACTGAGCGAACTTGAGTCAGCAGAGGGATCAGGTGTACTCGGCGTGAAGAATGTTTCAGCTCAGACTCGCATATGGAACGTAAGGGTAAACCTTGGCGATAGCAAAGCCGGTACGACCATTCGTGATGCGACACTACCAGTCGGTGAAATCGATGCAGGCGCAAAATGGACAACAAGCTATGGCGTCGACATTGAAGCGCCTATCCTTACCATCACTGAAACATACGATACCTGCAGCAGTGTGCCTGCTGAGAGTCCGCACTGGGCTTACGTCTATGGCAAGGACAACCCAGTCAAGATCACACTGAACCTCAAGAACGAAACTGATGGCCAAATTGACAGTATTATTCTGAACAAGACAATTCCTGCCGAGCTTACAAAGGTGAGGGTTGAAAGCGTCAAGTCTGGCACGGCAAAGTTTGACGAAGGGACGCATCAAGTTGTATGGAAGGACTTCGTAATCTATCCGAAAGAGGAGTCAGTCTTGGTGCTCTCCGCCACGGGCCATGTCGATGACGGCAGTGAAAAGAATGCAGGTGAGGTAGTTATCAGCTACAAAGCTGAAACTCAACAGAGATCGTCTTTGGATCCTGATATGACCGCACTGACCGAATTCCTCAGTGGAATAGAAACGGCAGAGACTGAGCCCAACCACTGGGAATGCACGCTCGAGTGCTCGAACGAAACCGACCTGATGGTTCGTCTGGACAAGGCAGTTGTCTATCTCACACCCGAACGTGGCGGCGAGAAACAGAAGATGGTAGATGTAGCTCCTCGTATTGAGATGAAACCAAAGCAGTCTTGGAGCTCCGTATTTGAAGTCGACAGCAAGTCTCCGCCTAAATGCACTCCCGATGTTGTATACACTCCAATGAGAGTCGTCAAGAAGCGAGTGCTTGGAACGATAAGCAAGGTTCCTCAGACTTTGCCAGTCTACCGAATCGACTACACGAAGACGTTCGACCCTCCGGAAGTGAACAGTCTCGACAAGACACCGGTCGAGGTCACAATCGAGATAACCAACAGCGGTTCCGCACGGCTGGATCGCATAGAGGTCGAAGATAGTCTCCCCGATGATGTAATGCCGCCCAAGAAGGAACACATTACGGTCTTGGTCGCAGGGAAAGAATTCACTGGTGACTATAGTGTCACAGTCACGCCTGATGATCAGAATCCAGAAAAGCCACACAAGATCAAGTTCAAGCTCACCGGTCTCAGGGACAGCGTAGGCGAGCTGAAACCCGGGGATAGCGTGAAAATCAATTATGCGATAATGGCGTGGCGCAACAGACCCGAAAAGGAGTATCCCAGTCCAATCCATGTCTGGGCGAACACACACCCTGCCGGGCTTTCGTCAGAGATCGTAAGTGCGCCCTTTGCACACAAGCTGGGCGTAGTGTATCGGAAGCGCCGCACCGCAGCAAAGAAGGCAATCAACAAGGGCTCGAAAGCTGGCGAATACGTGATTGTACTCACGGTTGAGAACAAAGGTGAAGTCACAGTAGAGAACGTGAAAGTTGTCGATTGGGTGCCCACAGGATTCACCTATGTTTCAACTGAACCTCGGGAAGACGAGCCAAAGCGAAATCCGGCGAAAGATGGTACTGACCTCGTCTGGACGTGGGCACGCATGAATCCAAGCGACAAGAAGTCACTCCGCATTGTGGTCAAAGGCGAGGGCGAATACCAGCGCCGCGAGCCAGAAGTGACCTCTGACTAGTTTAGTTGACTTATACTCATGAGTGAAGGGGCGCACGGCCCCTATCACTCATCCTATTCTGGTTCTGACGCCTCTTTCTCCAGTTCTTGGACTTCCTTCCTTGTTGCTTCAAGCTCAGCATCTATGTCTTCGAGAGGCATATAGTCAGCTTCGTCATCCAACGTATGTGTGTCCAACGTATACAGAACTTTGAACCCTGCAAGTGTCTTGTGAAGAGCACTGGAAATCTCAATAATCGCAGGCCTCAGCTCCGATTCTGTCATGTCTTCGGGAGATTCATGCTTGTAGATGAAATCGTAGGCACCTCGCACTGGGATGAATCCAAGACCTTCCAACTTCCTTATGACAACGGCCGGGCTTGCACCTTCACTATTGAACCATACCGAGACTCGAGTGACGTATCTTGCCATGATGAAGAACCTCCTATTTCAGGAACAGGTAACATTCGCCTCCGGTTCCTATAACGCTTTCCGTGTTATTGACCCGCATAGCCGTGATTGTGTACCAGCAATGAGAAATCTTCGTGCTCCAGCACGTGACGCCAAACAGAAAGACAATCGCAATCAAGGCCTTCTAGAACAGATTCGTCCTGAACCAGAGAGAACTTCCGAATAGCTTGAGAGATAGCCTCATCACAAACCCCGCAGTTGTGTGCTCCTCGCAGTTTTCCGGCCGCCACAGGGTCGCAAACAATGTTAATCGAGTCTCTCACGGACTTCCGTGAATTCCTCAAGACATCTAGAACGGTCCAAAGCCAAGGGGGCCTGTATTCACCCCTGGACCACATTCTCTCTACTAGCGTGTAACGCTGGACATTGACAGGATTGATAGAAACCGTTGTTACGCCCATCGCTTCTGCAGCGTCAATCGTCTGCTTAGCATCGAGAAGTGCGTCCCTCTCAGTCAAGAAAGGAGGCTTGACTAGGACGTATGCTCGCACACCGATTTCATGTGCCTTTGCTATCTCGACTGCTTTGCGGAAGTCCTCGCTTGAGAAACCCTTGTTGATGCATACCGATCTAATCAGATCATTGCTGCTCTCTAGGCCAATGCCAAGTTCTACCTCTAGGTCTCCAAGAGCCTGTCGCAGTTCAACCATGGTTTCATGAGACACGTACTCAGGTCGGGACTCCAGTATGACTTGACGCACCCGACTGTCATTCCCAAGTCTCTCCAGTATGGCGGCCCTAGCAGATACTGGCACTTCCCCCGGGTCGAGAAAGCTACCGCTAGTGTAGAGTTTCACGGAGACCGGTCCGTTCTCTCCTTCTATCTTCGACATTGCATTCATGAACTGCTGTACGAGTTCCTCAGGTGAGGGGGACCTTTGAGTTCCGTCTAGGAGATAACTGCACATGGTACATCCTCCGGCGGCAGATCGTGCGTAGGCGCACCCTACTGTGGAAAAGACAATCGACAGAGCCTTCCCTATCTCAGAAGAGATTCGGGCATCCGCAATCCATGCAGCAGCAGGCATTCCGGAGGGCTTCAGAGGGCGTTTCTGAATAGACCCACCTCTGGCGCTTTTTGTCTCTTCAATGACCAGCCTATGCAGTTCTTCCGTCAATGACTCAATACTCAAGTTCAATCCACCTTATGCCTTACAGATACAGCACGGCCCTTCTCAAACTCACACATCTCAATGCCGGACATCTCACTGCGCCCTACTCCTAGAACCTCGTCATCTGGGCTGATAACCACAACCTCGTCTCCAGGCCTGATATTGGGGTCAGCCCCGAGAACAGCCACCGAAAACACTGAGCCGCCCTTTATCTTACGCCCGTCAAACCTTACCCAGTAGCGGTTCAGGGGAGCAATGCGACGCGCTCCAGCCAACGTAAGAGAGAGAGAACCAGCGGACGCTACGAACGCGCAAGTCTGTTCGCCCTCAACCCTGCAGACAATAGTCCTGTACGGCTTTCCCCAAACTGAGGCACTGTCGGGAATCAGAGCCGGACCTGCACCAGACCCAAACTGAAAGTCAGCAGTCGCACGTAGGATTTCCTTGTTCTCGGAATCCTGGCCTGCTTTGAGGGAGAGAACATCAGTTAGTTCTTCCAGTGTCTCTTGCAGAGATCTCAATGATTCACTGCTCGTCGCTGGATGACCACTCGTCGTATAGACTATGCTCTGTTCAATCCTCGACTCGGCCGCCTTGACAGCCTCCTCATACCCTTCAGATACATGAGCGACTACAACGGCAGTCTTGTCGAATTTGGCTAGGTGCATAGCGAGGGCATTAGCGGCGATGCCGATTTCCTCGGCGTCCCAATCGCCAGTTACAGGGAGATCGTAAACAGATGCAGGATACATCCGCTCAAGCTCTCTTGGAACGACTCCTAGCGGCGATGTCAAAATGGTCTCTGCGTCAGCGAACCTTGATGGTCCTAAGCCTGCATCAATGGCCTGCCTGAACAGCTTGTGTGACTTCGAGTCAGAGTACGGTTTTCGGGCGGAACATGGAAGAATCAATATGAGTCTCTTGTAAACAGGAGGTGAATATCTTGACGCAACGTATTCGCGAAATCTCCTTACCACCGGAGAGTTGTAAGACTCTGGACCGATGAGGGCCAAGACGCCAGTCCCGCACGTGCTTGTGAATTCCTCTGCATAGTCGTAGAGTTCCCTATCAACAATCCTTAGCATTGCCGTAGACGCCGGACTTGAATGAGTCATGGATTCCACGAGATATCGTAGCTGGCCCGAGCGCGCAGAGCTTGTGCTCTCCGAGAGAAATGACCTGTACACACCGATGTTGTGCGCAATGAGAACATCCTCAAGAGCATCTCTACTAAGAGCCGACAAGTCCTCATGTGGTGAACAAGCATGGCAGGGACAGTACCTCAATACCTCAGTATGAAGGACTCTCTCGTATCCTCTGGGCCATAGTCGTATAGCTTGGGCCGCAGCTCCTAGTGCTCTTCCCACATCGATTATGTCAAAACCTAGGTAGTAGAAGAAAGGAACAGCGTATGCTTCTATCCTTCCAAGTGCCAATGTCAGCCAGTTGCGAGGCAGTCGTGCCCGAAGCATCAGCGAATCCCTATCATTGGGACCAATGCCGCCCTCAAACAACAGCGCAGCGCTACGTACTCCAAGCTCGCCGAATTCTCGGAGGGTGTCAGCCAGAACACTGGAATCCAGCTGGGAGGGGATTCTTACTATTGCTCTTGATCCTGGGATCGCCTCTTTAGAATCTCGAAGAAGAGCCAACTGCTGACGAATTAGAGCCGTCGCGAAGTCCGGACCCAACGCTGATGCCGACGGCAGTGATGGTAGGAGAATTCCATCATCATTCCCGACTGAATCTAGAAGGGAATCATTGTAGGTGGGGAACGACGGCAATGCCACTATGTTAGACGCTGAGTCGGGCCTATGATCGCGAACTGCAGTCCAGTATCTCAGAATTGAATCAGGAGCAGCACTTCCTCCAATCAAGGCAGGTGTCGAGACATTCGAAGAGCCAAGCTTCAGGACACCGAATCGAGCAGGACCGTCATGACCTCGGCCAATAAGAAACTCTGCCGTGTACTGTCACCTCTCATTTACACAACTGGTTGATAGGCAGAATATGCAACTGTATCCACCTTTGTCTCAGCATTGCCCAAGACCTGTCTTATACTTTCGAGGGCACCAAGCTTGAACAGTGGTTGGTTGTTATTACCGCATTGATAGGAATACGTGCAGAGTGGGCATCCGTCGACGGTCTTGCAGTCACAGTCTGCGAGAATGGTCTCGGCCCGGTGAAACGCTTCATCGAGTCTACCAAACAGCAGCTTGGATGCTCCATTGCCGCCCGGACTACCATCGTAGACGAAAATGATGCCGGAGTCACCCATCGAAACGCCGCCTATCTCTCTCGTCCCTCCGCCTGTCAGCATGTCACTTGACTCAATGATGACGTGCTCTATTGCATGAAATGTGCCGCCGTAGAGTTCTGGAGGCCCCATCTTTGGACCTCCCAAGGCGTCCAGTCTTCCACTCTGATAATCGTCTATAGAGGATTTTGGCTCCGGTACCGCGAAGACAAAACCGCGGGTATGATATTTGTACTCCAAAGGCTGAGGGAGCTCGTACTTGCCCATGACTCTCCCTGACAGCGTTTCTTTTTTCATAAAGCCATACACTGTTTGCGTCATCTCAAGACTGCAGTATAGTGCTTTGAGACCCAGAACCTTTCTCTCTTCATGTACCTCCATTATTCTTGGCATTGTCATGTACAGGGGACGTGTATAGTAGCTCCGGTTCTCCAGGGGAGCGACGATTGCTCTGCCAATCGGAGGAACGTACTTGAACTCCACACTCTCGTAGTTCCTGCCTCCGTGAAGATAGATGGCTCCGGGATGCAGCTCTTGAGCGGCCATGGGCATTGACCGTTCTCCAAGTGTCTTGATCCCGGACTTGATTTCTATAGTGGCACCTATCCCTCTCACATTATAGCTTCTCCATTCCTTGCGGGCACGGTTGGCGTCAGCCACTCGGACATGACCGTCTTCAAGCACTTTGAGAAGACCCTCCGTCACCAAGGACTCAACGATCTTCTTTTGTCTTGGAAACTGGGAGATATTCAGCTTTCCACTCATGGCTGCAGCAATAAGCTGATAGCGCCCCACAACCTCGTTCTCTGGTTCCATATATGCCGAGTCTATGTCGGTGAAGTATTTCTCAGGCCTGAGCCTGTAGTACGACGAGATTGGATCGTTCTCACGAAGTGCAAGAATCGCTACGCTTTCCTGTCCTTTTCGACCAGCCCTCCCAATTCTCTGAGTCAGACGTGTGATTGAGACAATCATGCTGACGACGCTATCAAGGTCACCGATATCTATGCCAAGCTCCAGAGTCGGAGTGGATACGAGCACAGGTAGTTGTCCAGACTTGAAATCGGTCTCAACCTTAGTCCTGTGAGCCTTGGATAAACCAGCCCTATGGATTTCCGACTTCACCCCGACATTCCTGAGCAGTATGTTGAGCAGCTCTGCCTCAGAATGCGTGTTGCCGAATACTAGCGTTTTGTACTGACCTCTCTGAAGCAGTTGGACGAGATCCACTATCATGCTGTACTTGCTGCGCTCTGCCGGATAGTACATACAGAAATGAAACGGACCACGCCGTGCCGAGGTCGACTCAATGAGCTGGACTGGCCTGTCGAAAAGCTGCTCTGCGAACTCCAGTGGATTGGATACAGTGGCAGAAGCTCCCGCGACTTGCAGCTTACCCGACTCCATCTCCAGCCGCTTCAGAATGTAGTACACGTTCGCGCCCATCGATCCGGTGTAAAGGTGTATTTCGTCAAGCACAACATACTTGACGGACCGAAGCAGGGGTACCAGCCGAGACTGGTCCCACCCTAGGTGATAGTGCAGCACATCCGGATTAGTAATAAGAATGTCCGGCGGACTCGCGTATATCTTCTCTCTCTGATTCGCTGGCACATCACCATCGAAGATTCCTAGAGTCAAACCGGATGCTTCGCATATCTGTTCCAGCTTGTCAAACTGGTCTCTTGCAAGTGCCTTGGTAGGGTACACCAGAAGAGCTCTGATACCAAGGTTGCCGAAGGCTTCATGTGTGGTTGCAAGCAACCGCTTGATAATTGGCAGTACGAAAGCCTCAGTTTTTCCTTGACCAGTTGGAGCGGCAAGGACCACATCAGTTCCTTTCTCAATTGCCTGTAGAGCTTCGTCCTGAAACTTGTAGAGACGCATGATGCCCCTCTTCTGTAACAGAGCCCTCAACCTCGATGGCATCTGTACATCGTCAAGACTGCGTCCATATTCAGCATCTGTGGCGGTGTTGTGGCGATAGGTCACTAGATAGTCTCTTCCGCTCTCAATGAGCGGCCGCAATGCCCCCGGCAATTCGTCAACGCTGGAGCCGCCAGTCTTCACGATCCTCGCTATGTCCTCGCTGGACTGCTTCTTTTCCCCGCCGCGATGAGACCTTCTCGTCCCGGTTGTCTGTTGTTCACTGGGACCGGCGCGAACTCGTCCCGCCTTGGCAGACCGTTGTCCGGAAATTGTCTTAGCCGCACCTCTCTTGATAGCTTCAGTATAGGCTTCATACGCATCAAGAAGATCCTTGTTTCGCCCTTCAACGCTGACCTCTGCATTGCATGTGCTGCATCGCACCGTCCATATTTGCCCGCCTTTGTAGATGTCTAGCTTCGAACCACACTTGAGACAATGTAGGACGGGCACGACAACCACCGACGACCTGACAGCACGTCGGTCTGGCGCTTATCAAAGTTTGGCAGTGAATGGCCACTCATGTTGTCGTCTCGTTGAGGGAAATCCTCTTGTCGTTATATCGGAAGCATTAAAAGCGGTTGTGCGAAAATCACGCACAACCGACAGCGGGAGATACTAACCGATGGTTGACGAAATCATGTCGGACCAGCTTGAGAGAGTTATCAATGAAAACAAGCTTGTGTTCGTGGACTGTTACGCCACATGGTGCCACCCATGCAGAATTCTGAGCCCCATTTTTGAGGAGTTGGACGAGAAATATGGATCCAGAGGCTTCAAGGTCGTTAAGATAGACGTTGACAACAACAGGGAGTTCAGTATGCAGAACAGAATAAGCGGTGTGCCCAGTGTCCTCGTTTTCACTGAAGGCAAGCGAGTCCTGTTTGATGATGGCAAGGGAAAGAAGATGGACAGACTTGTCGGTGTCATGCCACAGGAAGTCTATGTTGAGGTCATTGAGGGACTTCTCGGCGAACCGGCGTAACTGCGGCGAGAACCACTATTCAGACCACCCGTTGTGTGGGTAATAATGTTCTTAATGATCCGAAAAGCAGATTCTCGAGGAAGTGGCATTCATTGGTGAATGAAGTTGACCCTCAGACCCTTGAAGCTGCAATTAAGGAGACCAGACTGCTGTTTGTTGATGCATGGGCTCCGTGGTGTGGACCCTGTTTAGCACTTGCTCCGGTGCTTGAAGAACTCTCCCACAAGTATGCGGATAATCCCGAAATCGGTTTTGTGAAGATTGACACTCAGCAGTACCCTCAGTTTGCCGCACGACATAACATAAACGCAATACCGTGCGTGCTTGTGTATTTCGAAGGAAAGCCTGCTAAATTCGAGTCGCCGGATCCGAGGAGACAACTCTCTGTCGCGACAGACCGACTCATAGGACTGCGTCCTGCGGAGCACTACGAAAAAGTGATTCGCGCTCTTCTCGAATGAACCGGAAGTGCCTGACAACCCAAGGTTTGTTTATTAGAGTCGTGAGCCTAATCTGAGGAAGACCGAATGAGGTGACATGATGCCAATCCTTCCTTTTGGGGATCGGGTGCCTAAACTGGACCCAACTGCCTTTGTAAGCCCTCAAGCCACCGTAGTGGGCAACGTCGAGATAGGAGCTAGGGCAAGCATCTGGCCGGGTGCGGTCATCCGTGGTGACCAAGCTTCCGTCAGAATAGGAGAAAGTACCTGTGTCCAAGACAGCGTAGTGATACATGCTCATACTAGAGAAAACCCGACGATAATCGGCAACCTGACCGTCATTGGCACTGCCTCGGTCATCCATGGGGTATACATGGGGGACAATGTCAACATTGGCGACGGATCCGTCATCTTTGATGGAGCCACACTCGGAGAGGGTGTCATGCTCGCCCCGGGAAGTATTGTCCCAGCGAATGTTGTGATCCCGCCGCGGAGCATGAACTCTGGCGCTCCGGCGACTCAGATACGTGAGGTCTCAAGAGAGGAAGTCAGCAGACACTCCGCCAAGGCCGAGACGATTGCACAAGTATTCCAGAAACTCAGAAGGTGGCAGTCTACAACCTGAACTACAATGTCTCCCTTGATAGACTGGTCAGGCTTTCGCATCCATCGGCTGTAATCACGAGAACATCTGCAATCTTTGCACATCCCACTTCAGCTTGGTAAATCGTAGGGTGAATCGAAAACACCATTCCCTCTCGAAGAGTCGACTTGCTTTCCTCACATATGTAGGGCGGCTCCTTTATGTCGAGTCCGATAGAGCTACCTAGGGGTTGTATTATGCCTCTAATCTGGGAGCCATTTCCAGCAATCTTGATCGCTTGACCAGCTACCTCGGCGATTCTGGCCTCTGGTGCCATCACAGTCTGCAGCGCATTGTCTGTAGCCAAGACTGAATCGAATAGCTTCCGCTGTCCCACTGACGGCCTTCCAGCATGCATAGTGCGAGTTACCTCAGCCAGATACCCCGAGTGACTCACGGTGACATCCACCACGACGAGCTCGCTGCTGCTCACTCTCGTGGCTGTTGGCTGTGCAAATGGAAAGCGCGAATGACTTCCCGCCAGTACGGCAGCTCTGATTCCTCTGAGCTCTCCGCCTGCTCCTCTCATCGCCGCCTCTATTTCCACAGAGCATTGTGTTTCGGTCTTGCTTGCGGATATGGTCTCAAGCGCAGTCCGCACCCCGATTTCCGCGATCTTCGAGGCTTGTCGGATGGCATCAATCTCGGCTGCATCCTTCGTTTGCCTGAGACGCCATAGAGCCCTTGAGAAGTCCTTGAAGCCTGCGCCAGGGAATACAGACTTGAGGGCTTCGAACTCCCTCATAGAAAGCCAGTCGTGCTGCAGTCCAATCATTCCATCATGAACGCCGGCTTCTCGAAAGACCTCGCCGACGCATTCCCAGAAGCCCGGCCCGAGGTTTGGATACCAGTCTTCTGAGGTCTCATCTGCGAAGGAACGCACTCTTGCCATTGTGGATTCTTGACCCATGGCTTCACGCTGAAGCTCTGGCACTATGAGATAGGGCAGCTGGCCATCTACAATCACGCATCCTACGGGTACGCTTTCAGCTGCGCTCTCGTACCCAGTGAGATAGTGCACATCAGTCCTGCGTGTGACTAGCAGCGCATCTATGCCTTCCCGCTGCATATTACGGTGTACCCTATCGATTCTCTGTGATGTAGACTGCATGGATGTCTCACCCGACGGCAGTTTGTTTGTTGGAGGCCAAAACGGAATGACCTGTGACAGGTCTTTCTGCATGTCCGGGACTCGCCACATTTAAGCTTCTCGAAAAGGCAAGAACGGAGAATCCCAGATGACAGGTCAAGCGATGATCAGTCAGCCATATCATGAGATTCGGAACAGGGTGGTTCGATAACGAGATGGCGGGACCGGCCGGATTCGAACCGGCGACTACCAACTCCGCAGGCTGGTGCCTTATCCAGGCTAGACTACGGCCCCTAAGCTATCCGGGGCGGGTCTGACTTATAGACTCTTCGTCGTAGCTGCAGAAATAGTAGGAAGAAGGCAGAGCATACAATCACATTCGACGTGAGCTCAGAAGATGTACGACTGCCCGACCTTCAGACTTTGTCACTTTGAGTGTGTGGTCAGAGGTTTGGAGCAAGAAGCTCTCGCCCTCTCTCAAAGCTTCCAATACAGCTATGCCCATGGGTCCATTCAGATATCGCGTAAAGCGCCGGACCAAGATTTCATCAGGATTGAGCGTGTGTTGAATTGTGCTCATGGTTGAACCCTCTTAGTTCAAACCAGATTCAGGACATTCGTTATTTAAACTCAGACAAACGCAGGAGTTGTGAACCATAGAAGAGAGATGGCGGGACCGGCCGGATTCGAACCGGCGACTACCAACTCCGGAGGCTGGTGCCTTATCCAGGCTAGACTACGGCCCCAAGAGGATTCCCTATGGTTGTCGTCTTTAAAGATTTGCTCCAGATACTTCATTGCGACTGCCTAGGCCTGAACTATCTTCTCAGCGTTGACAAGCCACCAAGCACCACGTTTCTCCTTGACAATACCTTTCTTGTGCTCAAGTATGCGCGCGCCCACAATCTTGTGCGCCCGTTGATTGAGCTTGTCTATCCTGTCGAGGATAGTCCTGCGCTTTGCATCGCTGCCTAGCAGAAAACGTGCGAGCTCCGGAGTCGTCGCCCCTTCGTGCTGGAGCAGATATGCCAAGAGCTTTCTATCAAGGTCGTCGCGACAGACCTTGCTCTTCACTTCATCGCTGAGCCTACCAAGATAGTAGCTCGTCGACTGGACCTTCTCGAGATGATCCACACGCATCTTCAAACGGTCAATGTCATCGACCATCTCAAGCATGACCGGCGGGACGTCCTCATCAAGCCTCCATGCGATAGCATCTCTTATGAACTTCTGACGCCCGTCACTGCCTACGAGTAAATCTATCCGTTCGAGGACATCCTCTCCCAAGCGGACACGAATGCTGACCTCCTTCTGTTTGGCGGTTCTGGTCATCTGTCAGTTTGCACCTCGGGTCAGGCGACTGTCGTAGCAGCTTTGTTCTGATTAGAAGGTCTTGAAGGAAAAGTCTTGCCCCACAGGCTGGCTTGAAACCTCCGACATAGTTATAACAGAAGCTCGATGCGGCATCGCAGAAACTGGCGACGGTGACACACCTTTGGTGAACAAACAGAAAGCGGTCAAACGCGAAATCACCCGGCTTAGAAAGGTGCAGAATCCACAGCAGGCTGACCTCAAGCGTGCGCATAAGCTTCGCAAAGCCAAGACTGAGTTCTGGGAGAAGAAGAAAAAGGCTGTCGTGACTCCAGTGGAAGCCCCCGAAGAGAAGCAGACAAGGTCGAAGCCCGAAAAAGCCAAGGAACCTGAGCTTGAGGAAATCGAAGAAGAAATGCAAGAGGAAACCGAAGAGGACGAATCAGAGGAATCCTAGAGGTCTGGTGGGTACTCCAGCTCTGGTTGCGGGAACCGCCTTTCCTTTGACTCTTCGACAGTAGTGGGCATTGGACTACATGGGGAATTCCTTATCTTCTCGTTGTCCATCAACCGGATGCAGAAGGTCGGTGCTTCTCGATGAAGATTGGAATCCCTGTCGTTATCTTGTTCCTGATTTCCTCATTGGCTCTTTGGCCAGTCACGCCATTGAGTGTTTCTGCATCATATGGCACGCAGCAGGCCACACTTGAAGTCAGTCAGAGTTTCACAGGAACGAAGGTGCTCTGCGACGAGTCCCACGTTGACCGAGGTTCTGATATGTGGACCCCGGGCAATGCGTCCATGTTCGGCTGGCTTCTTGAAGAGAAAGCATACAATGTTACTACGAACTGGAACTCCCCGCTTGACAGCGGCATTCTCCTTGGTTATGGCATACTCTGCCTCTTCTTCCCAATGATTCCCCTGACAGTCGGTGAAGTCTCTGCAGTCCACAGCTTTGTCGACTTCGGCGGCGGGCTCCTCTTGGTGGGCGTGGATTATACAGCGGCCGGTTGGAAGTATACGCCCGCAAACCTCAACCCAGTTTCACTATCTTATGGAATCGTCTTCAATAACGACACTCTATTGGGGAGATCACTCCGCAGCAGCGGCCAGATTTCAGATCACAACGTGACCCTAGATGTGTTGTCACTTCATTCTAGCTGCGACCAGTTGACTGGCTGTTCTCTCAATCTGAGCAGCCCGGCGATCAGTCTGGCCACTATCAAAGGCAAGAGCGTGTTGGCAGTATCACAGTCAGGAAGCGGCAGGGTTGTTGCAGTGGGCTCGCCTGCACCCTTCATCGAATATCGTCATGACCGTGGGTGGCAGGTAAGCAAAGATGATCATTTCCAGCTCACTCTGAACATAATCGATTGGCTAGCAGGCAATGCACACCGACTTGTAGAGCCTTTAGGGACAGCCATATTCAGAGTAGGAGCGGGACCGTCTCTCAACAGTACTGAGATAGAGCAATACACATTATTCGACGGAGTGATTCATGACCATACTACTGTCAGTGATGGCGGAGACACTCCCCCGGATATGGTCGTGGCCGGTCTCGGTGCTAGCCTTGACTTCTTTGTTGTCACCGATCATGTTCACATGACTGTTGGTCAGGAGGGCATCTACGGGGCCCTTGCCGCAAAAGCCTACGCTGAGACGTTCGGGTTGGAGTGTCCAGTCATTGTCGGAGCAGAGCTGTCTAGCATCCAGCATACCATAGGATTTCCTCTGACAGCAAACATCTACACATTGAATCAATCAGAGGGTGTGAACTTGATTCATGCACAGGGAGGCATTGCAGGCATGGCGCACCCCACAATGGATGCTTCCGAGATTCCAGTGTGGGAGGCATTCGACATACTAGAATATGATGCCTTTGAGATCACTAACGATGGCTTCTTCCAAGCACTTGGGGAGTCCTGCTATTCAAGGTCCTTCTATGGCGCTTGCGATAGCCACGCGGCCAGCGGACTGGGATACATAAGAGACGTCGCCTTTGTCAAGAATCCGACTGGACCGGGTGGCACCATATCAGGTTTGGACTTGGCCGATGCGGTAGTCAATCGGAGAATAGTAGTACTCGATCTGGTCAATGATATGATATTCGGACAAGCAGTCTGGGTCGACAGATTCTTGGAGGTCTGGAATGAAGCGGAGACTGCAATCAATAACACTCAGAATCAGATTGAGTCTCTAGAGAGTGGGAACGTAAGCCTTGGACTGTCAAGGATGTACTTGCAGAAAGCAGAGTCCGCGATGGAATGGTGGAACCCATGCGCTGCGCTGAAAGCCGCAGACGACGCCCTACTGCAGGCAGTAGAGGGACTTGATCTCGCGACAACCGCGCCGAACTTAGGCGT